>Ga0302321_100002333_pt1 | contig 16291 bp, 12 predicted proteins | sample Fen_T0_1_FD_202505 | JGI IMG/M metagenome (GOLD analysis project Ga0302321, IMG submission 202505) | Peat permafrost microbial communities from Stordalen Mire near Abisko, Sweden - Fen_T0_1 | ecosystem: Environmental > Terrestrial > Soil > Wetlands > Permafrost | place: Sweden: Abisko...
AATCCCAGCAAAATCCCCAGGCCAAACATACACAGCAGAGCCAGACCCAGCGGACCTGTCTTGCCATTGGGTCTGAACGTATCTAGAATTTTAATAAAAGTGTCGACATTAATATGCTTCAGTACATACGAGCCAAACAGCTCGACTGGCGTTGGCACACCAGCGACAAGCCGTAATACGCCCATTACAATAATCGCTAGTAAGCTTGCCAGCAGACCAGCTCCAAGGGCAAAAAGTGCTGACAATAGTAGCGTGCGCACTGTCGAATAGGCAACGGGTACACCTACCTGTCCATTCTCTTCCGCAATAAGTGGCTCTTGATTCACAGGCTCATTCTCTTCTACAACAGGTGGCTCCTGATTCACAGGCTCATTTTTTTGCATAATTTCTATACCTTAGCATATCCCAACTCAACGCTTCCAAAAAAGATCATCATTACAGGTAAAATCGTTTCATATTCTGCTCACTAACACGCTCTAAACGGCTCAAATTTTCAAGTTTCAGGTGTTATTTTGTGTTTACATCTCGCATCATAGAAGTGCCAGAGAAAAACACAGCCCGCAATAGCCAGACCTACCAATATTGCGGCATAGACAACGAGATAGTAGGTACTCCAATCAGTCACAGCTACAAAATAGTACTGAGTTATCGAGGCAAGCGCACAATACCAGACAACAACAATAGCACATCCCTGTGCGCTCAGATCATTCTTGCGCAGCCAGACTGGCCCGATCAACAGAGCCACCCAGGGTAAGAGCTCAGTCGTATACCAGGGATAGATATGCGAAGCCACAGCAAAAACGGTACCCGTCAGCGCCAGAATGCCCAATTCCATGCTTATACGTTCGCTTCTACGCAGCCACCAGAGTAACAAAGACACACCACCGACAATGATCAAATCAACACCATAACCGACAATAAGTGTTGGTGTTTTAGCCAGACCAAACAAAGCAGAGATATAATGCACACCCAGAGGCACGATACTCTCATTAGGTGTCTGCTCGCTCGCATAGGTTGAGAAAAAACCCAGCACCATGCCGTGGCCTAACAGTAAATAGGGGATGTATGCAACGACAATAGTCACGCCACATGCAACAAGCAATGCCCAGTCACGCCGACGTAACATAACCAGCAAGAAGAAAAGAGGATAAATATTTGTCAGGGCAGCCATAGCAATAAAAAAGCCGGTCAGGAGACGGCTACCACGCCATTGCCCATAAGCACATACCAAAGCCAGTAGAGTAAAGACAATCGTAATGGCCTCGTGATGACCTTGTAAGGCAAACTCAACAATTGGTAGTGGACACCAGGCATAGATCAGACAGCGAGCGGGATCAAGCCCTTTATGCTGCAATAGCCAGGCAATAGCAGCGATTGACACAATTTCCAGTCCAAGCAGTATCCCTTTGAAGGCAAATAGATTGTCCGATGCGAACAGATAGCTCAATAAGTATATGGATTGCGCTCCTGGCGGGTAGAGTGTCGGAACGTTGCGAAAGCGGCTATTATCATAAATGACATTACGTAGATGTGCTAATAGCGGGTCATTGGGCGCATAAGTATAGGGGCTATAGCCATGCAGGGTTACACGCGCATCCCACAGGTAACGCCAGGAATCGTGGGAAAGATTAGGTGGCAAAGGCAGTAAAATCACGCGCAACATCACAGCTCCAAAAAAAATCAGGCCTAATTCAATCCAACGCCAACGTCCGCTTAAAGGTCGCGTCGTCACCACAAGTATGCAAGCAGCCAGATAGGGTATATAGCTAACCAGCCAGTTCGTAATGAAAGGCTGTAACGGCTGATCAATAACAGGCGCAGTAACGCGCAAGAAAATAGTTAAAGCAAGAGAGCAAAGAAGCAAGAGGCACAGTAAAGCAAAGCGCCATGCCTGCAGGCGTTTCGTAGCATAGGTAGAAACAGATGGAAAGCGCACTAATTGTCCTGTCGACATATTTTCGTTGTCTTTCTACAATTTCATAAAGGCGATACTCGCTCTATACACGTTTGAGATCTCTCTTCTTTACACAGAGTTGACATATTCTTGCCAGATTTTGCCAAAAAGTACGAAATACGATCAGGAACGTGAGTATAGATAGACAATTCCCCTTGAGAACATAGAGCGAATGTTTGTATACTGACAAAAGCAACCTTAAAGTATTTATATTTGCAGTCAGCCAGCCTGACCAAAGATACAGCGAGGGCTGACGACTGGAGAGGCATCTACATATGCGTTTGGGATTACAAGTTCCTAGTTTTACATGGTCAAGCGAGCAAGGCCAACTTGGTGATACATTTGCAACCATTGCAGAGCGAGCAGAGCGTGCTGGATTGTACAGCTTATGGGTTATGGATCACTTTTTTCAGATCCAAATGGTAGGACCAGCCGAAAATGAGATGCTTGAAGGATGGAGCGCCCTGGCCTTCGCCGCCGGTCGCACCAATCGTATCAAGCTTGGCACAATGGTTACAGGCATAACCTATCGTCATCCAGGTATCTTAGTGAAGACCGCCACGACGCTCGATGTGCTTTCACATGGACGGGCCTACTTTGGTATCGGCGCGGCATGGAACGAGCAAGAGCATAAAGGGCTGGGTGTGCCCTTCCCACCACTGGCAGAGCGCTTTGAGCGTTTGGAAGAGACACTGCAAATAGCTCACCAGATGTGGTCAGGCGACGAAAAAGCCTTCACAGGCAAACACTACACGCTTGAACGGCCACTCAATTCACCGCGCTCGGTCCAGAAGCCACATCCACCTATCCTCATCGGCGGAACAGGAGAACGCAAGACGCTACGTATGGTGGCACAGTATGGTGACGCCTGTAACCTCTTCGCACGTCTAGGGAAGGATGAAATTCGGCGCAAACTGGACATCTTGCGCGGCCACTGCGAGACACTCGGGCGTCCCTATGAGGAGATCGAAAAAACCACCCTCGACAACTTCCTGTTGACCGGTGATGGTCGCAACAACTCGCTATCACCAAACGCAGCCATCGATATGTTTGGTGCGCTAGCAGAGTTGGGCATCGATCAAGCAATCTTCAGCTTGCGCAATGTTGCCGACCTCGAAGCTTTCGATATTCTAGCCACCAAAGTTGTGCCAGAAGTCGAAAAAATCAAAGTTGCGGGCCGCTAGACAGATGCGAGGCTCAGAATGGCAGAACGCACAGAGCTAACGACGGCCGAAAGCGTCTTTATACAAAGACAGCGCGTTGCACGACTTGCCACGGCAGATGAGAAGGGGAGCCCAACTCTCGTTCCCGTCTGCTACGCCTATGATGGTGCACATTTTTATACACCTTTGGACCAGAAACCAAAGCGCGTCGCAGGCAACCAGCTACGCCGCGTACGCAATATTGAAGCGCGCCACGAAGCGGCCCTGCTCATCGATCAATATAGCGATGACTGGTCGCAACTCGGCTATGTGCAGATACACGGCCATGCAGAGCTAATCGCGCCAGAACATCCTCTGCACGCCCAGGCTCTCCTCCTGCTACGCGAGCGCTATGCACAATATAGGTCAATGGCATTAGAGCAGAACATGATAATCATGATCACTCCACAACGTATCTCCTCCTGGGGGCCAACATTATACAGCAGAGACCAGATCATACTTCAGCCACCAGATACATAATCACAGCGCGAAGGCATGTCGCGGCCCACGAGCAGCATTTTACTCACTCAAGGTTTAGCGGGCAGACGCTTTGTTGTGCGTAAGATCTCCACAAAACGAGGGAAAGTGAGCGCCTCGGAGAGTGCATAGATACGCCGAAAGCCATCACCATAGACATGGTCGGGATTCTTTTCGATATTCGTACCGTGAAACATACTCTCCACAGTGTGGAGATCATTGTAGTAACGATAGGAAAGCAATTCGCAAAAACCCTCTTCAGCCCAGGATGGCAGATCATGGATACCTTGCACGATAAGCCAGACATGGCCTAATTCGTGTACGGTTACCCCTTGAAAAAGTGTAGTGGGCAACCCCTGCAAAACGGCGACGCCACTTACCTCCACATGCGTAACCCGACCATTTTGTGTGTAGGATCTACTCGTCGTTGCACCAAGCGCATGAGCCAGATCATGACGATGTAAAAATTGTGCTAGCTTCTCCCGATCGCACAACTCAAGACCTAAACGCAAATTATTGTATGTGAGCCCTTGACTCCCTACCCAACGAATTGCTTGCGAGAATAAGGGTTTCGCCTCAACAGCCGATTCCACCGCGCTTGCACGACAGACGGAGCAACGCATCGTCTCCGCACCATGTTCAACTTGATTAGGGGGGATTAAGCGTCCACAATGGCTACAGGAAGGATACTGATCATGATGCTCTTTGCAATACTGCTGGCCCCAGTGATCAATAAAGTATTCGCTGGTCAGCGGCTTACCACAGTACACACAACGTGGAGCGATACGTTCACGGTAACATTCAACATGATAGGGAGCATCTTGATGAACCTGGAACTTCGTCTTTCCAATTGGCTGAGCGCAGACGGCGCAAACAAAGTGCTCAGGATGCCAGGTCGCCCCCAGAGCCTGGAGATAGTTACCCCAGATAGGCTGTCCACAGCCTTTACAGGTAGCTTGAACGTTTACCATGATTCCCAACTCATCCAATCAATAACCACGCACTTCCTTCTTCTTTCACTGCCCGCAAACCTGGTCGGCGTCACGTCGCGCGTGGAATAAAGGCTAGATTTGCAATGGTGCACAATTCTTCTGCATAAAAAACGTATCTCACATGAGAAATATTCCTCGCATACGATAATTATATCTAACTTTAGCTGAATACACGAGCTTCTGCAGCGCAAAATACTATATATTTTTAACACTTAAAATTCCCGACAAAACAGAGGCAGCTCATATAGAAGAGACAGCTCGTGGTATACTATCGCATAGGCGGCTAACGTAGATATACGACCTCACCTATGATAGGAAGCAGGAACAAGCATGCTCAATTCAGCCTCACTTCAGGTGGTCAATGCTTCAAAGTTCTCGCAACACTTTGTGCGACCATGCTATGACTCGTATTGCTTCTCCAATCTACCTTCAACAATCGAATTTTTACTTACTGGCACAGGACAGATGGCACTCCCTCGTGACATTCTCGGCGACCTGCCCAACAGATACAATAAGGTCATTTTCTTTTTCATCGACGCCTTCGGATGGCGCTTCTTTGAGCGTTACGCCGAAAAATATAGCTTCCTTAAAACCATCCTCGCGCATGGAGTCGTGTCAAAACTCACTTCACAATTCCCTTCAACGACCGCTGCACATGTCACCTGCATGCATACAGGCTTAAATGTTGGGCAGAGCGGCGTCTACGAATGGAACTACTATGAACCGCTTGTCGATGAAATCATCTCGCCGCTCACTTTCTCCTATGCAGGAGATAAGCTGAAACGAGATACGCTCAAAAATTCTGGCATCTCTGCCAATGCGTTTTTTCCAACACAAACCTTTTATGAGACGCTAAAAGCGCAAGGTATAGAATCGCATGTCCTGCAACATCAGGCCTATACACCTTCAACGTATTCAGATATCGTTTTTCGTGGCGCAACAACCCATCCCTACCGTACCTTGCAGGACGCGCTTATACGCCTGGTTGAGCTCGTTACAGCTCCTGGTACAGCGCCCGCTTACTATTTTCTCTACTTTGACCGCATCGATACCGTCTGCCATAATCAAGGTCCAGCATCGAAAGGTTTCGACGAAGCAGTTGATGCGTGCCTGACATTGATGGATAAGGTTTTTTATAAGGGCTTGCATGGGAAGGCAAGCGATACACTACTGATGATGACCGCTGATCATGGTCAGGTAGAAGTAAATCCACTGCGCGTCTATTACTTGAACCAGAGAATGCCTGATATCAGTAACGCTCTTAAGGTAAATCAGAAAGGGCATCTCCTTGCTCCCGCTGGATCAGCACGCGATATGTTTCTACACATCAAAGAGCCACATGTGGAGAGCGTTGTGACAGAGCTACGGCAGCGCCTGCAATACAAAGCAGAGGTCCACAATACACAGGAACTACTCGCCCAGAACTTCTTCGGCACTGAGGAACCAACGCAAATATTTCAGGATCGCGTTGGTAATGTGGTCATACTACCATATAAAAATGAAACTGTATGGTGGTATGAAGAGGGAAAATTCGATATGCATTTCCAGGGCCATCATGGTGGCCTAACACCAGAGGAGATGGAGATTCCACTTCTGCTCCTCCCGCTCTCTTCATGATTTTTTTAGTAAACTTTTTTCAATGCTCTTGCCTTTTTTATTCTTCCTGTATATTCACACATTTAAAATAAAAAGATTTGAAGTGCGGCGCTTACAAATTTAGAGTCAATTACTCGTAGCGCAACACTTCCAATGGACGCACACGTACAGCGCTCCAGGCCACCAGCGCAGCCGTAACCATCGCCAGGAGTACGGCACCTACAATCATAAATAAGGCTATGGAGCCACTTACCTGCAAGTCGGTCTTAAAGTAGAATATACCTAGAAAGCGAGTCGCGAGCGCAACGAGCAGCATCGATAATACAGCCGATGTGCCACCCACAAGGCCATTCTCTAGCAACACCTCGCTCAAAATTGATGCACTGGTATAGCCAACCGATTTGAGAATACCCAACTCGCGTCGGCGTTCCAGCATTGATAGCGCCACCGCATTGGCAATAATGATCACACCTGCAAGCAGAGAGAGCGAAGCGATGGTACTTAGAGTTAGTAAGATGTCATTCAGCAATTGATTGAGAAAGTCACTGATATTCGCCAGATTGAGGACAGACGCATTAGGAACCGTATTACCAATGATATCAATGGCTGCATTTAACATACTCGAATCGATCTTCAAATAAAAAATTGATTGCTGTGTACCAACCGGCGACAAGCTCCTGGCAGTATCGCTTGTACCAAGAATAGGATAGAGATTTGAACCGAAACCGCTGGAGCTATAGAATCCCACAATACTCACCGTCTTCTCATTCAAGCGATCAACCGACACCAGCGTAATCTTATCGCCCAGCTTCAAGTGCAATGGGCTCGATTCCTTGAGGCTATATGAAACAACAACGTTATCGGTACCAGCATCATCCAGTGTAAGGTTACGTCCTCCTCTGATGCGCAGAGATGATTGTATATGCGGGATCTGATTGTTGCCGACATCATAGCCCTCAACGCCGCTCAACAAGAATAACGTTCCCCCGCGCCCCGTTGAGCCTGATGGCGCATTCTTTCCATTTGGCAAGAGTCGCTGGATCGGCACCCCATTGATAGCTTCGGGCGCAGTCACAGCAAACGTATGTTGCTGGAAAGAGGTCAGACCAGGCAATTCCCCCAGCTTGCTACGTAGCTTCGTTGTATCATCATTGGAGGTAATCGAAAAGACGTTGTAGCTCAGTGTATTAGAAATAGCGTTGTTTACCTGATCACGTAGATCCTGTCCTAACACAAAGATAAGCCCAATGGTAAAGATGCCCACAAATAAGGCCAGCATCGTCGCCGTTGTACGTGCCCGTTGACGACCCAGGTTTCGCAGGGCCATCTTCATCGTCGCCTTCCAGGTACGTGGTAATAAAACAATAACCAGACCAAGCAGAGCCAGAAAAGACAAGACAGCCGCGACAATTGGCTGAAAGAAATAGGCAAGCACTGCGATTGCCAGCAAGACAACAATTGCAGCAATATAACCGATGCTAAAACGTTCAAAGACAGGCAGTATGCTGATAATATAGATAACCAGACCAAAGAACAGACTTAAGAGGGCAAGGAATAGAAAAGTACCATAGACCGAGTAAATTCCCAGCATGATATCGCCATTCAAGATCACAACCGCCAGCATACAAAACAAGACCGAGAGCACAGCCAGCAGGCCCACAGTCAAAACAATACTGGCTACCCCTCGCTCCTGAGGTAGATCCCGAATAACATTTAATGGGCGGACATTAGCAGCCTGCACAATAGGCAGCAGACCGAAGATCAGCGCTGTAACCAGGCCAATCAGCACCCCACCAATGAGCGTAAACCAATCAAATAAGAAGGGGATATTAAGATTGAATGTCTGCTCGACCAGATTACGCACAACATAGCTCACTCCCGTCGCCGCGATAGCACCGATGAGGCCGCCTATGAGACCAAGCCAGCTCGCCTCTAAGCCGAAGAGCAAGTAGAGATCAAAGCGCTGATAGCCTGTGGTTTTGAGCATGGCAATCTCAGTCTTGCGACGAGAGAGCAAGACCTGCATAGTATTCACAATGCCAACCCCACCAATGAGGAGCGCCATCAGGCCTGCAATCTCCAAAAACTTTCGCACATTGTCGATTGTCGTCTGCTGCTGCCTCAAGACATCGGCAGCTGTTTGCGTCGAAGCAACGGGAAAATGAGCCTGAATATTCTTCACGGCATCATTAATACGCGCAGATGTTGTTGTTACATCTATCGTATCATAGAGCGTAGAGAGTTTAGGCGCAGAGGCAGTATAGTCACGGCTAGAAAGAAGCACCACACTTCCCGCCTGTGCCAGCACCCCCGTTTCAGTGACGATTCCAGCAATTCTTACATGTATGACACGTGTACTCTGCGTCCGTGAACCAGTGTGCAGGTCGAATGCATCGCCTATCTTCTTCTTGTATTGATCAATAAATGGCTGTGTCACGACTACCTGATTATTGTGCAATACGTCCGCTAGCCGGCCATTCGGGGGCAAGGTAAAAGCAAGGGGCGTCACCACAGGATAGTTGGCAGGGTCTACGACGCGCAAGCCAAACGTTTCGCGCACAGAGATCTTTGAAGATGTGTAGCCCTGCGAGTTGATAACAGGCGTATATGCTATAATCGCGCCAGCCTTCTCAAGTGCCGCAAAGTAGTCCAGGTCGCTCTGCCTGAACGGTTGATTTTGCGAGCGCACAGCAATATCGCCACCATTGGCATCGCGCACATTACTATTAAAAGCATTATTGATCATAAGACCAACAAGCTGCAGAGAAACAATCGCCATCACGCCAACAGCAACACAAAAGATTGCCAGGATCGTGCGCTGGCCACCGCGCACAAGCGAGCGCCAGGTATAATGAAGATACATCGAAGCTTTCACGTTACAGTTCCCCCAGCAAACATATCTGATTGACACTATCCGACAATCCACCACAGATATCATAGAAGCAAGTACTATATTTGTAAAGTGCGTATAGAAAGGGCTTGCTTCTGATCGCGCTCACACCGTCGCGTTGTTTGTGATTGAGGAATCGACCATACGGCAAGGAGCAGAGACAAAGGACAAAAGCTAGTAGGATATGCAACAGTAGGTGACTATGCTATACTGCAACAAATAACATGGTGCATTGCGCATTTCTTCCATAGGAATGCTAACTTCACATGCGTCCAATGAGAAAAAGATGGGGGCGTCCCGGTGCGCTCCTATGGATTGAACTATCGAGTGAGAGGAAACACATTTATGCGGCGAGGAACACTCACACTCCTCTTCATCATCATTCTATTAGCGGCGGGCGCATCATTTGTCGTCTTCTGGCCCCATACGGACAGTGGTAAGCCCCTCTATAATGTGAACAATCCATTCACCTTTACAGAAGGTCTGGATTTGCAGGGTGGTGTCCGTATCCAGCTTCGGCCACGCGGAAACGCGACGCAAGATCAGCTGGCGACTACCCGAAACTTACTGGAACAACGTGTCAATAGTGGCCTGGGCGTCAAAGAGCCCAGCGTACGCATTCAAAGTGGCGTCACCAGTAGTATTGTGGTTGACCTGCCAAAGTTCAGCGGCAACCAGGAAGACGCCATCAATACCCTACTCAAGACCGGCGACCTGGCTTTTTGGGATACAGGTACACAAGGTTTACAAGACAACAGCGCCTTTGATCCCAAACAATATACCCAATACAATCCCGGTGGAAAGCCGCTTTTTACCGGCAACGACCTGGACCCCAGCGGACTAAGTGTTGGACAAGATCCAACAACGGGTGCATATCTGATTAACTTTGTGATGAAAGGTGGCGCAGCAGCAAAGTTCGGTAAATACACAGCAAGCAATGTTGGTCACTTCCTGACCGTCACATTGGACAACAAAGTTGTCACTTCACCTCAAATCCAGAGTGCAATCACCACCAATGGCGTGATTAATGGGAAGTTCACCCTCACCACCGCGACGCAGACCGTCAACCTGCTCAAGTATGGTGCGCTTCCGATTGCCCTCGACAAAGTCAGCGAAGAGACGATTGGCGGCACGCTTGGACAAGAGGCCATTACCAAGAGCCTGCTCGCAGGTGGTATTGGGCTTGGCATGGTTATCCTCTTCATGTTGCTGTACTACCGTTTGCCGGGCTTTCTGGCCGACATCGCTCTGATCCTCTACGCATTGACCACCCTGGCCATCTTCAAAATGATCGGTGTGACCTTAAGTCTGGCAGGTATCGCAGGCTTCATTCTTTCCATTGGTATGGCTGTCGACGCCAACGTACTCATCTTCGAACGGGTCAAAGAAGAGCTACGCGCGGGCAGGCTGCTCGCCTCGGCCATTGATATTGGCTGGAAACGAGCCTGGCCATCGATTCGTGACTCCAATAGTTCTACCCTCATCACCTGCGCCGTACTCTACGCATTTGGCAGTAACTTCGGCGCGACGATTATCGTTGGATTTGCAACCACCCTCTTCCTGGGTGTTGTCGTGAGTATGTTTACCGCCATTGTCGTCACGCGCACCTTGCTCAACTTGCTTGTGCCGACCGGTGTTATCAATCATCCTGCCTTGTTTGGACTGCCAGCCGACGCCATCCCTGCAACTACTTCGCTGGCACGACGTAGCAGCGCGGTATAGAGGAGACAGCAGTGTTCAATTTAGTCAAATATCGTTACCCGTTTCTGCTTCTCTCGCTCATTGTCATTATTCCAGGCCTGATCTCATTAGCAATCTTTCATCTCAACGTTGGCATCGACTTCGCAGGAGGCTCCAGTATCGATCTGCGGCCTCAGCGACAGATGACCGATGTCGAGGTTGATAATTTGTTGAAGTCTTTCAATCTGCGTAACCCACAGATTATCCTTGGCACCAACAATCAGATCGATGGCTCAAAAAACATCTGGGTACGCCTGAATACTCAGATTGATGACAATGTGCAAAACGCTTTTAAAACGGCACTCAACACAAAATATGAAAAAGAGCTAAACTACGACTTTATGACCGTTCCACAGAGCGGAGAAAAAGCATATACACTTGTTTCCATCACTGGTTTCGCAAATAAACCACAGGTCAGTGATATCCAGGCAGCACTCGCTAAACTGCCCAACACAGGCAATCCTAATGCCCCAGCCAGCGCAGCTGCAACGCCAACGGCAACAGTTGGTACAACGCCAACTGCTGTTGCAACGGCAAAAGCAGGTGTAACGGCAAAGGCAACCCCTAAAGCTCAGGCAACGGTAAGCCCGGTTATAAATCCCACGACACAGCAAAACGATGCCACAACCCTTCCAGTTACGATACAGAATGTTAGCCAGGGCACGACAAATCAGACGATTAACATTCTTACGCTTACTACTGTGGGCAAAGCAAGCGGTACGAGTGGGGTTAACAATCAGACAAATATCCCTGCAATACAGGCAGCCTTTTTAAAGCAAGGTGGACCATACTTCCAGGTGATCAGTAACTCGCTGGTTGGTCCTTCCGTAGCAGGCGAGACGACGCTCATGGCATTTCTGGCCGTGGCGGCAGCATCAATCCTCATTCTGCTCTATGTGTGGTTCTCGTTCCGGAAAATACCAAAGGCCTGGCGCTATGGAACGTGCGCCATTATTGCCCTTTTACACGATGTCCTGGTCGTGGTCGGCGTCTTCTCAATCCTAGGTGTGTTGTTTAGCATTCAGATTGATGCCTTGTTTATCACAGGTTTGTTGACGGTCATTGGCTTCTCGGTACACGATACTATCGTTGTGTTTGACCGTATTCGTGAAAATATGCAGCGCCGTTCGACTGAGACATTCGAGGAGGTCGTCAATGCCAGCCTGGTTCAAACGATGGCCCGTTCGTTGAATACGTCGCTTACGGTGCTTGTGACATTGCTGGCTCTGACACTTTTCACCGGTGTCGGCACCAGTATCTTCTCATTCACTCTGACCTTGCTGATTGGTATCTTCAGTGGTACATACTCGTCCATCTTTAATGCCAGTATGTTATTAGTTATATGGGAGAATGGCGAATTAGGTCTGTGGCGTTTGAGTGGTAAACGCCATCAAGTACCAGCCAGACGTGAGCAAGAAGCACGCGAACTTGCTCGCACGCGCGGCTAGGCCATAACGCTAAACTACCTGCATAAAATTGCGCTTCGCTCCTACTTCTGGACCACGAAGCGCAATTTTCGATTAAAAACCTTCTCGAATAAGTCTGCTTTCTCCTGTGCATGCTCCAATTCTTCATCCAGATCAGCCAGAGGGCGCGTCCATAAACGAATAGTCCATATAGTATCATCGCACGCAGCCAAGTCTGCATCAAGGCGTAGCACGCGTCCATCATGGTTGTAATCAAGAGCGTCTGAGATGCGCAAGAGGGCTGCGAGGGCCGAAACGCGCCTGCGTGCAGCCCTGGAGAGAGCCACATATTCTTCATGATCCAGACTAGGCAATGCCCGGCGGTGGTAGCGCGCAATACAAGCAATCTCATAACGCTCTTTGTCTGTAAAGTCTGGTAATGGTGTCTCGTTAATTAAACGAAAAGAATGCTTATGATGGCGACGTGCATCAATTAACATACCAGCATTATGCAAAAAAGCTGCTCTTTCAAGGAGGCGCCGGGCTTTCTTACTACTATTGTGCAAAGGAGAGCTGGCCTCAAACAATTGCATTGAAAGACGCATTACACAGCGCGCATGAGGCCAATCTTCTACAAGCAAACCCCCTGTCAAACGAATTTCTTCATCCGTTGGTTGATCACAGTCGCTCCAACTTAACTCCTCAACTGATTTCTGCGTCATCATATCAAGGCACCTCCTGCTGTCTAATGGTCTAAAATACCTTCTACATGAACAATGCATTCCTCCCAACTTACCAACACGTGCTACTAAAAATGCATATCGTAAGACTAACCACTATCTTCTTTTCACAATGAGAAGACCAGACTATATACACAATTTCTTGCTTTCACCTCTATATATTCTCAATTAACTATCTAATAACTCTGTAATTTCGCGTTGGAAATCCTTTTCCCTGAGTTGATACCAATGTTGGCGAAATGCGTCATAGCGCTCTTCGCGCTGCTGTTGTACATTGTGCAATAATCGTTGCAACCCCTCACGTTCTTCGGCAGAGGGTGAGGTATGAGGATCTAATAGAGACGCAAGCATACCAGGATCAACCATGGATCTCTCCCGTTCTTGCTGCTCTACCGCAAAATCTTTTCCGCCTGCATCACTATCATGGCCATATAGACAGAGCCGTAAGAGTGCCATCATGACATCGTTATCATGTATCAAACCCAGTTCTTCCTGAATTTGTGTTACTTCCTGAATAACCTGTTTACTCTCCGGAGGAAATGTTTCTTCAAAAATCTCAAGTGTATAGCGTAGGCGCTTAGCTGCGATACGTAGATTATGTAGTTCTTGGACATTAGAGGGGTCATCTACGTATACATTCCAGTAATACATCTCTTCGAGGCGTGTCTTAGCAATGATACGAGCATTCCTGCCAGTTGGTGCATGGGCATCAATATTTGAAATGGCTCTAGCTTTTGCCATTGCGGAAACCTCCTTCTGGCAGACAGGCATCAATCTGCCGTAGCCATGTATCTTCGTCAAGAGCATGTAGAGCACGTTCCAGCTCCACTTGATGTTGAGCGCGATAATCCTCCAGACGTTTTATTAGCCAGTTTATGCTGATCTTTTCGGCATCGGCGCTTTGCTCACGCTGCTCACGAAGATGCGCAATCATTACATCTGTATCACGTGCCATGCCAAGGATATCAGCCATATCTTTAACACGCCGATAGATTTTTTTAAACGGCTTTGGATCACAGATAGACTCATATGCATCCAACACGGCACGCAGGCGGCGCGAAGCAACACGCATTTTATGGACTGCCTCGATGTCCTCATGTTTCAGCACATCCGTATGCCATGCCAGCATCTTTTTTGCACGTTCCTGCAGTAGGCGCCGTCCCGATTGTACAAACTCTTCATCATATGGCGATTTCTTCTCGGGAGCAGATGGCTCACGTTTTTGTATATGCTCTAACCACTGCTCACCATGACGGCTATAGGCTAGTAAGACACCTTCGCGTATTCCATGCGAGCTAATACGGATCGTGTGCAATTGAAAGCGCTCCATTATTGCACGGGTTATTAACACGCCTGCAATGAGAATGCGGGCTCGCTTTGCCTCCAACTGGTAACGGTGAGCAATCTCTTCTGCCGGAAGAGCACACAGCAGCCCCTCACAGCGTAGTAGATCGTCCAATGTGAGCTCAGATTGAGAAGAATCCAGACGGAAAGCACGCTGTGCCAAAAGCAACAACGAATTAGCACTGCCTCCGGTTGCAATGAGAAGAGGGGGAATACGTTTAATATTCAAGTGCGCCAGATAGGTTTGCAGAAAGGTGTGGGCAGTAGCAATATCAGCAATAGTGGGTGGGTTTGGCTCAAGGTAGCGATCATGGAGCCAGCCAGAGCCGATGGGAAGCGAGGTTTGCCAGTTAATCTGCATTTGTTTTGCAAGGACCAACTCAGTGCTACCGCCACCCAGGTCCATCACCCCGACGCGACCTGATACACTATCTTCTTGAACCATCTCATACGTTGCCCCATAGAAGGTTAAGATAGCTTCTATATCCCCACTAATAATATTAACGGACAGATCTGTTTCACGTTTTATGGTTGCCAAAAATTCATCTTTATTAGAGGCCTTGCGTATAGCTTCCGTGGCTACGGCCAGAATTGGATGGGCGGAATGTTTTTTCGCGAGGGCTAGATATTGATGTAGTATCGAGATAGTTTCATCGAGCTTGTGCTGAGAGATACTACCCGTAGCATTCACGCTCTCACCAATACGCACAAGCTTCTCATCAGCCTCAAGAATATCTAAACCGTCAGGTACACATTTTGCTACAACAACGCGAATGGTATTACTACCAATATCGATAGCTGCACACAAAGAGAAACTCTGCTTTCGCATAGGATACTCCAGACTGTTTAGCTCACAGTGTTAATTACTTACAATCCCTGACTATGCTTTAAAGAATAGAGAAACACACGGCAGTGCTTCCTTAACGATTCGTTAATCATATTATAACATCTATTGGACACCCTTATTCTTTAAGTAAGTCGTTCGCTTAACGGGCCGGACTCCATCAATTCATCTCTTCTGCGAGCAAAAAATACTTGACAGACCCAAAGGGATGCTGTATGATATTCCCATCCGAGAAGGATAAGCCGAAGTGGTGAAACTGGTAGACACGCAACGTTCAGGGCGTTGTGCCTTAACTGGCATAGGGGTTCGAGTCCCCTCTTCGGCACTAATAATCTCTATCCAAACGTGTCAAGCCGCTTCTAAAGCCGCCCGACACGTTTTTTATTTTGTAGTTTTCCACTAAATGTAGCAAAATGTATAGCAACCATGTTTTACACAGGCTAGAGATCAGCCCAATCAGGTTGCGTCCGCTGACGAGCAGCGGTTAAACCTCTCTCATCATGCATATACCTGGCATCAGCGATTGCTTGCTCATAGATGATCACAGCTTCATCATAGCGTTCCAAATGTAGTAAACAGGTAGCTAGTGTAAATTGAAGATTACTATCTTGCGGGTCCTGATCCAGTTGATCATGAAGCACATTCAGCGCATCTGAGAATTTACCAGCCAACACAAGCATTGCTCCCTGATTATCCAGCATCGTGGCACGATCAGGCTTGTCGGGCGTTGCAAGTGCCTGATTAAGCGTAGAAAGCGCCTCTATATATTGTGCTAAAAAGTAGTGCACAAGCACTTTATCAGCGAGAGCACGATAATAATAATCCTGCCTGACTTTCTCCTTTGAGAACAGTACTAATGCTTGCTCAAAATCTGCTAAAGCGGTCGTGTAATTATTATCTTCCTCAATCTCATCATGGGCCTTGAGTAGGTATACGCGTCCTATAATCTCATCCCAAGAGCTATTATAGAAATCCTCATAAACATGCTTGTCACGTTCCCAAGAGAGCCACATAACATCAACGTACACTAGCTTTTTTCCATCTTCTATCCTCCTACCGATATCTTAATAGGTACCTATTCGCTTCACGGTATGAAAACATGGAAA
>Ga0302321_100002335_pt1 | contig 16276 bp, 15 predicted proteins | sample Fen_T0_1_FD_202505 | JGI IMG/M metagenome (GOLD analysis project Ga0302321, IMG submission 202505) | Peat permafrost microbial communities from Stordalen Mire near Abisko, Sweden - Fen_T0_1 | ecosystem: Environmental > Terrestrial > Soil > Wetlands > Permafrost | place: Sweden: Abisko...
TCCACAGCAAGGCCCCGCTGCTTTCGTCATAGGCGTACATGAGCGGCGTGTTACTGCTGCCAATGGCGATGGTGTACAGCGTGCCGTTGTACGCGGCGGGGGCCGAAACGTGGAAGGGGCGCGCTGCCTCGGCCTGAGTTTGCCACTCGAGTGCGCCCGTACTGGCGTTGAAGGCCCGCAGCCAAGACGCGGGCGCCGAGAGGTTGTCGCTATCGGCCTCGAACAGCCGCCCGCCCTCGTACGTGAGAAGACCGCCCGTGGCTCCAGCCAAATCAGCGTTCCAAGCAGGAATGCCGGTGAGGTCATCGAGTGCCAAGACGTGCGCGGGTGCGTCGTCAGTCTCGCCGAGCGCAACGTAAACGAAGCCGCCCGCAACGATGGGGTAGCTAATGGATTGGCCCAACGGCTCCGTCCACAAGCGGCGCAGCGGTGGCACCAATACGCTGTCGTCCACGGAGTTGGTGCGGGCGGGGCTTGCGAGAAGCGTCGTGTAGTCAGAGTTGCTGGCTGTTGAAGCCTCAGCGCCCCTGCCCGCCGCCCCAGCAGCGGAACCAGAGCTCGGTGACGGCGAGCCACCACTGCCGCCGCTTGCGCTGCTGCCGCCGCTTGCGCTGCTGCCGCCGCTTGCGCTACCGCCACCGACGCTGCCGCTTGCGCTGCTGCCGCCGGCAGCCCCATTGCCCATGCTGCCGGGCGCCCCAGCCGTTGCGCTGACGACACCCGTTCCACCGCTACTGGGTCCCGACGTTGCGCCGACCCCAGCTGCTGCCGCGGCGCCCGCCGCGCGATCAGAACCCGAGCTGCCACAGCCGAGCACGAACCAAAAAGCCGCTGTAGCGGATGCGGTTAGCCGAACCATATTCCAAATTCCCTCTGCAACTGAGTGGAGGGTAACTCGCCATTTCGATCAATCCAATTCACACAGAAGCTGAATTCGGACTCGGGGCACGTGTATTTCCCTGTCGGCCGCTGGGAGCAAACGCTGATTGGCGATAGCCGACTAGGACGCTGCGACTGGGCAACCACGTGCCGTAAACCGCGACCAACTCCGGCTTAGCGTCGGGATATGCTACCCAGGCGAAATCGGCATCTACCGCCCTGGTGTGGGGGATAGGCAGACCAAACGTTGTGGCGGTCGGAGCCGAGCTCGTGAAGTTGCCGGCTGCCACCGCGCACCGGCGGAGCTCCTCGCGGACGTGCTCGCGGACGTGAAGGACTTCTATGCTAGTATGCCGCAGGGTAAGGAATGCTGGAATCACGTCCGACCAAGCGCGGCGGCGGCTCCGCTGTCGCGCTCCTCCTGACCGTCTTCTGGGTCTCCTGCGGCGGCAAGAACGCTCCGGGCGCGGGCGCAGTAGGTGGCACAAGCGCGGTGGGTGGCACGGGCTCACCCGGCGGCCCTGGCACGGGCGCGGGAACGTCAGGGCGCGGCGGCACTTCGTCCGGCGACGCGGGGCGCGGTGTCGGCGGCAGTGCGGCGGGTAATGGCGGCGGGCAAGGTGGTGCGGGGGCAGGCGGCGTCCACATCCCGCTCACCAGCGGTACCAGCGGGAACGGCGGAAGCTCGGGCGCAAGCGGCGGGGTAGAGCAGGCCGGTGTCGCAGGCGACGCTGAAGCCTGCGACACGAATGCTCTTTGGCAGGCCCTCACGCGGGGCGCCGCAGCGACGCTTTGCGATCTCGTAGACCCGCCGCCGCAGGGTAACACCGTGGATCAGCTCCACGGTGCGGTGGTGCTCGACGACGAAGGCCGGGTCATCGACAACACGGGTCTCACGGACGCCGAGAAGCCAGGGTGGCTGAGTGAGCTCGCCGGGCGGCGCTGGCTCTGCTTAGCGGGTACTACGCTCGGCTATAGCTGCCAACCGATTCGCGGCTAGGCCCGTCGCAGAATCAGACTCTTCGCTGTCGCACGACGGAACTTCTGTGCACGGGCTCCGCGCGCGGTGGCGAGCATGGCGAGTGACTCGTCCCGGCAAAGAGGAGGTGCTCTGCCAACGCCGGGCCCGGGCTTGTGCCTGCGCCTAAGCCGGTTCCACGACCAAGCGCTCAAAGCCGCGGTCTCGTGCCCTTTTCGAGCGCACCAGTCAGCTGCCTTTTAGGCCCTACGGCTGCAGACAGGTCGCAGGCACGCTGCACTGGCCGCCAGCCTCGCAATTGGCCACGATCAGCGCATCGACATCAGGCGCTTCTTGAATGCCGCACTCACTCGGGCGCGCGGTCGAGCTGAGGCATAGCGCGACCAAGGCATATCCGTCGATGCCCATGGGATTCGCCTCGTCCACGCACAGGCCGTGATGACAGCCGTAGGTGTGCCGTTGGAAGATTGGGCAATCCGCATCCGCGGTGCAGGCCGCTATGCGGCAATCCACAGGCCGATTAGTCGAGCCTCCACCGATGACGAACGCCGCGCAAATGGGGAAGAAGCGATCGAGCGAATAGGTGTACGCCGTCGGCTCCGAGCAGGTCTCGAACGCGGGCATGGGCCCGATGCCACAGCCCTTGTCATCGCACTCCCACTGGAACTTCATGCCCGTCGTATCCCGAAGCTCTGTCGGGTTGTGACGACCGTCCGAACTGCATGCTGCGGCGATCAGTGCAATGCCGGCGACTGCAAACGCAGTCTGAATTGTGCTTAGCTCTCGTGCGTTCTCACGACCCATTGCTCACTCCCCTGTGACAGTCAGAGCTCGCAACCCCGCTACGATGGATCGTCGACCCTAGCGGGTCATTTCGCTCATCGCCAGCAAATCGAGATTGTCGCCCAGGCCGCGCGCTGTTCGCGCCCGCGCCGGCTCCACGACGGTGGCCGCGCCCGCCAGCGCCAGAGCAAGCGAAACCGCTCACGATGCCAGCGACGGCCCCGGCCGGCGCGCCCGGCGAACGAGACAGCAGCGAGCACGAGACCGATCTGGTGCGCAACGAGGCCGAATTTCAAGCCCTTGCTGTGAGTGAAACCTTCAACGATCCTGTGCCGGAGGAGCGTGGTAGCCACCACAGGTCGCCCGCGACGCGCGGCATTTACCGCGCGCTCGTCCGGTCGTTGATCAGGGCACTGAGCTGGAACGAGCTCGCCGCCTCGGCCGCTTGTCAGTGCCTAATTGACCGGCACGACCAGGATGTTGTGCGTGCCCGAGATGAACACCGCGGAATCATCCGGGGTGCTCGTCATGGTGATAGAAGGGTAGATGTCGTCGGCCGCGCTTGCGCTGTCCGTTAGGTCGATCGCTTTTAACACCGGATAGAGGGCGCCCGCTTCGAGCGCGCCGTTCAGATCGTGAACGATGAGGTGGGCGCCGGCGGTGTCGGTTCGGTAGACGAACGCGCGCTTGGAGTCGATGGATGCGAGCGCCACCCCGCCGTCCGGAAGTTTTCCGGTAAGCACCAAGGCGCGACTGCGTACGTCGGTATTTTGCAAAATAACGCGCGATGCATCGCCGCTCACGCTCAGGCTCCGGAGCTCGTACATGACGTTGGGCGAATTGGTAAACGTTTCCGACAGCGAGTTGTACACGTTGATCGTAGATTGCGAACCGCCCAAGTAGATGCGGCTGCCGTCGAAGCTTGCGCTAGCTATCCCGAAATCCAAAAACGGCCCCGCCAGCGTGACCGAGTTGTCTCGCACGGAGTATTTGAAGGGCGTCGTATTGCCCGAACAACTTGCCAAGCGCGTCACCACGATGACGTTGCCGTCATTGGCTATGGCCAACTGCTGAAAGTATTGGTCGCAAAAGGTGTCAGGAATGACCGCACGCGGTGTGGCTGCGAAGGTCGCTGCATCGAGATCGATCTCGGAGATGGCCGTGCGGCTCGCGACCAGCAGGCTGTGACCGTTCGGCGCCATGCCGATATCGGTCAGGTCCGGGACCGCATACGGTTTCAAGGTCTCCCAGTTGCCGGCGTTCTCGTGATAACGCTCGACCAGCTGATCGGTGCGATTGGCGGCGTAGAGCATGTGCCGTTCGGCGTCGAAGACAATCCGATCGCGCGTGCTGGGCGCGCTGATGGTTCGCGACGAGAGCTCGGTCGGATTCATCACCAACAGGCGTGCGTTCGAGGTACCCGGGCATTGGTCACTGCTCACGCCCACCGAGTAGTAAGCCGGGGCCGTCGGAAGCACCGGCGTCTCGAAGGTGATCTGTGTATCGCTATCCGGGACCACCGAGCCGACCGGACCTCCACCGAGAGACACGGTCAGCACGGGGCCAACCGAAGAAAAGCCGCGGCCGCGAATAATGATCGCGCTGGGGTGGTTCGCCACCACCTGAGGCGACACATAGTCCACCTCGGGCCAAAGACCACCCCCGCAGGGGAGGCCGTGACCGCCGCCGCTCCCGGCAACTGGAACCTCGTCGCTGCTGCCGCCGTTCGTGCCGGCGATGCCAGGGCTACCGCCGGGGCTGACCACGCCTCCCGTGCCGCCGATGCTCAAGCTACCACCTTGAGCGGCGATCGAGTTTAGGCCGGCCTGGCCGGCGGTGCCCGAGCTCGCCCACCCGGCGTGGCTGCCTTGCCCGCCCGCGCTGATGACTCCAGGCTCGACGTAGCCGATTGGACGGCATTCACCGACGCCGTTCGCAGCGCTCGAATCCGCTCGGAAGAAGCAGGTCTCGTTGCTCTCGCAATCGCTGCTGCTCGCACACGGCCAGAGGTCGGGCGTCGAGAGCACCCGCATGCAGGCCGGTGCGCAGCAGATCAGGCAGAGCAGCGCGCGTACGGTCGTGCGCCGAGACATCAATACGTCCCTCGAAGTTGCAGCCACGCCGCAGAGCCTTGCCCGGCGCTCGGACCCGCGTTGGCGTCGCGGCTCGGTAGACGCGGCGTGAGGAAGAAAGAAGCCCCGAACGACGTTGCGCCGACCGCCATGCTCACGAAGGCGAGATCATTCCAGAGCCGAAGCGACTCGTACTCTCGCTTGGTGCTAGTGCGACTGTCGTAGCTGGCCACCGTGGCCACTGCCGCGATCGCCCCGGCCCCCGCGAGCGCCAGCCCGCCCCATTTCATGACTGGCACGTAGCCGGGCGTGAGGCGGGCGAGCTCCTTCCGGTCGCGCTCGTCGTTTTGCTCCTTGGTCCGCTCCTCGTTCAGGCGAAGCTGTGCGTACGCGGCCGCCCGAGCTTCCGCTCGAACCAGGTTCTGAGCGGAGCTTGCCCGCTGCTGATCGCCCGCGGGATCGAGGCTCGGAATGTCGTCGGCTTTGTCCACGAAGGGTCCGGTCGCCTCCGCTGCGGCAGGCGCCAACACCGCTGGCTCGCGGAGCACAGCGGCGGTGCTCGCCTGCGCGGCAAGCCCCAGCGTGAGCAAGCCGGTTCCAACCGGGACCCCAAAGGCCAGGCCTTCGATGGCGGTACCCACGAGCTTGCGACTGACGACGGCTTTGACACGACCGTCAGCGCCAAGCAGCGGGCCACCGCTGTTGCCGGGATTGATGGCCGCGTCGGTTTGCAAGAGCGATCCGCCTTTCCATTGCCTAACACCGCTCACGATCCCGCGAGTGAGCGAGAACGCGAGCTGGCCACCGGTCGGCGCTCCGATGGCATACACGTCCGTGCCGATCGTGGTTTGTGTCAGAGAGAGCTCCAGGCAGCTCGACTTCATGCCGCCTCGCACCCTGAGCAGCGCCATGTCGGCGCTGCGATTCGAACGGATCACGTCTAGCGGGAAGGTTCGTCCGTCTTGCAGGCGGGCTCTCAGGCCGTCCGCGACGGCGACAACGTGGGCCGCCGTCAGGACCAAGCCTTCGTCATTCAGGAAGAAGCCACTCCCGGTGCCGGTCTTTGATTCGACGATGACGGTGGCTTCGGTTGCCTTGCTTGCCTGGCGTCGCATATCGACAGCACCAGCCGAGCAAGGCTTGAAGCCGGCCCGCGGAAACGTCTGTTCGCTCTCCACGTCTTTACGCGGCTCGAGCAACTTCGAGAATCGGGGTCGCCCCAGCAGCGAATCGATGGCCCGCGTGAGCATCTGTTTGCCGACGGTCACGTTCGCTGCCTCGCGCCGAACGTCGTAGACAGCACCGCGCACGATCGTTTGGTAGACGACCCGTCCGGATCGCACGTCCAGTACCTGCCAATCCAGGCCAAAGCGACAGTTGAACGCTTGATTGACCGGCCTGCACTCGAACTCGCGAACGACGCCGCCAAGCACGAGCTCGGGAATGCCGGCGGCATTGCCGAATGGATCTTCCTCACCGCCGAGAGCGCGAAGGCCTAAGCTGCGTAGGCGGTCCAATATGAAAACGCGATACACGTTTTGGCCGAACTGCACGGGAGTATCTCGCGCCGTCCGCTCGTTCAGCCGAGAAAAACCGATCAGCGGACGTTCGTCGCGCGGCTCTGTCGGTTCAGTCGGCTCGGCGCGGGCGATGCGAGCCATCGAGAGTAAGCCCAGGCAAACCAAAATCAGGCCCGACTTGGGTCGCCTGCGCTGACACTTGAGCTGCGTCATCATTGCGGCTCGCTCTGCTGGTTGCGCTCGCAGGCGGACGACTCGGAAAAGGCATCTGGATCGACGTACTTCAAGCGACGAAAAGCCGAAGAACGATTCAGCCGCTCGAGCGCCAAACACGACACCCCGCCCTGCGGCGCCGCTGCCGCGACCACGACGCGATAAGCCTGATTCGCGTCCTCGGCCTTGCCCTCCAGCCGAAACAGCTCACCCTGGATGAAATGAGCGAGCGGGGTCAACCTGGTTTGACCGTCCTTGGCGATCGATTCTGAAAGGGAGGCGCGCAGGCCGTCTCGGTTTCCGTGCAGCCCCTGCTCGACGCCGAGGAAGAAAAGCAAGTCGCTCATCTTCTCGTAGGTGGGATATTCCGCCATCAACTGTCGGAAATATTCCTGTGCCCGCTGGCTGGCGTCTTGCTCGGTATGGGCCCAGTCGGCCGCGGCCGCAGTCCCGGCCGCTTTCGCCACCTCCCTGACGGCCGCGGCGCGCAGCTCGACATGCTCTTCGGCAAGGCGGCGCAGCAGCTTGGGGCGGACCGGATCCGCCAGATCGACCTTGTCCAGCAAGCGCTTGAGGCCGGCGAGCTCCGGGACCAAAATCTGCGGAGCACGCGCGCGTCGAGTGGTCACCCGCGGATCGGTCGCAGCCAACAGAAGCTGCACGGCGAGTTCCGCTTCGGCAGCGGTTGGCGGCGCCAGCGTTGCGTCGCTGGGAGCAGGAGCAGGAGAGCGGGCGGCTGGCGTTGCGCAACCCAGCAGGAACCAGCAGGTCGCCGAGTTCACGATTACCCGCCCAATCAGTTTCGTCATTTCGCCTAACGCTTTTGAGCCGGACTGAGCGGCTGCTGAGCGCCACTCGCCGGTCGAGCACACCGTACGTGGCGGCGTGCTCGAAAGCAATCTGGTCGAGTCGCCCGAGGCGTTGCTCGAGCGGCTGTTGCCGGTTCGGATCAAGAGCGAGAGTTTGGGGGCGGTGATGGAGGCCGAGTTTGGCTCGGTTCGCGTCAGCTATAACCGTACACGAACGACGTAGCGCAGGAGGGCTTGGCAAGGGCCGGGGAAAATGCGTGGAGGATGACGCGGCGGAGCGGGTGTGCTGTCTAGCTGCGATGAGATTGCCGCTGGAAGGAACGCTGCTGGAGAAGCTTCGGAAGATCGAGGCGCTGCATGCGGGGACGAAAGTAGATGGGGAGCGGGAAGCGGCGCGACGAGCGGCGGAGCGGATTCGGGCGCGGCTGACCGAGCTTCGAGGACGCGAGACAGAGACCGAGTACCGCTACACGTTGCATGATCCGTGGAAGCGCAAACTGTTTCTGGCACTGTGCCGTCGGTACGGGCTCAAGCCGTATCGCGAGCGCGGACAGCGGCACACCTCGGTAATGTTGCGAGCGCCGAAGAGCTTTCAGGACAAGACGCTATGGCCGGAATATCAGGCGTTGTCGGCGGAGCTCGATGCTCATCTGGACGAGCTGACGACGCGCGTGATTCGTGAGGCGATTGACGACGATGTGAGCGAGGCTTCGGATGAGGCGCCGAAGTCGCTTGGCAACGGAACCACGAATCAGGGTGCGAGCGTCGGCGGAGTAGAGCCAGGCAGCGCGAACGATTCGCCGACGAAGAGCTCAGGGGTTTGAATTTCGGCGGTTTGTGGTTTGGCTACGGCTCGACTCACGTCGCGGATGCGAGTTCTTTTTGATGGTCACGTTCCTGCGCGTGCTTCGGCACAGCCTTCGGCGTCGCGTCGCGCGGGCCACGACGGTTGCAGGCAAGCCGACGTTTCCGGTTGCTCAAGCACGGAGAACTCTGCGTCGGCAAGCCAGAGTTTTGCTATTCGCAGGTCCTGGCGCGCGAAATCACGTGGCCACGGCAAGCGCAGGCAGTTGCCGTCGGACTGCTCGCGCGCGTTTCGCACCTACACCGGTTCCCATGTTGCGGCGTTCGTACCAAGACAGGTTGCGAGAGACCATGAGCTTACGGAGACTGTTTGCGCGGGTGCGAGGGGTAGGCCTATTGCTGTTGCTGCTTGGGTTGTCCAACTGCATCGGCATGATGTCTCGCAAGGGATGGAACGATCCGGGATGCCCGGTCGTGATCGGGAGCAGCAGGCTCGAGCGATCGGCTCCGTGACTCATTCAAGTCGGCCCGTTCCTTGCGTTGATCGGCAATGGAGGCAGTGAATGGCACAGTTGTCACGGGATCCAAGTCGACCTTTGGGCGGCCTGATTAGCCTATTTGGCGCAGTTTTTGCCCTTTGCAGCACGAGCTGCGCTTCGAGCTCGGGAACTGGTGCGTTTGGCACACCAGGCGGCTCCGAACACGGCGGCTCAGCAGCTCTGCCCGGTGGCACCGGGGGAGGCTTCGCGCAGGGCGGGACATCGGGCAAGTCCGAGGGTGGGAGCACGGCGGGCAACAGCGGTGATGCCGCAACCCCGGCCGCTGCTGGAGCGGCCGGGGCATGCGCCCTTGTAGGAAAAAAATGTGACGACGCGGGGCAAGCGTGTGCGTCGGCAGAAACGTGCTGCAGCTGCATCGGCTTCCCCGGCGCGCCCAGTTGTGGGTCCTTGTGGAGTTGCGCGGTCCCAAAGGAAAATACCGTCGACTGCCCCGCGACTCCGCCGGCGATGCGGACCGCATGCTCGACGGCGAGGGTTGTCTGTCAGTATTGCGGCGCAAGCGGGCCCTCGTTCTGGCAATGCTCCAAGACTTCTGACCCCTCCGCTCCGCTCGCGTGGTCGGAGATAGCGGGGATAAGCTGCAACGAGTAAAGCCTGCCATCGTGCAGTGCATGGATCAGGTGGTCAAGCGTCAGCGAACACGTCGGGCCAGCCTTCGGCGTCGCGTTCCGGAGTGGCTCGGATGGCTGAACCGAAGCAGGGATGAACCGTTCTTCAGGCACAGCAGCACGGGCGTGATCAGTTGGCGGGCACGACCAGTCATGTTGCGTTCGCCCGACACGAACACCGCGCCGCGAGCGACTTTGACATGACCCGCGTGATAACACGCACCGACCTCGAGCCATAACCGAGGCTGCCGCGGCCACGAAGCGCAGCACGACCTCGCCGAGCACGCTTAGGCTCTGCGCTCAGCGTTCCCAATGCATGATCAGATCGACGTCGCAACGTCGTCCGACGCTGACGGCCTGCACGCGGCCGCGTACGCCAAAGTGCTTCATCGCGCCTTCGAACACACCGACGTGATACGAGTTGCCGAAATTCCAAATCTCGCGCAGCTCGACCCGCGCGCCAGTTTCGGTCATCTCCGTTACGGAAGCCGTACCAGGGTGGATGGAGACTCCATACGCCTTCGTGACGAGATTGAGAGCGCGAACCCAGCTGTTGCCGGCCACACTGAAGATCACCTTGCCAATCGTCGTGCTCGTAAAGGTCGGAAAGGCCAACCTCCCGAGCGCAATCATCGCCTCGCGCGGCGAGATGTCGGGGTAGAGCACCTCCAGCGCGTCGACCATGAGCCGCATCAGCTCACGAAGAGGATAATCCTTGAACGAGAAATAGCGCTTGTCAGTTGGTAGCGCTGCACCGCGGCGCTTGAGCATCGACAACAGCGTCTCCACGTACATGCCCTTCATGGTTGCCTCCGGCGGAGTCTCGCTGATCCAGTCCTCCAGTTCGGCCCTGTCAGTCGCAAACTGAGCGGTCGACTCGGAGGCGAGAGGGGCGGTATCGGAGACGGCGTCGGTCATGGCGCGGCGGACAATGATCGTTCAGCTGCAGGCTACAACACTTACGGCCACGCAGGACGCATGTTGCACTCTGGCTGCGGCGCAGCTCGCGCGCGCTTCTGGTCCTGCAGATCCGCTCGCCCGCCGCGCGTCGAATCGCGCATCGGCGTTGTTGTCGGGAAAAGTGCTTCGATTGCTCGTGCCGGACAGACATTTCCGGACAAGAGTCATGCGTGAGAAGCGCCCCCCGGCCTGCGGTCCAAGGCCGATCGCCGTGACCTGAACTGTGAGTCCAGTTTGGACAAGAACTGAGGTTCAGGTCGCCTCACCTGTCAGACCGAGCGCATGTCCGGGAACCGTTGCGGCCAGCGTCGCGTGCGATGGTTGGGGCCTTGCGACAGTTCAACACGGCCGCAAGCACGGCCGAAATCTTGGACGAGCGCCGACAGCGGTTGGCATTCGTAATCGTCGCTGACGAACTCGAGCGCCGAGTTCCGCGCTTCTTCGTGCCCGTACTGAGCGAGTAAAATCAGGTCATGAGCGGAACCCTGCCCGGCCGCACGCTGACGGTAGGCGATCGCAGTGCGCGTCGTTGTGCTAAGCAACGGCGTGAGACTGTTGGAGCCCTTCATGTCATTTGCCGCTTATGCGCGTTCTCGGTTCATCACTTCGTGCGTGCTCTCGCTTGGCGCGTTCTCGCTGGCTGCCTGCAGCAGCACTGACGACGGCGCCATGCCCTCGGGCGGTGGTGCCGCCACGGGCGGTGGTGCCGCCACGGGCGGTGGTGCCGCCACGGGCGGAAGCCCCAACGCGGGCAGCACTGCCGCTGGCGGCAGCCCGGCAACAGGGGGTGCCGCGCCAATGGCAGGCTTCACGAGTAGCGGTGGTGCGACCGCGGCCGGTGGCTCAACCAGCACGGGCGGCGTACCCGCCACCGGAGGGACCTCGAGCACCGCTGGCGCTGCGCCAGGGGCCGGCGCCGCGGGCGCTGCGGGGGCACCCGCGGCAGGAGGGGCAAGCGGCGCGGTCTGCCATCCCAAATTCGCCAGCGGCGTGAACGTTGCTTGGTTCAAGTTCGCGTCCGACATTCCGGGCCCGCAGATCCCGAAGTTCACCGAGTTGTTCAAGAACGTCAAAGCAGCAGGCGGGAGTGCGGTTCGCTGGTGGTTCCACACGAACGGCATGTTCACGCCGGGCTATGATGGCAGCGGTAAGGCAAAACCGATTTCATCCGACAACATCGCCGACTTGAAGAAGATCCTCGATGCTGCACACGCCGAGGGGGTTGGCGTGGTGATCAGCCTGTGGTCATTCGGCATGCTGGACTCCGGGCAAACGACCGACGCCACGGTGCGCGCCAACAACAAGCTGCTCTTGGAAAACGATACCAATCGTCAGGCGTACATCGACAACGTGTTAACGCCGATGGTGACCGCGCTCAAAGGTTATCCCGGCCTATTTGCCTGGGAAATTTTCAACGAGCCCGAGGGCATGACGAGCGACAATGGCGGTTGGACAAGCAATAATTGTTCGGGCGCCGCGGCGACCTGCAGCACCGCGACGGTCAACCTCCAAAAAACCGTCAATTGGTTCACGAGCGCAATTCACGCCGCAGACCCGGCCGTGCTCGTCACGAATGGCGCCAACAACTTCAGCACGCTGTCGCCGACGCACGGCAAAAATCTTTGGTCGGACTCCGCGTTGACCAATGCTGGAAGCAAGGCGAACGGGACGCTCGATTTCTACGAGGTTCACTATTACAACACTTACAGCGGCGCGAGCGCCAACAGCCCTTTCTTGCATCCCCAGAGCTACTGGGGACTCGATAAGAAGGTAGTGATCGGCGAGTTCTGGACGGATTCCACTGATGGCGTGGCCGCGGCCGACCTGTACACCAATCTCTACGGCAACGAGTATGCGGGCGCCTGGGCCTGGCAATACGCGAACGTCGATGGACAGCCACCCGCGGACGGCGCGATGACGATCTGGCCAGCGATGCAGACCCCGATGAACAACCTCAAGTCGGCGCACGCGGCTGATTTGACGTGCCCCTAGCTCGCTGAGCTCTTTCGCCGGAAGCCGCGTTCCAAGATATCGTGGCAGATTTTGCATCTGAGCTCTGACACGGAGCGAACAAGCCGGCTTGCGCTACAAGGCGCTGCAGGAGCAGTTTCGTGAGATCTGCGGGAGCCAAAGACACGCTTCACGGCGGAGCTGTCGCGACTCGGAGAAATGCGCCGCTGCAGGGGAATACCCTCACGTTAACCAGTAGTTAGTGTGCCAGGATGACCCGCGCACGGCCGCCGTGAATCGGGCTGCACGAACAACACCCGTTTTGCTTCTCTATCTCCTCTGATTTGCCCGCCGAACGAGTATGCTACTGCGGGCGGGGTCGGGCAGCGTGAATTTCGAATGAGAGAGTTGCATGTGAGGAGGTTGGCTGTGCGGGTACGGGCGCATGGGGCGGAGCCGCGATGCAGGGGCACGCGCTGATGGCAAAGCTGGTTGTTCACGGTGCGATGTTGAAATGTTCGATGGGGAACGCGCCGTCGCAATTGGTCGTACTACCGGCCAATGCAGTCGAAGGCGACAACGCCCCCGCGGCGAACATTCAGGACATGAAGCCGAACCTGAACATTTTGCCGTTCGGCTTGTGCATGTCCGTCATGAACCCCCAAGTAGCCGCGGCGACTTCCCTTGCGATGGGGGTGCTGACTCCGCAACCGTGTCTGCCAATGACCACGGCTCCGTGGGTTCCCGGGTCCACCAGTGTTATTGTCGGGAGCGGCCCTGCGGTCTCCGACTCATGCATGCTGCTGTGCCAGTGGGGCGGCCAGATCCAGGTGCAGGTTGCAGGCCAAACCACCACTGAGGTCGACTAACCCGCGCCGTCGCTGGTCGGGTTTTGGGCGCCAACAATCGAATCGAAGATCAATCATGGCCACTGACACGCGTTTGCCCGTCACGTTCGACACTCCGCTCGGCGATGATCTCCAGTTCGTTTCGATGACTGGGTTCGAGGGTTTGTCGCAGCCCTTTCTGTTCGAGGTCGAAGCTTCGAGCTCTCGCTCGGACATCCAGGCCGACGACCTGCTCGGCCAGCTAGTGACCGTCAACCTGCGTCGGGTGGGCAAAGAGGCGAGCCCGCGCCACTGGAACGGCCGGGTTGTGCGGATGCAATACGTGAACACCGATCCGGCGGGCGAGTCACGCTACCGGCTGACCTTGCGCCCTTGGTTCTGGCAGCTGACGCTCAGCGCAGACTGCCGCATCTTTCAAGACAAGACCGTGCCGCAGATCGTGACGGAGGTATTCGGGGCTTATGCGTCGGCCGACTTCGACAGCACCCTGTCCGAAACCTACCCGCGTCGCGAGTACGTGGTGCAGTATCGTGAAACCGATTTTCAGTTCGTATCTCGTTTGCTCGAACGCGAGGGGATCTACTACTTTTTTCGCCACGAGAAGGCCCGCCATACTTTGGTCTTGGCAGATTCCGCGTCGGCGTACGAAGACCTAGCGCCGTGCGGAGCGGTTCCTTACGCGGCCAAGGACCGCAGCGCGGAAGCGCCGTCGGAGGTCGTCCGACGCTGGAGCACCGATGCGCAAGTCGAGTCCGGTGCCTATGCTCACACCGACTACAATTTCACGCGTGCGCTCGCGTCGCTATACGCCAGCCAAGCGTCCTGGGATCACCTTGCCAATCCGGAGCTGCGCATTTATGACCACCCTGGGGGCTTCACGACTTTCGCTGAAGCAGATTCGTCGATCAGCCTGCGTGTCGAGCAAGTACGCCGAGAAGCGCTTCGCGCCAGTGGTGAAACCAACGCGCGAGGGTTGACGGTTGGCGCAACGGTCGAGCTCGTCGATCACCCTCGAGAAGATCAGAACCGGGCCTACGTCGTCACGTCGGCTCGCTTCCAGCTCCGAGGAAGCGCCGGGCGCAGCCTGGCCGATGACAGCAGCGAGATTTTCAGCGCGTCGTTCGTGGCGCTCGACAAGCGCACGCTTTTCCGGCCGCCGTTCTCTCGGCCCCCACTAACCGCACGCGGTCCGCAAACGGCCATGGTCGTCGGCCCCGAGGGACGGGAAATCTGGACAGACGAGCACGGGCGAGTGAAAATTCAATTTCACTGGGACCGTCTGGGGCAGCGTGATGAACGAAGTTCCTGTTGGATCCGCGTCGCACAAGCCTGGGCGGGCAGCCGCTTTGGCGCCCAATTCGTGCCTCGGATCGGGCAGGAGGTGATCGTCGACTTTCTGGACGGCGATCCCGACCGGCCGATTATCACCGGCAGCGTCTACAACAGCAGCAACGTGCCGCCTTTCAAGCTGCCGGAAAACCAGACGCAGAGTGGGTTCCGCACACGCAGCACCCCCTCGGGAAACACCTCCAATGGCAACGAGATTCGCTTCGAAGACCTGAGGGGCAATGAGGATTTATTCATTCAAGCCGAGCGAACACAAACAACGTTGATCAAGTTGGACCAAACCGTGTCGATTGGAGGCAGCCGGTCCCTGTCCGTTGCTGCCGGAGAATCGGTGATCGTCGGCCTCGCGCGCTCCACACACGTGGGCGGCGTGGATGCCACCGTTGTCGCAGGCGATTCGAGCCAAACCATCGGCGGCTCGAGCAGCTGTGTCGTCGGCGGGCAACGCCACGATTCGATTGGTGGCGGCTTTGCGCTGGACGTGGGCAAGGATTGGGTCGCGCACACCGTCGGCACCGCGCGCTTCGATATGGGTGATTCGTTCCGCGTCGCGGTCATCGGCGACGAGACCCACACCACGGGTGGAAATCTCGAAGTTCGAGTGGGCGACACGGCGTCTCACGTGTTCGCCGCTGACTCCAAAACGGTGGTCGGTCACCCAGATCGCGAAGCCGATCGCTCGACGTTCGTGTACGGGGCCGAATCGATGCACGCGACCAAAGCGATCATCGTCGAGAGCGAAACCTCCATCCTACTCAAGTGCGGCGATACCAAAGTGACCATCACGCCGAATGGCGTGACTATCGAGGGCGACACCTTGACGTTCAGCGCCAAGTCGAAGCTCGCGGCGAGCGGCCCCAGCTCCGCACTCACGCTCGACGCCAACGTCGTTGCCACGGGAAGCAAGCTCACGGCCTCCTCGTCGGGCGCGAGCCTCACCCTCGCCTCGGACGCAAAGTTGGTCGGGTCCAAGGTGCAGCTCGGCTCCGGCAGCGGCGCGAGCGCCTCCAGCAGTAGCAGCTCGGGACAAAACAAGAAGGACAAGCCCGTCTACATCCGGACCAAGATCTTGCGCAGCGGCAAACCCGCAGCGGGGGTGCCGTACACGCTGGTGCTCGACGACAAGCTCACCTTGAGCGGCTCCACGACCTCAGCGGGTCTCGTAGAGCAGCAGGTTCCGGCAACGGTGGCGACCGCGCGCTTGACCTTGCTCGACACCAAGCAGGTGAGAACCTTCACCATTGGTACGGTAGAAGCGTTCGACACCACGCTCGGCGGGCAACAGCGCCTCAAGCGCCTCGGCTTTTACCACGGCGCGCTCGACGGCAGCGAGAGCGCCGCCATGAGTCACGCGGTGTCGGCCTTTCAAAAGGCTCACGGCCTGCAGGTCACCGGGCAGCTCGACTCGGCCACCCAGGCCGCCATCAAGACCCAATATGGTAGCTGAAATGACTGCGAGGGACCTGACATGCACCTGCGCTTAGCCGATGTCGAATTCGATCTGCCGGACGACTGGCGGGACACCACGACTCATCAGTTCCTCACGGCCGACGGCAGCGGTTCGCTGATCGTCGAAGCCGCGCCCGAATCGGCGCCTGCAGCAGACGTGCTGAACTCGGCTCTCGCCGAGTATCGAGCGGTTTGGGGGATGATGATCATCTTCAGCAACCGAGTGGTCTTGAACCGCGGCCCCCTGAAGGCGCCGGCCGTCGAGGGCGAGCAATTGGCAATGGACCAAGTTGACCGGCTGCGGTTTGCGTTGGTCGGCCTGAGCTCGGCACACTGGCTCGCCACGCTCCGTTTCCTGATGCCCTCGAGCCGTAGCTTCATGCCGTTGGTACAACGGCTGGTGGCTAGCGCCCGCTTCAGCGACGAGAGCTGGGAGCTGCCGTCGCCGGACGCGACCCTGAGGGCGGTGCAGGCAGGCCCCCTATCGTTGCAGAT
>Ga0302321_100002336_pt1 | contig 16273 bp, 18 predicted proteins | sample Fen_T0_1_FD_202505 | JGI IMG/M metagenome (GOLD analysis project Ga0302321, IMG submission 202505) | Peat permafrost microbial communities from Stordalen Mire near Abisko, Sweden - Fen_T0_1 | ecosystem: Environmental > Terrestrial > Soil > Wetlands > Permafrost | place: Sweden: Abisko...
CGAACCGCCATGAGCATGCGGTCCCTGAAGCTCGCGGGCTCCCCCTCCGCCCCGTTGACGACGACGACGGCACGCCCGGTCGTTCGTGCGGCAAGGGCTCGCCACTTGCGGCCCACGGGAAAGCCGGCCCCGCCTCGTCCGAGCAGCCCGCTCGCGTCGAGTTCGTCGACAAGGTCGCGGGGATCCGCGAAGTCCGGCAGATCACCGAGCCTGGCCCGGTGTGCGGCAAGCGTCTCGGCGCCGGAGTCGAGCGTTGGGCCGGCGAGGAGACGATCGAACGAGTGGCTGGACGTCAAGCGATCCTCCGGCATGTCGGGACCAGGACCCTGGCCTCGGGCGGCCGAGCGACTGTCACATACGCTTGAGGCATCGGACAGGGAGAAAGGTTTCCCCCGTACGTACGGCAGCGATCCCGCAGCCGGCAGGACCGGACCGTTGACCGGTCGGGAGGGTCAGGTGCTGACGGCTGGCCGGTCGGCGGTGCCCCTGCCGGGTAGATCGCCTCCCGCCGGCACGGACCGCCACGAGATGAAGACGCCTCGGTCCGAGGTCAGGACCCAGCCGCCACGATCCTCGTCGTCCACCCGCAGCTCGTACACGGACCACCCGAGCGAGGAAGACGGCTTGCCCTCGAACGACCGGCGTTGGCGGCCCTGGATCACCTCGAGCAAGGCCCGGTTCAGCCGCGTCCCGAGGCTGGGCATCGTGTGCCAGAGGGTCATCGACGCGGGATGTCCTGAGAGGTCGAAGGCGACGGTCACCGGCTTGCTGCTGAAGTGCCCCAGGTCGTGCTCGACGTCACCGCTCGAGAAGGTGTGCGGGTAGCCCCGCTCGACGCTCCACGCACCCACGGTCACGATCCGCGTCGTCCCGTCGAGCTCGAGGTCCCAACGGGGCGTGGAGGCCGGCTCCGGTCCATCGCTCATGCCGGCATTCTGGCAGCCGGCGTGCCGCAGGGACGAACCCTACGGCGCCCACGGGTGCATGTCGATCGCAGCCGGCTGGCCCGGGCCATTGCAGGGCGGCACGGTCGCGTCGGTCGGCGAGAATGGCGCCGCGACGACCCGGCTGCCGTCGCCCAGGATGAACGCGAGGGTCACCGGTGCCACGGGGTCCGTGCCGCAGTAGTTCGTCGTCTGGACGAGCGTCGACACCTTCGAGCCGGCGGCCAGTCCGATCCTGGACGGCGTAGGAAGGACGGGCGGCGTGCCGTCGATCAAGATCGCGCTATTGCCGCCGAGCAGTTGCACCTGGTCCAGCACCTGGATCGTGCACCGCTTCGTTGAGTCGTTCGTGAGATCCACGTGGGCGATCCGCGATCCCGCGGCACCCTCCCACATCGTGATCCGGGCACTCAGATCCGTGGAAACGCACAGGGCGAGTGCCGGAGGCGGCGTCGGCGTGGCGGTGGGACTCGGCGTGGCTGCCGGGGTCGGGGATGGCGAGGGCGTGACGTCCGGTGTGACGATCGGCGACGGCGTAGGAGCGGGGCTTGCGGACGGAGAGGCGGAGGCCACGACGGCCGGTGGCGTCGCCACGTCGCCGGTCCCGCCCGGGCCCGGTCGCGAGAGGACGAACGCCCCCACGCCGAACACGAGGAGCACGACCGCCGCGCCGGTCACGGCACTGGTCAACCTGCTCAAGCTGGTCATCGCCTGGAACCTCCAGAGGGCCGCCGAGAGGCCCCATCGCTGTCGGGTGGTGGGAAAGGACGAGAGGACGGACTGGAGGACCTCGGTCGGCGCGCGCTCTGGGCCGTCCTTGATCCAGTCGTCCAGCTCGTCCTCGAACGTCGGGCCGCTCATGCCATGCGCTCCTTCGGGGTCGTCGGGCGGGCGTCCGCCTCGAGGGCGGCCCGCAGTTGGCGGGTCGCGTAGTGGAGTCGGGAACGGGCCGTCCCGACGGGGATGTCCAGGGTCGCCGCGATCTCGGTTAGGGGGTAGCCGAGGTAGTGATGGAGGACGAGGACCGCTCGCGCCTCCGGCGTCAGGCGACGGAACCCGCGCTCGAGTTCGTCGCGATCGGCGTACGACGCGGTCGTGTCCGGCGTGCCGCCGTCGTAGGCGGGGATGAACTCGACATGGCCGCCGGACCCACGCTCGCGGCTCGCCTCGGCGTACGCCGCGCGCACGACGAGCCGGTACAGCCAGGCGTCGAACCTCGCCGGCTCACGCAGGGACGGCAGGTCGCGCCAGGCCCCCAGGAGGGCCTGCTGGGTCGCGTCCTGGGCGAGGTGCATGTCCCGCAGGATCCGGTACGCGATCGCGTAGCAGCGGTCGATCGAGTCCGTGGCGAGTCGCGCGAACGCCTCCTGGTCGCCGCGCTGGGCTCGTTCGACGAGGCCCGCCTGCATCTCGACTCCTGGGTGAGCTGCCATGTCGTGTATGGAGTCCGTCCGACGCGAAACGTTCGATCTTCGTGACGGCGATCCGCGCAGGCCTATCTCAGCCCGCGCGCAGCCTCGGCAGGACGTCGGTGGCGATGCGCTCGAAGGTCGGCCACTGGCCTGGATCCGGCGGGTAGTACAGCACGAGTTCGTCCATGCCGAGTTCGAGGAATCGACCGGCCATCGCCTCGAAGCGCCCGACCGACTCGTAGCAGTCGTAGATCCCGCCGCGCGGTCGGGCGTGCGCGTCGTACATGAGGTAGGACCGGCGCAGGGTGTCCCGGTCGCGCCCGATCGCGTCGCAGGCCGCATCCATGGTCGTCACCCGATCGCGCGTCTCGCGGACCTGCGTCTCGAAGTCGTCGCTGAAGGACAGCGAACTCCAGGTGTCCGCGTGCGCGGCGACGTGGCGCATCATCACCGGGCCGAGCGCCGCCACCGTGATCGGCGGTCGTGGCGACTGGATGGGCCGCGGGTCCATGATCGCGCCGTCGACGCGGTAGTAGGTCCCTTCGAACGTCGTGACGTCGTTGCGCAGGAGCGCGTCGACGATCGTGAGGTACTCGACGAGCCTGGCGACACGCTCCTTCGGCTCCCATTCCGTGATGCCCAGCATCGGGTACGACGGATCGCCGCTGAGACCCGTCCCGAGGCCGATCTCGAGCCGCCCCTTCGAGACGTGGTCGAGGGTGAGCGCCTGCCGGGCGAAGAGGGCCGGGTTCCGCAGCGGGATCTGGGTGACCGCGGTCGCCAGGCGGATCGTCGTCGTGGCACCGGCCAGCCCGGTCAGCGCGGTCCACGACTCGAACCAGGGCATCGGCGGGTTCGTCCAGTCGACGAAATGGTCGGGCAGGGACGCGACCTCGAACCCGAGGGCTTCGAGGCGGACCACCCGCTCCTTGAGCACATCCCAGGGAACGTTGGGCAGGCACAGGACCTGGAAGCGGACGGCGGGTCGCATCGCCCCATTCTGGCCCGTCAGCCGGTCGTGCGCGTAGACTCGCCCGATGGACCACCGACACCTCACCCGCCTGACCCGCCTCGTCGTCGCGATCCTGCTGGCCGGCACGCTCGGTGCGGCACCCGGTCAGGCGACCGACGCCGATGCGGCCATCCTGCCGTTGAGCGGCGTCATCATCGCCATCGACCCGGGGCACGCCGGTGGGAATGCAAGCCACGCCGCCCAGATCGCGAAGCGGGTCTTCATCGGGAATGGCTGGAAGGCGTGCAACACGGTCGGCACCACGACGGTCAGCGGCTACCCGGAACACCGGTTCACCTTTGCGGTCGCCCTGCGTGTCAAGGCGCGCCTCGAAGCGCTCGGGGCGACGGTCTATCTGACCCGGACGAACGACACCGCCGTCGGCCCCTGCGTGGATGCCCGCGGCAAGTTCGGCGCCAAGGTCCACGCCCAGTTGACGGTGAGCATCCACGGCGATGGCTCGAGTTCGTCCCACCACGGCTTCTTCGTGATGAAGCCAGGGCTGGTCCGCGGCTATACGGACGACATCCTCGCACGCTCCGCGACGCTGGCCACGTCCATCCGCCTGGGCCTGGTGCGGGCCGGCCTGACCGTGGCGAACTACTACGCAAAGAACGGGCTGATCACCCGGACCGACCTCGGGGGGCTGAACATGTCGGACGTCCCGGTCGTCATGGTCGAACTCGGGAACATGAAGAACAGCACCGATGCGACCCGGATGAAGCTCGCGAGCGGTCGGGACCGCTACGCCGCGGGCCTCGTAGCCGGGATCCGCCTCTTCCTCGGCAAGTAGGCCGGTCCCCGGACGGTCCACTCGCGGTCTTGGGGCGGCCCGCAGGGTCCGCACCGGCCGTCCGCGCTCAGAGGGTCGCGTTCGCGACCTCGAGGTTGCGCCTGGTCACGGCCGACAATCGGGCGGCCTGCACTGGCGAAAGCCGGCCGCACACGCGCTCCCAGTGGACGGCCACATCGTCGCCCGGCAGCAGGATGTCGCCGAACCCGTCGCGGTCCGGCGCCCCGAGGCGCACGGTCACCGGCGCACCGAGCCGCAAGGCGCCGTCCACGAGTTCGAGTGACGGCAGGTCGACGTCCAGGCCGTCCGCATCGACGCCAGTGACCCGGCCGGGGCGGACCAGACAGCGCTCGAGGACGGCCAGCAGATCCGGCGGCAGGCCGCCCCGGATGAGCCCGATCCGCGGGAGGATCTCGAGGACGTGGAAGCTGTGATGGACCATCGACGGCCCACCGGCCTTGTCCTCCAGCCAGCGCCACTCGCGTGCCGCGGTCCGCGGCCGGAAGCGCTCGGTCAGGTCGTCGTGGCGGGCCTGCGCGCCCACCTCACCGAGGAGATCGTTGCCGAGCCAGTAGGCCTCGACGACCCGGGCGTCGAGCGGATCCGCGAGGCGATTCTCGGCGGCGATCATGCGCAGGTACGGGTAGGCGCCCTCGAACCCCTCGGCGAGGCGGCGCAGCTCCGGGTCGGCACGACCGGCCCGCACGCGTTCCGGCAGGGTCAGGCCGGACTCGGGGCCGCACAGGCCCAGGCGGTTCGGCGGGAAGGCGAACCGGGCGAACAGCAACGGACCCGGCAGCCACGATCCGACCGTCCCGTCGGCCCCCCTGGCCACTTCGGGCGAGACGGGGGCGACCTCAGGTCGAGGCGGGGTGGGCTCGAGCACGACCGGGCCGGCCTACCGCGCCGACTCGGTCGCGGCCGCCAGGCGGCGACGACGGACCGTGGTCCAGGACAGCGTCCCGATCCCGAGCGCGAGGAGGACGAGACCGGCCTCCGCCGACGGTGCGGGAAGGGCGCCGGTGCGGACGGCCGTCAGGGCGGCCGTGACCAGAACGCCGCCGGCGAGGATCGCGGTGACCAGACTCGCGGGTGCTCGCTGCAGGGCGGCGTACCAGGTGGTCACGTAGCCGAGGAGCAGGAACCCGGTCCCGGCGACGATCGCCCACTGGGTCGCCGTGAAGGCGGCAACGGCCCCGAACCGCCCGGAGGCGAGCAGGAAGCCGGCGATGACGAGCGTGCCAAGCGCCATCCGGGCGGTCGCCGCGAGCCGGACACTGACGCCATCGCCTCCGAGCAGGCGGCGGGCGACGATGACCTCGACGGCCCACATGAGCGTGGCGACGAGGATCATCAACTCGGCCGTGCCGGCCCCGAGGCCGCCCGTCGGGCCGATGAGCAGGACGCCGCCGAACAACGCGACGAGCGCGACGACCTGGGCCAGGCCCAGCCGCTCGCCGAGGAACACGATCGCGAGCGCGGCGACCGGGATGAACATCGCCTTCTGGATGAGGCCGGCGCCGGGTCCGGTCGCCTGGGCCAGGCCGCTGAAGAACAGGATGAACGGGACGCTGCCACCGATGACGGCCAGTGCCAGCAGGCCGGTCGACTGCCGTGGCCGCAGCCCGCGGATCTCGGCGGCACCGCCGGTCCCGAGGAGGACGCCCAGCAGGACGAGCCCGACGAGCGCGTTCCGGGCACCGGTCAGGGCCACGGGATCGCTGAACTCCTTCACGACGAGCCCGTTGACGAAGATGGAGACGCCGGAGATGACGGCGGTGGCCGTGGCCAGTCCGATACCCCATCCGGTCGTGCGCGGGATCGACATGCTGTCCTCCTAGGTGGTGATGGTCGGTCGGTCGGGCGGCACAGCGGCCGCCGTTCGGTGTAACTGATCCAGGGCGTCGCGGTCCTCGGCCTCGACGCGTCCGAGGACGGCGCCCAGGCCCACGAGCACGAGATCGCCCGGCGCGAGATCCGGGACCAGCAGCGACATGGCCCGGCGGCGAAGTCCGTCGAGTTCGACGACGACCTCGCCGTCCTCGACGGCCACGACCCGCCCGACCGCGGTGACGCACATGTCAGGCCTCCACGCCCGGGTCGACGCCGGCCAGGAGGGCCAGCTCCGTGGCGATCGCCTCGCCGTAGGCCGGCATCGCGGCACGAACGACCTTGGACAGCGGGGCGCCGTAGTCGAAGCCGTGCCCGCCCAGGCCTACGAACGTGCCGACCACCGGCGTCTCGCGGACGATGCCCGCCAGCCCCACGAGCAGGTCGATCGGGAGCTCGTGCGACGAGCGCGGCGTGAACGCGGGCCGGACCAGGAGGTCGCTCAGTGGCATGCGCACGACGTGGCCCGGTTCGACGCCGGCGACCGCATCGAGCACCAGGCACACGACGCCGCGGGGCAGGTCTACCAGGTCCTCGACATGGAGTTCCAGGCAGCGTCGGATCTCGACCTTCGCCAGGAGGCTGTGCGGCAAGGTCGGGAGGAGCGTGGCGATCGCCGACAGGGCCGCCCCGTCGTCGCCCCGGTCCGCGTTGCCGCAGACGACGATCCGGACCACCGGATCGGGCAGGAAGCCGCTCATGGGGCCGCCTCCACGCGCAGGTCGAGGAAATGGGTCGCGCACGAGATGCACGGGTCGTAGCTGCGGATGAGCTGCTCGAGCCGGTGGGTCGCCACGGCATGCGGTTCGCCCAGGATGGACGGCGCGAACGACGTCATGTCGGCCTCGATGGCGGCCTGGTTCTGGCTGGTCGGCGGCACGATCTTCGCACTCGCGATCATGCCGCGGTCATCGAGCTCGTAGTGGTGGAACAGGAGTCCGCGCGGCGCCTCGGTCGCCCAGGACGCCGTCCCGGGACCCGGGGTCCAGGGCTCGGACGGGCGGTCCGGCCGGTGATAGCCGTCGACGATGTCGATCGCCTCGGCCACCGCGTGGACGAGTTCGATGGCGCGTGCGGCGATGCTCCAGAACGGGTTGCGCCGGATCTGGTCGGCCAGTCCGATGCGGTCGAGCGCCTCGCGCGCGATCGGGTGCAGCCGGTCGCCGGCGAGCGTGATCCGCGCGGCGGGTCCGAGGAGGTACGGCACGCGGTCGGCCGAGTGAGCCTGGAGCGCATGCGACCAGGGCACCTGCTCCTCCTCGAAGGCGAGCTCCCAGTCGGTGGGCGCGAGATCCAGCCCGTCCGACGAGACGATCCGTCCGTCGCTCATCGGGTACTCGTCCGGGTGGCGGAGCGAGACGAAGCGCTCCTCGCGCTCGAAGTCTGGCGCGGTGAACGAGGCGACCCAGTCGACCGTGCCGAGCGCGTGCCCGAGGGCTGCCTCCAGGTCCGGCCGCAGCGCGCGAAGCTCCGTCACGGTCGGGACCCGGGAGAACCCGCCGACCTTGACGCTGACGGGATGGATCGGCCGGCCGCCCAGGACCGACACGATCCGGTTGCCGGCCTTCTTGAGGGCCAGGCCGCGCTCCACCGCGCCGCGGTCCAGCGCCGCCAGCTCGACGGCATTGGCGCACCCGAGGAAGTCCGGGGCGTGGAGCAGGAAGACGTGGAGCGCGTGGCTCTCGATCCACTCGCCACAGTAGAGGAGCCGGCGCAGCGAGCGGACGGCCGGATCCGCGACGATCCCGGCCAGGTCCTCGAACGCGTGGACCGCGGACATCTGGTACGCGACGGGGCAGATGCCGCAGATCCGCGCCACGATGTCGAGGACCTCGTCCGGCGTGCGTCCGACGACGAGCCGCTCGAAATAGCGCGGCGCCTCGAAGATGGCCAGCTGCGATTCGATCACGAGGCCGTCACGGACGACGAGGCGGAGCGATCCCTCGCCCTCGACGCGGGTGATGCCGGCGACCTCATAGCGGATCTCCCCGGTGGTGAGTGTGTCGTGCATCAGGCGTCCTCCCCCGTGGTCGTGCCAGCCGTCGACGGGCTGGCCGGGCCGACCGGCGCGCTGGCGAGCGGCGGTCCTCCCAGGTCGTCGATGACGTCCCGGAACGGCCGGGCATAGGCGGTGAACCCGGAGAAGAGCCGAGCGACATCGGCGTCCGGTCGCCCGTCGCGTCCGAACCAGTCCGCCAGGCTCGCGGCGTTCGCCGCTTCGCGGGGTCCGAAGCAGCCGTAGCAGCCGCGATCGAAGGCGGGGCACATCGCCCCACAGCCGGTCCGCGTGACAGGCCCCAGGCACGGGCCGTTGCCGGTGACCAGGACGCAGACCGTGCCGCGCCGCTTGCACTCGAGGCAGACCGACTCATCGGGCAACTGCGGGCGGCGCCCGACGACGAGGGCGGTCAGCAGCTCGAGCAGCTGACCCGGGTCGATCGGGCAGCCGCGCAGTTCGGCGTCCACCGCCACGTGACTGGCGACCGGCGTCGAGGTCGCCAGCGACTCGACGTACTCGGGATGGGCGTACACGGCAGACCGGTAGGCGTCGTGGTCGCCCCAGTTCCGGAGCGCCTGGATGCCGCCGGCCGTCGCACAGGCGCCGATCGTCACGAGCAACGGCGTCTCGCGCCGGATCCGGACGATCTCCTCGGCCTGTTCCGGGGTGCTGATGGAGCCCTCCACGAGTACGACGTCGAACGGCCCGGATGAGCGATACGACGACGCTTCGGCGAATTCGACCAGGTCGAACCGCTCGAGCAGGTCGAGCAGATGGTCCTCGAGGTCGAGGATCGTCAGCTGGCAGCCGTCGCAGGACGCGAACTTCATGATCCCCAGGCGGGGCTTGGTCGGGATGGAAGCACGGACGGCGCCACTCATCACAGGCCCGCCCGCGCGAAGTCGGGACCGAGTTCGGCCAGCGAGAAGACCGGGCCGTCGCGACAGACGAACGCCTTGCCGAGCTGGCAGTGGCCGCACAGGCCGACGCCGCACTCCATGTGCCGTTCCATGGTCACGAAGATGCGGTCGTCCGTGACGCCGCGATCGCGCAGCACGTCCACGGTCGCCTCCATCATCCGTTCCGGGCCACAGATGAACGCGACCGCGTTCGGTCCGTCCAGGTGGCCACCGTCGAACAGGCTGGTCACGACACCGACCCGCCCGAACCAGTCCGGCCCCGCCCGGTCGACGATCTGGCCGACATCGAGGTCCGGCCGTGCCGCGAGCTCGGAGAGTTCCTCGACGTAGAGGCGGTCGGCGGGGCTCCGTGCGCCGTACAGCAGTCGGATCTCGCGGAATCGGGTGCGTTCGGCAAACAGCGCGTCGACGAGGGGGCGGAGCGGCGCCAGGCCGATGCCGCCGGTGATGACGATGACGTCGTGGCCCTCGGCCGCATCGACCGGCCAGCCGCGACCCATCGGTCCGCGCAGCCCGAGCGAGTCGCCGCGGCGGAGGCCGCACATCGCCCGCGTGGCGGCGCCGGCGGCACGGATCGTGAGTTCCAGGCCGTCCGGGTGGAACCTCGACACGGAGATCGGCGCGGCCGCGAACGCCGGCAGGGCGGCCATCACGAACTGCCCGGGCCGGCCGGCCAAGATCGCCGGATCGTCCGTCTGGAGGCGGAGGGTCACGGTATCCGGGGTCTCGCGGCGGCGTTCGACGACGAAAGCCCGTGCGTACATCGGGGCGAGGTCGTCGAGCATGGGGAGCGGCGTCCCGACGGTCGCGAGGGCCGCGCTGACGGCCGGCCGCGAGATCGTGGCCAGCTCGGCCGCCGGCTGCGGGCCAGCCTCCGCGACGGGCGCGGGCGCGACGGCCAGCAGCTCCTCGCGGATATCGATGCCGACCGGGCACCACGTGACGCAGCGGCCACAGCCCACGCACCCGGACATCCCGAACTGGTCCCACCACGTCCCGAACTTGTGAGTGAGCCACTGGCGATAGCGGTCCTCGACGCGGGGACGGAAGTTCCCACCGGCGACCTTGGCGAACCCGAGGGTGAAGCAGCTGTCCCAGGTCCGTTCGGCCACGGACTCCACGCCATCGAGATCAGACAACTGGGTGACGCTCGTGCAGAAACACGTCGGACAGACGAGCGTGCAGTTGGCGCAGGCGAGACAGCGCTCCGCGATCTCGGCCCAACGCGGGCTGTCCGCGGCGGCGATCAACCGGGCCGGCAGCCCGGCCTGGGGGACCGGATCGCCCATCATCGCCCGCGCACCGGCGACCGCATCCGCTGCGGCGGTCGTCCGATCCGCGTCGGCGGCCGTGAGCGCCAGGCGCTCGAGCAGCCGCTCCCCCGCGGGCGAGCCGGCGCGAACGACGAACCCGTCGTCGAGTTCGGTCATGGCCAGGTCGAACCCGTCGGTGACCTCCGGCCCGGTCCCCATCGACGTGCAGAAGCAGGTCTCGGCCGGGACCGAGCACTCGACGGCCACGATCAGCGCCGACGCTCGCCGCGCCGCGTAGTCCCGGTCGACGACCGGCCCGTGGGCGAGGACCGTGTCCTGGGTCAGGAGGGCGGCGATCTCGCAGCCACGCACCCCGAGGAACGCAACGGGCTGGACGACCGGCTGGGCGTCCTCGAACGTCACCTGCCCGTCGACCCGCCGGCCAAGGGTGATCGGGACGCGGGGCGGGAACGTCTCGCGCTTCCAGCTCGTCGGGCCCACCGCGTAGTCGAACTGGCGATCCGTCCCGGTCGAGCGAAGGCGATACGTGCCGGGACCCTGGTCCGCGGTCCAGCCGGCGGGCAGGTCGGCCGCATGGCGGATCTCGTCGTAGACGATGGCTCCGCCGCTGACGGTCGGGCCGACGATCCGACGGCCGTCGCCGGCCAGGAGGTCGAGGAGCCGGTCCAGCTCCGCACGCGGCAGGAACCCGGGCTGGGTCGCGACGGTCATCACCACGGTTCATCCCCATGCTGCGAGAACAGGTCGAGCAGTTGCATGCGCGTGCCGGAGAGGCGGATCGCGAGCGCCTCCAGCAGCGACCGATAGACGGCCGCCGCGAGGATCGGATCGGCATCGAGCTCCGCGCGGAGCCGCTCCCCGTCGAGCAGCAGCAGGTCGGTCGGCACGAGGGCGACCACGGTGGACGTGGCGCGATGGGGCGGGACGACCGCCGTCCAGCCGACGATGTTCCCCTCTTCGACGGTGAGGATCGTGGTGAGACCGCGTTCTGGGACCCGCAGGCGCAGGGCGACCCGGCCATGCACCACGACGGCCAGGGAGCGTGTCGGATCACCCTCGCGCAGGATCTCCGCCCCGGTGGCGTAGGAGACGATGCGTCCCTGCGCCTCGAGACGCGCCAGCGCCTCGGCGGGCAGCCGAGTGCCGAACCAGGTCCCGGCGAGAGATCCGGCCGTCCCGATGCCGGTCATGACACGGTCTCCGCAGGCGACCCGTTCGCCGGGCTCACCGGGTGGCCCGTGCGACTCGCGTGGTCCTCGCCGGGAGCGCGCCGCGGCGCCTCGTCCCCTTCGAGTTCGCGGAGCAGCGCGACCAGCTGGCGATCCGTCTTGTGCGACGAGCGACGCCCGACCACCCGCCGGCCCCGGTGGTGGTCCGTGTCGGCCGCTCGGACGCTGTGCAGGAGGTGCTCGTGCGTTTCGCCGGGCCCGAGGACGGTGAGATCGGCATCCTCGGGCAGGCGGCCCGTGACGTCCTTCACGAACCGGGCGACGTAGGCCTGCCGGCGCGCCTCGAGGACGTCCTGCGCGGCGCTGCCGCCGTGGCGCACCGCCGGGTCGTGGCGGATGTGGCCGGTGGAGCGATGCTGATCCGGCACCTCCGAAGTGACCCGGTCGATCCGGGCCTGGCCGTCCTCCCAACGGACGACGATCGCTTCGTGTGAATCGATCCAGACGAGGGCGTGCGGGCGCTCCCGATCCGGCGAAGTGCGGAGGTCATGGTTCATCTGAAGCGCCTCCAGGGTCGTGCCTTGCATCTCCGAGTCTCGTCTCGGGGGGGCCGGCCGGGCATCGGCCATGAGGCGCCTTGGCGGGTGCCGAACGGCCCGTCCGCGAGGGGCCATCGCAGACCTTCCCGGAAAACGGGTCCGTGCGGCCCGCGACGACGTGCCCGACGGCTCTGGAAGGTCCGCGGTCTGCGGCGGAGACTCTGGGTCAGGGCTCGAACGCGCGCCCGGATGGAGGTGCGTCATGACCAGGATGGATCGCGACACGGCGGCCGAACAGGCCTTCGAGTTGCACGAACATCGCGAGCTGCTGCCCTGGCTCGACCGGCTCCACGATGTCGGCTGCGACGTGGGCCACGTGCCGGTCAAGGACCTGGCGGTCTCGCTCCATCGGGTCATCCTCTGGCTGGAGGGCGATCTCGAGGGTCACGCGGCCTGGGAGGAATCCTGGCTCTACCCGGAGATCGACCAGCGCGCCGGCACGCCGTGGGCGACCCGGACGATGCGCTTCGAGCACCACCAGGTCCGGGCCGCGGTCCGCGGCCTGGCGGTCGAGCAGGCGGCGCTCGGGCACGAGCTGTCGGTGGCACAGGCCGGGCAGCTCGCCAGTCGCGTCTTCGGCGTGGAGGCCCTCATCCGGCACCACCTCGAAGCGGAGGAGCGGGTCCTGCTGCCGGTGCTCGACGATCCGGTCGTCCCCGCGAAGGTCCCGGCGGTCTAGCGGGTCGTCCCGGTCGTCGTCGGGCGCCTACCATGGGTCCATGGCCATTCGCGTGAGCGCCGGCGTCCTGCTCTACCGGCGGACCGCCGGCGGACTCGAGACCCTGCTCGCCCATCCGGGCGGACCGCTGTTCGCGAACCGAGACGAGGGCTATTGGTCCATCCCGAAGGGCGAGCCGGATGCCGACGACGAGCCCCTGCTCGATGTCGCCATGCGCGAATTCGCCGAGGAGACCGGCCATCCGGTCCCGTCCGGTCCGGTCATCGGTCTCGGGTCGATCACCCAGAAGGGCGGCAAGGTGGTCTTCGCGTGGGCGGCCGAAGGCGACCTGGACCCGTCCGACTCGGTCTCCAACCTGTTCGAGATGACCTGGCCGCCGAAGTCGGGCACGACCGCCTCCTTCCCCGAGATCGATCGGGTGGCGTGGTTCGGGCCGGCCGATGCGAGGGTCCGGCTCAAGGACACCCAGATCCCGTTCCTCGATCGCCTGGAGGCCGCCCTCGCCAGCATCGGCTGAGCGCCGGACGAAGGACGGCCCCGACCGTCTTCACCCGGTCGGGGCCGCATCTCCCAGGAAGGGCTGGCAAGGGTCAGGCGGCGCCGCCCGCGATGTCGTGGTCCGCGGCCTGCGGATCCTTGAGCTGGACGATGGCCCGGACGAACATCGCCCCGGCGCTGATGACGAAGAGGGCGAAGCTCCCCCAGAAGATGGGCCTGGCCCACTCGAGGTTGGAGACGCTGATCAGCTTGCTCGGCAGGTCGCCGAGGTAGGCCTGGTCGGCGGCTTCCATGCCGTACACCTGCGGGACGATGTACAGGACGGACGCGATCACGAGCAGGAGGCTCAGGAAGCGGAACGCCTGCGGGTCCTCGTCGGGGTCGCGCACGATCTTGATGATCAGCGCCCAGAACAGGATCAGCACGGACAACGGGGCCGTGATCGGCAGGCCGTCGCCTTCGAAGTACAGGTTCGGCATGAAGAAGAGCATGCCCAGCCCCAGCGTGATGACCAGCAGGGCATCGCGGATGAGGACGTAGGACAGCCACCACACGTCACCGCCGAACCGAAGGGTCAGCGATTGCAGGAACCGGATGACGGCCGGTCGAGCGAAGTGCATCACGAGGGTGAAGGTCCACAGGATCGGCAGCACCGCCGCCACGGACAGGACCAGCCACGCCTGGGCGCCGCCGGTCAGCGCGGTGGCAAGATCGTCGCCACTCATCGTGCAACCTCCTGGGTGTCCTTCGCCGGGCGTCCGCCGGTCGAGCGCAGGTTGTAGGCGACGGCGAACAGGCCCATCAGGCCGACCGCCGCACCGGACAGGTAGCACAGGGGCAGTGCCACGTCCGTGTTCTGGTTCGAGACGAGCATCGGCACGAGCTGCTCGACGTGCTTGCCGCTGAGCTCCGTCATCTGGACGCCCAGGAGGTACGGCACGATATAGAGCGTGGCGCCAAGGCCGAGCAGCAGGAGCTGCCAGCGGAAGGCGGCGGTCTCGTCACCGTGCCGGGTCAGCTTGATCAGGAGGACGCCGAACGCGCAGACCGCGGCGACCCCGCCGGTGATCGGCAACGCCTGGCCCGAGACGACGTCGGGGTAGAAGAAGATGAAGCTGCCGAGGAAGACCTGGACGACGATGATGTCGCGCAGGCCGATGTAGATGATCCACCACAGGTCCGCCCCGAGGCGGAGGCTGAACTTGCCGGTCGTGCGGACCATGTAGCCGCGACCGAGATGGAGCGCCAGGGCGAGCAGCCACAGGACGACGAGCGCCGCGGCGATCGTCCCTTCGATGAAGCTCTCGCCGAAGCCGAAGAACCCTGGGACCTGATCCGGTGTCATCGTGCGCCTCCAGCGATGTCGTGCATGGTCGAAGTGGGGCTCTGAGTGGTGGTCGCCGGCAGGTCCGGTCCGCGTCCGGCCAGGACCTCGACCTGGGGTCCGGCGTAGACGGCGTCGCAGCGGAAGCAGCGGCCCGCCTCGGCGTGGGCAGAGGCCTCGTCGAAGCCGACCTGGGTCGCCTCGAACGAGCCGGGCTGGACCATCGGCAGTGGCGCGTGGATCCGCGGCCGTACGGAGAGGTCCAGCGCCACGTGCGACTCCGGCGCCGTCGGGTAGCGGACCGCGGCGAGGATCTCGCGCTCGCCATCCGGGACGCCCGCGAGGTACTCGTGGATCGAGGCGGCGGCCCGGCGGCCGGACGCGACCGCGTCGATGATCGTCTTGGGGCCCGAGACGACGTCGCCGCCCGCGAAGATGCCGGCCCGCCCGGTGGCAAGCGTCCGGGGGTCGGCGACGATGCCGGCCCAGCCGCTGACCTCGATGCCGGCGCCCTCGGGCAGGATCGAGGGATCGGGCTCCTCGCCGACGGCGACGAGGATCGTCGCGGCCGGAAGTTCGGTCTCCGTGCCGGCGACCGGTTCCCAGGCGGCACGGGCGTTCGGGGCTGGCGTTGCGGGGAGTCTCGGTTCGGTGGCCGAGGCACCAGTCGGCCCGGATGCGACCGGACGGGTCTCGATGCAGCGCAGGCCGACGACCGCGCCGTCGCGGCTGACGACCTCGACCGGGGCGAGACCGGTCCGAACGATGATGCCCTCCCGTTCGGCGGCCTCGATCTCCTCTTCCTGTGCGGGCATCTCGGCACGACCGCGGCGGTAGACGACGGTCACCGGCGAGGCGCCACTGCGCCACGCGGACCGGGCGGCATCCATCGCTGTGCTGCCGCCGCCGACGACGACCGCCGGTCCGCTCAAGCGTGGCGACTCGCCCAGGTTGACTCGCTTCAGGAACAGGGTCGCCGGGACGACGCCCGGAGCCGCGTCACCGGGCACGCCGAGGTGCCGGCTCTTCGAGGCGCCGGTGGCGAGGAAGACCGCTCGGTAGCCCTGGGTCTCGAGGTCACCGAGCGTGAAGTCGCGCCCCATCGCGGTGTCGACACGCAGGTCCACGCCGAGCCCGACGATCCGGGCGATCTCCGCCTGCAGGACATCGCGCGGGAGGCGGTAGGACGGGATGCCGATGGCCATCATGCCGCCGGGGACGGGCATCGCCTCGAAGACGGTGACCGGGTAGCCGAGGCGGGCCAGGTAGTAGGCGGCGGACATGCCGGCCGGACCACCGCCGACGATGCCGACCTTGTCCGGGCGCTTGGTCGTCGGCGCGGAGACGGGCGGCAGCGAGCCGTGCTCGGCAGCGAACCGCTTGAGCGTCCGGATGGCGACCGGCTCATCGAGGACGCCGCGCCGGCACACGCTCTCGCAGGGCGCGGTGCAGATCCAGCCGCACACGGACGGGAAGGGATTCACCTCCGCGGCGACCGCGTGCGCATCGTCGTAGCGACCGGCCCCGACCAGGCCGATGTACCGACCTGCGTCCGTGCCTGCGGGACACGCCGCCTGACACGGCGCGAGCGGGACGGTGGCGCCGCCTTCCTTCATGGACCGCCAGACGTGCCAGGCCTTGGTCCGGTCGGCGGTGTGCCACTGCATGAGGTCGCCCCACGGGGACGGGTGTTCGCGCTTGAGGACCTCGCGGGTGACCGACGCCAGCGGCGCCCACGGCACGGGCCCGGCGCCGGGGGC
>Ga0302321_100002337_pt1 | contig 16271 bp, 11 predicted proteins | sample Fen_T0_1_FD_202505 | JGI IMG/M metagenome (GOLD analysis project Ga0302321, IMG submission 202505) | Peat permafrost microbial communities from Stordalen Mire near Abisko, Sweden - Fen_T0_1 | ecosystem: Environmental > Terrestrial > Soil > Wetlands > Permafrost | place: Sweden: Abisko...
GCAAAGTCTCCTCGCTGATGGTCTGATGCCCAGTTCGTGCCGCCGCCACATTAAACAGAAAGCTCGTGGGATTGGTTACCGAATACGTTAAGTCGCAGCCTATTTGAATTGTTGTCATGATTTTTTAACCTTTAATTGTGGTAAAGAAATGAGTACAAATTGTTTGATAATGGCTTGAGTAAACATTATTGGTTACGGAATAGCGCAAAGTTTTATGAGACTTTTATGTCGTTTGTTTAAATTTGCCCAATATTTATCACCAGATATCGATACGCATTTTAACCAAGTAGCACCCTTATCTGATGTAGTTGTCCATCATCCTGTAAGGCAATGCTATTAGCAGTTGACTGGCGTTCTCCATCAAGCTCTATCAAAGTGATACCTCGCGACACTCCGTTTGGGTTTTCAATTGTGATTTCATAACGGGTGTTTTCGTGCTGATAAAAAATGCTGTAACTGCGCCATGCTTTGGGAATACAAGGATCAAAAATCAATTTGTCGGCATTAACTTTTAGCCCTAATATCCATTCCAACCCAGCACGATAATACCAGCCCGAAGCACCTGTGTACCAAGTCCATCCACCACGTCGAGTGTGGGGTGGTTCGGCATAAATATCCGCCGCTAACACATATGGCTCGACCTTATAGGCGTAAACACCGGTGCGGGTGGCCGTTCTGTTGATCGGATTTAGCATGTGCAACAATTCCGCTGCTTGGTCACCTTCACCGAGCATGGCATAAGCGATGACGGCCCAAATTGCCGCGTGGGTATACTGGCCGCCATTCTCCCGTATGCCTGGTGGATAACTCTTGATGTAACCTGGGTCTCGTTCGGTCTTATCGAAGGGCGGGGTTAACAGCAATATTAGATCGTCACCGTAGCGAACGAGGTACTCCCGTACCGAATTCATTGCACGTTTCGCCCTTTCGGTGTCTGCAGCACCGGAAATGACACTCCAGCTCTGAGCAATCGAATCGATGCGGCACTCGGTGTTAGTGGCGGAACCCAGGGCTGTGCCGTCGTCAAAATAGGCGCGGCGATACCATGCCCCGTCCCATGCTTCTGCTTCCACTGCGGCTTTAAGCTTTGTGGCATGTTCGCGCCAGCGGATGGCTCGCTCTTTATCTCTGTAAGCTTCTGCCACAGTTGCGAATTCTGAGAGCGTAGCTATCAAGAACCACGCCATCCACACGCTCTCGCCTTTGCCCTGGTTACCAACCCGATTCATACCGTCATTCCAGTCGCCACTCCCCATCAGGGGAAGGCCATGCGAGCCAATTTTCAGGCTTATATCGAGCGCACGGGCGCAATGTTCAAAAAGGCTTACTTGCTGTAGGGACCGGGTAGGCTCGAAATAGGCATCATCCTGTTCAGCCCCAAGTTTGATACCTTCCAAAAAAGGCAACTCTTCCTCAAGCACCTTAGTATCTCCGCTCACCTTGATATAATGCGCTACGGCATAAGGTAGCCAAACACGGTCGTCAGCAAAACGGGTACGCACTCCGCGACCAGAGGGCGGATGCCACCAATGTTGCACATCACCCTCAGCAAACTGGCGCGCAGCGGCTCGAAGGATATGGGCGCGGGTCAGGTCAGGCCGGGCGACTGCAAGGGCCATGCTGTCCTGTAATTGATCGCGAAAGCCGAATGCCCCGCCTACTTGATAGAAACCGGCCCTTGCCCACATGCGGCAACTCAAGGTTTGATACAGCAACCAACCGTTTAACAGAAGGTCTAGTTCCCGATCCGGCGTTTTCACTTGAACCTTGCCGAGTACTTGCTCCCATAATTGCTTAACCTTAGTAAGCGTCGTTGCTGCCTCTGTTGCTCGATAGCGCTGGATCAACTCGCTGGCATGGGCCCGGTCACTGCCTTGACCCAGCAGAAAAACAAGCTCAATGCTCTCGTAGGATTTGAGTTCCACCACCTTGTCCAATGCAGCACAAGGGTCAAGTCCCGCACCGACGCAATTTTTCAGCACATTGGAACTTAGCATGCCCACCGGAGCATCCAAGCTCCCGTTGCGTCCGATGAATTCAGCCCGATTGCATGTCCATCCGGTCTGCTGTCCAGCGAGATCGGCAAAGGCGATGCGTTGCCCAAACTCCACATCCCAAGGGTTGTAAGCGAACAGGGCGCCCGTTTCCGCATCCAGTTCGGTGATGATGTGCTGTGCGGTCACGGTACGGGAAGCACCTAGCACCCATTCCAGGTAAGCCGTAACCGTTAACCGCCGACTTCGCCCAGACACGTTCTTCAATGTCAAAACCGAGATCTTGACTGGATCGTCTGAGGTGACGAATTGCAGCAGATCGCTATGAATCCCATGTGAAACATGTTCAAAACGGCTATACCCTTGTCCGTGGCGAATCACATAGCTTGTATTATCAACCCGAATCGGGAGGGCAGTTGGGGTCCACAATTCGTTGGTCTCATCATCACGTATATAGAAGACTTCCCCTGGGGGATCGCTGACCGGGTCGTTCGACCAGGGCGTTAACTGGTTTTCCCGGCTGTTACCACTCCAGGTGCAGCCACTTCCAGACTCTGAGACGGTAAAGCCAAACTCAGCATTGGCAATCACATTTATCCAGGGGACAGGTGTCCACTGGCCGTTATCAAGTACGATCACATATTCGCACCCATCTGCGGTAAACCCTCCTAGCCCGTTGAAGAATTCAAGCGGTGGCGATTCCAAACTCATTGAATCAACTGCGAGGGTAGGTACGGCTTTTGGCACTACGTAAGCGGACTCTGGCCGGGAGAGCCTCAATAATTGCTCGGCTAATGTACCCCGGTTGCTGACGAGCATCGCACGAGCTGCTGTTAGTAATAACCGCCGCTCTTCAACCGATATCTGGTCGGCCCGGATGACAAATATTGCACCACGACTTTCATGTTCATGATGGGAAGTGAGCGCTTGATTCTCCCGAACCATCCCTTCGAGCAAAGTCTGCAAGTGATCAATATAGGACAATTCCTTTTCGTTCAAGATCACCAGATCGACAGCGAGACCCTTCATGCGCCAGTACTCGTGGGCACGCAGCAATTGTTCGACCATTATGCGGTCTTCAGGCTCTTTCACGCGGAGCAACACAATAGGCCGATCTCCTGAGATACCATGCCGCCACAAGTCGGTGACATTCAAGGTATTCATCTGCATCAACTTACTCGTTGGCCGCAGCGAAGTATTAGTGTAGAGCAAGCGGTTAGCTAGATCCTGAAAAAGCTGGGCTTCATCTGGCTTAGTCCGCAGATGATGCAGTTGCACTTGGGCGTGAGTCCATGCCATGGACGACACTCGGTCGAACACCTCTATGTTGCGATATTTTTCTGCCGTATCCAAAATCGCCTGACGTGAGGATGCAACCAGAGTGGTAAATGTGACATGTGCGGTTGCACCGGGTAAGATGCGAACCCGTGTACGCAAACTGAATATCGGATCGAGAACTGAACCCACCGTATTGGTCAGTGGGCGACCATCCACTACCGCAATCGGTTCACGCAGCGTTTGCCCACGCCCGACGAAGCGGGCCCGGTCAGTCTCGTATTGCAGCCCGTCTCCGGTTCTGCGCCCTGCCAACACATGAGCTACCCAGATAACTGGATCACTAGACACGCGCGGGCGACGCTGCGCGATCAACCCACGCACCTGGGGTACATATTCGGTCTGCACGAACAGATTTGAAAAAGCGGGATGCGCGATGTCCGCAGGCATTGGTGCGAGTACGATCTCCGCATAAGAGGTGATTTCTATTTCACGAGTGCGCGTCCCATTATTGGTCAAACTCAAGCGACGAATTTCTGCATCGTCCTCTGGCGAGATAATGATCTCCAGGGCGCTTACCATGCTACCGTCCGTGCGGCTGATACGGACACGGTCTTCGGCAAAGAGTACCTCGTAGTGGTCTGGAATTGCCGCCGTCGGCTGGTATCCAGCAGACCACACCCGTCCGCTGGTCACATCGCGCAGATAAATATAACTGCCCCAAGCATCCCGCGTAACATCCTCGCGCCAGCGCGTCACGGCAAGATTTTTCCAAAGGCTGTAGCCCGATCCGGCAGCAGTGATCATCACCGCATAACGGCCATTAGAAAGCAGATGAGCGGAAGGCACTGAAGATGTAGGAGACGGTATCCGCCTAACTGGTGGTTGTAGAGTTTCTTTAACCTCAGTAAGACCATGTGCCAGCGGAATAACACTAGTATCCGCACCACTTGGAATGCGTTCCTGCAACAACAAATCGGCGGCCTGGATTAGTGGTGCGCTATGGAAGCGGTGGCGCATTGCTCCGTCATTCACTACATTGGAGAACGCCACCAGGGACATGCCTTGGTGGTGTGCCATATAACAACGGACTACCGCGACGCGCTGACCTTCTGCAAGCCGGATCGGGGTGAAATCGAGTGCCTCATAGAAACCGTAAGGACCTAATGCGCCTTCCTTTTCCAAGCGCATAAAGTTTTGCACTGCATCATGCGGGAAGTACATCGCGCCTAAGGCCGTGGCGTAAGGGGCAATCACCAGCTCATCGCCCAGACCTCGCTTCATCCCCAGACCAGGTACGCCAAAAGCAGAATATTGATAAGTGAAGAAGAGGTCGCGACCATTGAAAGCTGACTCCGAAACACCCCACGGCACACCGCGTTCTTTGCCATATTCAATCTGTCGCTTCACGACCAGTCGGCAGGTCTGGTCTAGCAAGCTATAACGAGGGGTAAACATCACCAGGGAAGGCATCAAGTATTCAAACATCGATCCCGACCACGACAACAACACAGTGCCATGTGCGGCGCGTGTTACCCTTCGTCCAAGATGAAGCCAGTGGGTGCTTGGCACTTCGCGCTTGGCAATAGCGACAAAGCTTGAAAGTCGTGCCTCAGAGGCAAGAAGATCATAATAACTGGGGTCAAGTGTTGCTTCCGTCACTCGGTATCCGAGTGAGAACATATTGCAACTGGTATCATAAAGGAAGCTGAAATCCATTTCATGGAACAACACTTCAAGTTTTGAAGTTAACATTTCAATCCTGGTTGTTAGCATTTCGACCTGCTCTATGGCACGACGAAGACTCATCAACAGCGCTTCCTTATCAATGTGCGCCAGGGCTTCATTAGATGATGTTTCTATTTCATTCAATACGCGCCTATAACATCCCCCTATATCACCCAGGTGGGTTTCCAGGGACAGGCATTGCCAAATTATTGACGTAGGTTGATTTTGTTTTTCTGATTCAGCAAAAGCAGCTAAGTCACCTGAAAAATGGATCCAAGGGGTCAGGTTATCAACATCTTGCGTATGGGAAAAAATGTCATCACGCAACAATATAGCCCAAGCCAATAGCTCACTTTCTTTTTCATCTTTCCGTTCGTCGGAAAATGAACGAACTACATCCACTAACGTGTCTGATTTAATTTTTAATTGTCGCCACAGAAGACTCCATTTTTCAGCATCAGTTGGAGACTTATCCAATAATTCACCAAAGGCAGCAATTTTTTGTCGTAGCTCTTTAAGGGTAACGGTATGTGTTCGACGATCATCGGTAATTTTTTCCAGTGCGACCATTAGCAACTGATGAGTATCCGCAAGTCCTATCAACGCAGTAGAAAAATTGAGTGGTCGCCTTAGCATTTCACGACTTGCCTGGGCCAATGTGATTAGATGCCCCGCGAGATTACCACTGTCCACGGTCGATATATACGGCGGCTCCAGAATGTGCAAGTTTTGGGTATCGTACCAGTTATAGAAGTGTCCCTTTAGACGAGGAAGAATGGTGAGGGTCTTCACTGTGGCTTCAAGGCGGACTACAGAATCCATCAGCCCAATCCAGCCAAAATCACGGGCGGCCATGACGGACAGCAGATAAAGCCCAAAATTGGTGGGCGAGCTGCGATGGGCAATGACAGGCTGCGGATCTTCCTGAAAGTTATCCGGCGGCAAATAGTGTTCCTCCACCGTCACAAAGGTCGTAAAAAAGCGCCAGATATGCCTTCCGATCAAACGCAATCGAACACTATCTTCAGGTAGCAGCGCTTCGGCCCGATCAAGTCGCGGTGGAAGGCTTAAGGTTCGGGCGACGACCGGCGCTAGCCACCATAACAACAGGAATGGTGCTGCAACCATAATTCCACCAGGATTGAACAACAGCACTATGGCACCTGCACTAATGACGACCGTAAACGAGCTACCCAGAGGTCTGATAAGATTTTTCAGCGTATGACCGGTCGTTGACTTTGCTTGCAGTGCGGTGACCCACTTCAGCAATTGCCGCCGAGTAATAAACAAGCGCACCAAGGTGGTGACGATAGCATCTATCATTCGCCATGCTTGTTGTGCCAGTAAGGTCAACGCCACCAAACTGTTGCCGATTGCCCATATTACATTCTCTGCCATTGTGCGCAGATGGGTGTACAGCGAGATACCTCGACGAGGCGAGGTGAACCCATCCATGATCGCCAGAACAACAGGAAATGCCAATGCAGTCAGCACAAACCCGATCAGTAGCAACTGTGGTGCATTGGGGATTGCCCAGGTAGCTACAAGCGCAAAAAAGGCTCCCGGAGCCGAAAGGGATCGACGTAAATTGTCGAGCATTTTCCAACGCCCGATTGTGGGCATACCTTTGCCGCGAGGGCCAAAAATCCAGGGTAAGAGCTGCCAATCGCCACGAACCCAACGGTGTTCCCGCGATGCCGCAACCCCGGCGTGAGAAGGAAATTCTTCGAAAAACTCGATATCACTCACCAGCGCACACCGTGCGAAGACACTTTCGAACAAGTCATGGCTGAGTTGCGTATTCTCTGGCACACGCCCAGCCAACGCAGCTTCGAACGTGTCTACGTGATACAGTCCTTTACCGCTGTATGTGCCGAGTGCGAATAGATCTTGATAGAGTTCGGATACCGAGCTGGAGTATGCGTCGGTGCCGGAAGCACCTGCAAAAATCTGGTGAAACATTGAATGTTCCTGCCGATGCGGCAGGGTCGGCGTCACACGTGGCTGGAAGATCCCATAACCATCGACAACACACTGGGCAATCGGATCGAACACAGGCTGGTTCAACGGATGGGCAGCTACACCGACCAATTGAGATACAACCCCCATGGGTAACTTCGTGTCGGCATCTAGGGTTATGACATAACAGACTCCAGGTGGCGCGGTTGCTGGCTTGCCATCAATCGGCAGAAAAGAGGTATCGGTAGCGCCACGTAACAGACGGTTGAACTCGTGTAACTTGCCACGTTTGCGTTCCCACCCCATCCACTTGCCTTCACTGGGATTCCACAAGCGTTTACGGTGGAACACAAAGAATCGTTGCCCACCGTACTTGGCATTGAGTGCAATTACAGCGGTGGCGGCTATATTCAGCAACCGGTCATCCTTCGGCATCGTTTCCAATTCCGCATCGTTCCAATCGGATAACAGGGCAAAGCGTACATGGCTGTCTGGATTGGACAGATAGCGAATCTCCATCTGTTCGATCTGCTCCTTTACCCCAGCTACGCTGACGAACATTGTGGGTACGACGACGAATGTGCTTAGCGTTTCAGGTACGCCATCTTTCAGGGCTAGCCGTGGTAGATGACGTGGCGGAAGACCGCCAATGATAAATCGGTTCATCAAGCCAACGGCAATGTCCGATGCGGGGAACATACTGAACAGCGCAAGAAGGAACAACTGAAACTCAGTAAGACCCGCAGTTAAACTTGCGCTCAATGGAAGCGCAAGCAGCAACAATGTCAACAAAATGAGACTGCCCACGTAAGCAAGACCCGCATGGGTTACATAAACACGTAGTAGGCTTTGTTTGAACGAAGGTCGATAACCAACTTCTTGTTCGAACACATAACGGCCTGTACCAATCAAATAGTAGCCTGGTTCTTGCTTCTGCTGTCGTCCGTTTTCAATGGAATGCTCGTTGGAATGCTGAACCTTGGTTATCACTTTGCGGGCGATCTCCAACTCCGAATGCGGAGAGCGCTTTGCGAGATCCTCTACCGCGTGGCGGTAACGATCGCGGGTCAAAAAATCCATTGCTCCGTAGCCGTTATGAGTACGCAGGCACTCGTCCACTAGGCTTACGTCTTCGACGAACTGAGGCCACTCGAACGCGGAAATAGCACGCATACTGGTTATGATGTTGCGTACCGTCAGGTTATCGGCTATTTGGTCGGCGTGTTCCCGATGCACGATTTCATCTAGGCTGATGTCTTGCTCGTTCAGCCATTCATTTAGGAAATCGAGAGAGACTACTGCGCCGGGATGAGGTTCATGCAAACGTTGTAGGATTTGGACTGCGTACGCCTGGCGCAGAGTGTCGGAAGGCAATGCTGCCATAGGGGGTGGCAGGTCTGGCTTATCGGTTTGTGCGGCGATTCGTTCGACGTGATCCACAAACTCATCCGCCAGTCGACGGCTGGTTTGAGAACGCATAATGCGAACCGCCAGGCGGCGAAGATTCTCGACTAGCAAGACCCGCAGCGTAATCGGTATCGCCCAGAGTTCACCCATAGTGAGGGGCTCGATGGTTTGATAGGCCCGTACGAAAACAGTCAGTAAGTCCGGCGCAAAACGGCTGTCGGTATGCGCTACCAATGCCCAGGCAACACCGTAGATTCGAGGATACCCAGCGAGCACGCCTTCTGCTAACTTGGGCAACTCCCGGTAATAACTTTCGGGCAAGTCGAGGTGTATGTCGGTGATTTGCTCTTCGATCACATGGAAATTATCCAGCAGCCATTCCGCCGCCGGCGTGATGGCGTGTTGCTCATGTACCGCCTTGGCGACGGCTTTATAAGCTGTCTGCAACACACGGGAATTCTCGCTTACCCGCGGGATCAGTTTTTGTCCTTCTTTTCGGCCGCTGATTTTTTGTGCTTTAGCCAAACTGACTGCATGTTTTGCTAGCCGTTCGGTACTGAACAATTCGAACCGGATGGGTGCTTCTTCACCACCCGGATGATCGACTCTACTATGTCGCCTTTGTTCTCGCCGCTTCGTCATGGTTTGATTCTCCGAATCCAAATAAAAATAAGCGAGCCACTATCTGTGACAGATTTTGGTTGCTCCTTGCCACCAAAATCAACTCGCTAACGTGACAACCCTCGACGTCCGGTCGCGATGTTGGGTGTGAAGCCTATGACCGCCGTTTATTCAACGACCTTCAGCTACACACCCAGCATTCGCACTTCTGAAAACTTATCGACTTTCTACTTAACAAAGCAGACATTGCATAACCCACACGGAATTAGACAACTCATACCAACTGACTAGGAAGGTACAAACGGAACGGTATTAGTTAAGGGGCTAGATTCTGCCCATTAAGATCAAGATTATTAAGATGATCAGGATCAGCCCGATCCCACCACTGGGTCTATAACCCCATTCCCGGCTATGAGGCCAGGCTGGAATGACACCAATAAGCATCAGGATGATAACTATGAGTAAGATTGTGCCTAGTGACATGGTAGTGCTCCTGTTAAAGAAAAAAACATTAAACTGAAAACTATGTAAAAAGCGTGGCCTTGCCCTTAAGGAAACTTTGAACGGGTTGATTCCGCCCATGGTTCGACAAGACTCTCCTGAGCATAGCCGAAGGACTCGCCACGAAACGGAATCAACCCGTTATCGTTCGTCCTGAGCTTGTCGAAGGAAGCCTCTCGAGAAACTTATTCAGAGATTCCTTCAGGGCGATCTCTCACTTGATGCTATGGCCCATTAGCCCCAAGACACCCACGACGATCAAATACACGGCTACAAAATAATTTAAGAATCGTGGCACCAGTAAAATTAATATTCCCACCACAAGTGCCAGTAGGGGTTCGATTGCGATATTCATTGAGTTCTCCTTAAATGGTAAACGGCTTAGAAATAGCTTAACGGTAAAAGCGGACGCGGTCTGTGCGGTATAGAACATAAGCCCGCTGTCAACGAAAAATAGCCATCAAATTCTTGATAGTTGATGTGGCGGATGATTTTCAGTCGCCAGTAAGGTGTTGAAAATCATCCTGTAAACAACTGTCTTGTGTTAGAAGTGGTAATGCGCTCCCAAGCTGATATATTCCATTTTATTTTTATACAACTGCCCACTAGGCGAGCAGCCGTTGTAGTATTCCACAAGAATCTGAAGCTTTCTGTCTAAGACTTGTAAATTATCAAACTCAACGCCTGCACTGGCTGATATGCCGTACTCCAGTTATTTTCATCAAAACTCTTGAAGTCAGCGATAATAATTGGCCGCAGCATAATGCCCAGAACAGTCATAAAACGTAAATTAGCCATTATTTTTTACTCGATTCGGTAACGCTTACAATCAGGTTAGTTTCCACAGCTTTCACATTCTCCTGACTACGGGCGACTTCTATTGCTCTAGCAATATTTTGCTCGGTATCAACTGTGCCGCTCAACACCACAATGCCTTTGTTTGTTGTTACATCGATATGGGATGCACTAAGCCAGGAACTGCCTAAGATCGCTGCTTTGACCTTTGTGGTAATAACCGAGTCATCGATATATTCTCCGGCTGTTTCAGATTTTTCGATTACCGACTCCTTTGCGCCTTCAAGTTTTTCTTCTGATTTTTCTGTCGCTTCATCAATTTTGTCCCCGGCTTTTTCTAATGCTTCTTTAGAGGCATCAGCCGATTCCTCCATGTATTCTTCGGCTTTATCGGCCTTCTCATCCAATGACTCTTTTGCAGCCTCAATTTTTTGATCGGCCTTTTTAGTTGCTTGCTTAATTTTTTCCCCAGCGTTTTCAGCCGCACGATCCATTCTTTGCCCTGCCTTTTCTGATGAGCCATCTGGGCAACCCGCCAATCCCAGAACGGCTGATAAGCAGGACATCACAAGAACTCTCTTTATTATAAATTTTTGCTTGTATAAGCTTGTTGATTTCATGGGCTTTTCCTTTGGGTAGTTTCTTTTATGAGCATTTGGTATTTTTCTTCTCGTCAAATTTGAGAATTAAGAAAAGACTTTAAAGATCAAGCGCTGTGCGCTGAAAACTCAGTTAGAGCTTAGCAATAAGTTCTGGTTTTGTCTGTGCGTTATCGTACATAAAAACTCAGCAACTATTAGAAGATAGTATCCGACGCTATCATACCGAAGACAAAAAAACCCGCCGTGAGGCGGGTTTTTGTTAAGGACTACATAAGGAAGGTTTTAAGCATATCCTTAATGGTTTAAGGTCCCCAAACCAGTTCAACGCGGCGGTTTTGTGATTTGCCTGCTTCTGTGCTGTTGTCAGCAATCGGCATGTCTTCACCATAACCGTGGGCAGTCAGCCTGTTGGTCACGCCCTTCATGCTGAGGTAATCAGCAACAGATTGCGAACGTTTTTGCGACAGGCGCATATTGTATTTGTTGCTGCCTTCACTGCTGGTATGCCCACGCACTTCGATATCATTTTTTTGTGGGTAAGCGATGAGGTTTTCTGCAACACCGTCAAGTACGGTCATTGCACCTGGAGTCAACTGTGCAGAATCATACTCAAAATTAACCCCTTTCAGCTCAAGGCTTAATGGGCAACCTTCCGCATTGACCTTGCTGCCTGCCATTGTTCCAGGGCAGGTATCTATACAATCATTAACGCCATCGGAATCTGAGTCTAAAGTTGAGCAATCGGCAACAGGTTCCGGTGCGGCAGCTTTAGGTTTTGGCCCCAAAGGGATCACAAAACCAACGTTAACAACCATGTCGTGATATTCGTCTGTGCCGCCCACTGGCGTCAAATGGGCGTTCAGGTTGTTGTTGTAGCGGTAACGTACGTCACTGCGGAACAAGAGGTTATCACAGAATTCATAGGTAAAGCCCGCGCCCGCTTCACCAAGGATGCCAACTCCACTACTGCCACGGACATTGCTGTTCATGCCGCCTGCTGCAATAACGGTGTAAGGGGAGAACTTGTCACGCCATAAGTAGTATTGCAAATCCGCAGTACCGCCAGCGAGATCCCATTGGCCATTTCTTTGTGGGGAACGATTGGTTTGATCGTCAAAACCGTTATAGAAGCCTCTCAACTCAACGTTGAAATGCTCATCAATGATCTTGCCAAAGCCTATGCCAGCGCCATAACCGCTATCAAAAGATGAGTTTCTATCGCCACCCGGTTTTACATACGAACCGAAAGGCGCGACATACCAACGGTTATCTAGGTACTGATCGGCAGCATGAGCTATTGGCAGGAAACCCACGCTGGTTAGTGAAGCAATGGCGAGTAATTTTTTTTTCAACATGATATTTTCCTTTAAGTGTAATAAAAAATGGGAAACTATAAAAACACATCATTGTGTTAGCAATTCCAAATAGCTATGTAACTCGTTTAATTATTGAAACCGGCTTTGAAGGCAAACAGTGAATTGTGCCTTTTCCGATTCCATAAAGGCATCCCCTATAAAACACGCATTACCGTAAGTGGTGTTGTTAAACGGCCTCAGAAGTAGCTTAATCGCAACATAAGCCGTTAGTCTGTGCGGTAACACACATAACAACCTTGTGGACGAAGATATTTGTGCAACTATTTAAAAGTATTTCTCAAATTCATTGCACATGATGTTTTAGCCTATCCAAATACGCGTTCGACACACTTTGGACACACTTTGGAGGAATAGGCATTTACCACCTACAGAATTCATCCTGCTTTTATGTGCGATAACGAACAGACTAATCTCTGGTGTTGCAGCTAAAGTATCCCCAAGGTTTTAGACAACCCCAGTTTCTACACGACACTTAGACCTCGGTAGAGGAGACTTATCCATATTTATATTTGGTTACCTGTTGGTATAAGTACTTGATTGGGGACTTAGTCATGAAAGCCCTTAATTATATTTTTTCGCATTACTGGAGATTTACTCATGAAACACTTTATTAGATTAATTTCGGCATTTTTTATGGTTCTGACCTTATTGATTGCCGCAGGTTGCGCGTCAACGCCAAAGCACGAGGGAACGGGGGAATATGTTGACGACAGTGTACTCACCACCAAGGTTAAAGCAGCCATATTGGAAGATCCTAGTTTGAGTTCGGCTGAGATCAACGTTGAAACCTTCAAGGGCGAGGTTCAATTGAGCGGCTTTGTAACTTCCCGTGCCGCTATTAGCAAAGCGATTGAAGTTACCCGCGCTGTCAACGGTGTAAGAACAGTCAAGAATGATATGCGTCTCAAATAGAACAGAGAACCGTCATGGGCATCACAAACAAAGCAGCTAATTCTGGATATCAGGCTTTCGATAAAATTCCAGTGCAACTAATCAGGCCGCAGAAGCACTCGGCAAAAAAGGCGAGCAGCTTAACAATGCCGGGCAGTGTTTGATTAAAAATTGCCGAAGTTATGTCCGGGACAAGCCAGTGACGCCGCTGAGTATCGCGGTAGCAGTAGGCTTTTGGCTGAGCCGCCTGTCAAGTGACTGTTGAACTTTTAAACATCATTAATCCAAACGCCGCAAGTGACATGCGGCTTCATTAACTAACAGGAGAGACCACCATGGAAATTGCAGACAAAGTATCTGATTTCGCACATGAAGCTGGCGATAAAATCACCAGTGCAAAGGAAGCGATTAGCGATAAAGGCGAGCAATTGTTAAATGCCGAACAGCGGTTGATGAAAAATTGTCAGCGTTATGTCCGCGACAACCCCGTAACGTCACTGGGTATCGCAGTAGCGACCGGCTTTTTGCTGAGCCGCCTGGCTAGCGGTCGTTAGGCTGCCATAAGATTATGGACTCTAACACCATTGAGAATGAAGCGCCTAGGCAAACTGCTACACGCGGCGATCCGATAAACGATTCAAGCTTGCTGGAAGATGCCCGTGCATTATGGTATGAGCTGTGTGGGCTAAGCTACGACCGCTTCCAGCTCGCTGCGCTGGAAACACAACAGGCAGGTGTAAGTTTGGTGAACATGATCATGGCGGGGATGCTGGTTGCTGGCTTACTCTGCGGTGCGTGGATGGGGCTTCTGGCCGCTGCCGTACTGGGGATGGTCGAGAATGGCGTTATGGTAAGGAGTGCCATACTGTTTGCCGTCGTTTTAAATTTGTTGCTCGCGCTGGTCTTCTGTCGTGTTATACACCGCAAGAGCCGTTATCTGCAATTTCCAGCGACCCTACATAGCCTTCAACCCATGCCCCAAGGGCATCGGGACACGGAGAAGCCATGATGGCTATTTATACTCGAAACCGAATTAATCCCACATCTTTGTCAGTTCAAATCAAGGATGCGGAGCAGCAAGTGCTGAACCGTAAGCGGAAGATCAGTGTCGGCACGACTACGCTGGTTCGGAAGATACAACAACAAATGATCGCTCCGACGACCTTTCTATTCGCGGCAGGTGTCGGTTTTCTTCTTGGTGAAATCACCCAGCGCGAACCTTCAAAAACTCGTGGCGCTACCGATAAGCCACGTGCTGTCGAGACATCTCCGTTAAGAACTGCGCTAAGTCTCGTGACCTCGATCCAAACCTTATACACCGCCTTGCCACTAGCCTGGATGATTAAGACCTTTAATCAACCGGGCGCGTCTAGTCAAACGTCCGCGAGACGATTTCAGCCCGCGACACCAGCATCAGGTGCAACTGACAGCGGAAGACGACGAAGATAATGGCTAAAACCTTAAGGCATAGAAAACATCGTTCCTTACAAGGGCTGAACACCAAACTGATGCCGTTATGCAGTAGGATCAGATTGGGAGACACAATGTACACACTATTCTTGCAGGTCGGTCGAGTTACTGGCGACCTAACTGCTCTGGATATACGAAAAGAACACGCGCTCACCCTATGGAATATCAGTTAAGAAGCAATGCTGCTGTTTAATGAATTGAGTTTGTGGGTATGCGTGATCGACCTGGGGGTCGGCACGGTTCAAGGAAGATAAAAGCCAAACCTGTCGTGAGGCAGGGTCGGAAAGCTAGGGGTCTTTTTTAAAATGAAAGGAAGATAGCCGGGTTGCGAATTATTTATTTTATTTGACCTAGTAGTTTTTAATTTTGGAGTGTTTTTATGAAAAAGATTAGTGTTGTTTTTGCTTTGTTACTAATGATGGGATTTGCCGGTGGTGCAACGGCTTCCAGCTTTAACTGGGACTCGTTGCCACCGGGCGCGGTTGTCCACCGTGACCACTTATCAACTATAACGGCCAGTTATGACTTGTCTGTTGCGGGTCCTTTTTCCCATGATTACCGGTTCTCAGACGGCGGGGCTAGCCATACTGGGTTTGTGATTGGATTGTCGAATGAGAATATACAGGTTGCTAACCTGAGCCTTGATGGTAATGCGATGGCTTGGGATATGGCTAACCAGCGCTGGCCTGACTTTAGAGATGTTTCTTTTCTCCATCTCTTGCATATCGAAGGCAATGTGGTCGGCATCAGTGAGCAGCACTTGGTAAGGATCAGTGAAATGCCCATTCCGGCTGCCATCTGGCTGTTTGGCTCGGCTCTTGTGAGTTTGCTATGTATTTCAACTCATAAAAAAGAGGGCTAAAAGCCTTAGCTGCTTAATATTTTTCAATGTAAAAGTATTTTAAAAGGGGGCGTTTGCCCCTTTTTTTGTAGGAAGAGGCAAGTTATACCAATCCCAATAAGTTCTCATTGTTACCTTCTCCAAAGGGAGAAGGCCAGGATGAGGGGATTCATATAACAACTTTTTGGGATTGGTATTAGTATGCCGTCTTAAAAATCAAGCCTTCATCTTGTCTGGTCGAGCCGGATAGTATCGGACTTGGCTGTAACGTACGTTTGATTACTTTGAGGTATGTTGCTGGTTTGTCCCTATTTTGAAGGTGGCAAGACATCATGGCGTTCTAGTTGCCGGCCTCCATAACGAAGAGATAGGGCATGGCCATTCACTCCAAAGAGGAAGAATGTGATGATCCCCAAGGCAAAGATACCCGCCTGGGCTAGCTGTAAGCCATAGGGTATTGGGTTGATACTCAGCAGCAACGCCAACACAACAAGCGACGGCACTAATCCAAACACAATAATCAGCGCAATAATAAAGACAGGTTGTTCCGCTCCTGAAGGTTTCGTATGTGCAAAACCTGAAACGACTTTAATGATGGTTTGACCAAATAGCACTGCTGAGCCAAACGATAGTTCCGGAGATTGAATGAGCGCAAACAGTGACCTGCCAACACTCACGTCTACGATTGTAATCACGACCAGGGGGAGCACGATAAACAGCAAATCCCCCAATAAGGCATAGAACGCGGCTTCTCGATGCGTCTTGTGAGTTTGATCGACGTTTCCAACGATGAATGTTTCTTTATCCATTT
>Ga0302321_100002338_pt1 | contig 16269 bp, 17 predicted proteins | sample Fen_T0_1_FD_202505 | JGI IMG/M metagenome (GOLD analysis project Ga0302321, IMG submission 202505) | Peat permafrost microbial communities from Stordalen Mire near Abisko, Sweden - Fen_T0_1 | ecosystem: Environmental > Terrestrial > Soil > Wetlands > Permafrost | place: Sweden: Abisko...
CGCAGGCCCAACCCCAGCGTGGCCTCGGCTTTGGCATTGGGCGCCACCTGGTTGGCGACCAGCAGCACGGCGTGCGGCCCCTCCCCTTTGACCCGCACGGACAGGTCGCCGTTGCCATGCTTGAGCGCATTGGTCAGCAGGGTGTGCGCGATCTGGCGCAAATGGCGCGGGTCGGCGGCCGCCCAGCATTCGGGCGGCGCTTTCAGGGTGAGCTGCCGGTTTTGTTCGGCGGCCAGCAATTGAAAATCCTCGACAACTTCCGCGATGGTCGTGGCCAGGTTAAACACGGAGGACATCGCGGTCAGGCGGCCTTGCTCGGCGCGGGCAATCAGCAGCGATTGATCCACGACATGCGTGAGCCGGTGCAGTTCGCCTTCGATTTCATCGGCGAGCGCGGGGGCGATGCGGTCGCCCGCCTGCTCGACTTTCAGCCGGATGATGGTGAGCGGGGTGCGGAGTTCGTGCGCCACTTTGGCGGCGTAATTGTTCATCTCCTCAAAGGAGGCATCCAGCCGCGCCAGCAGGTCGTTCAATTGTTTCAGCAGGTCGCGAAATTCGTAATCGGCTTCCGGCAGGGTGATGGGTTCGCCCAGGTTTTCCGGGCTTTTGGCCTGCAACTGCCGGTTGACGCTGGCGATGGGGCGCAATGACTGCCGCGCCAGCCAGTAGCCGCCCACGAGCGCGGCGAACACCAGCGGCACCGACCACATGAGCGCGGACAGCAGCATTTGGTGCGCGATTTCATTCACTTCCGCCTCGGTGAGACTGCCGTGCAAACTCCAGTTGGGCAGGTCGGGATACACCTTGTTGCACGTGCGCTGCTCGAGCTCGGACTTGAGCGTGCGGTGGATCAGAAATGTGAACGCGGTGGTCGTAACGAGAAAACCGAGGACAAACCACAGCGTCAGGCGCGTGCGCAGCGACTTCACGGCTTCTCCTCCCGCAGCGCAAAGCCAACGCCGCGCACGGTGTGAATGAGGGGCGGCCATTCCGGCCGGTCAATTTTCCGGCGCAGCAGCTTGATGTAGACATTCACCACGTTGGTGTCGGAATCGAAATGCTGATCCCAAACGTGTTCCACAATGGCGGTTTTGCTGACGGGCTTGGGGGAAGCTTGGAATAAAAACTCGAGCAAGGCAAATTCGCGCCGGGTCAGTTCGATGCGTTCCCCCGCCCGCCGGGCTTCGTGTGAGACCAGGTCCAGTTCCAGATCACTCACGCGGAGCAGGTTCAGCGCCTGCGGGCGTTGCCGCCGCAAGACCGCCCGCAACCGCGCCAGCAGTTCGGAAATGGAAAACGGCTTGGTCAGATAATCATCGGCACCGGCGTCCAGCCCGCGCACCTTGTCCTGCACATCGTCACGGGCGGTGATGAAAATGACGGGCGCCAGGATTTGTTTGCGCCGGAGCAGCCGCACGACGGTAAAGCCGTCTTTGCAGGGCATCATCACATCCAGCAGCAGGGCGTCGTATTTGTTTTCCTCGGCGAGCCAGATGGCTTCGTCGCCGTCGCTGGCGAGATCCACGGCGTAGCCTTCCGCAATGAGGCCGGCCCGGAGATGCTCCGCGACTTTACGTTCGTCTTCAGCCAGTAAGATTCGCATGAAAAGCTCGGTTTGGGCGGTGGAATGTCAATTCGGTCTGAATTGGTGCATATTCAACCGGGAAAGCGTGACTTGTCAATGGCGCTGACGGGCAGCGGGCCCGGGCGAGCACGCTCCCCCAACGGAATTTGGCGCCTTGAACCACTGAAACAGCGTGCGACCATCCTCGGGCGCTGCCGCAGGCGAAGATGGCTGGCTTCGAATGCCATCTTAACCCGATATCCGCACTCCAGCCAGGAGGGAGCGCCAATAAAAAAGGCATGGCTCCAAATGAATGAAGCCATGCCAATACAAAACACAAAACCAGCCCCGCCCCCCAGTCAAATCCGTCAGTCCTTGCCAGTCTGCCCCTCGCCCTACGCCCTACGCCCTACGCCCTACGCCCTACGCCCTACGCCCTTCGCCCTTCGCCCGGCCCCTGCCCGCCCTGTGCCCCACCTTACCCTCAGTCCTGACTTTAAAATCCACCCGGCAGCCACCGAGCGGAGCTGGAAAAAAGTGGTACGTTACATCCCCATTATCTGACAAACCAACCTGCCTGACGTCACGTACTACAATCTAATACGAAGCAAAAACGGGAATCTTCCAAAAAATCTTCAAAAACTTGCTTTATTCATCATTGCTAATGAACAACATTTCCACAATTAAGAGCAACACCCACCAAAATCAGGGCGTAATGAGATTCTGAAACAAAAAAGGCGGTTTAGAGAAAAAGAGTGAGGCGCGGTTTTTCGGCAAGAGGCGGCCAGCTTTGGCCGAATCACGAAAGCAGCCTGACTGCCCGCGCGCCCCCGAGCATTCGATATCGTCGCCTGACATGGCGCTCGACGGGAATGGGAATCGCGACGTTCCCCCCTCAGGCGGAAGAGAAGCCTGGGCGAGGTTCCAGCCTAAACGATATCTTTTTGCAAACGAACAACTTCAGCCTTGATTGCCTCAGTCACGCGGTGGCGGATCTGATAAACCTGGCCCACTTGCATGTTGAACATTTTGGCGACTTTCTCGGGATCCCAGGACTTGTTCACGTAAAAGTCGAAAATCTGGTATTGGCGGGGATCCAGACTGCGACGAGCCTTGGTAATGGCGGCTTCCAGCAAATTTTTTTCCCACTCTTCGTCCCACATTTGTTCCAAGTCGCAACTGGGACGGTCGCTGTCCCGGAAGATTTGGGCTTCCAGCATGATTTGATCGGTGCCGTCGTGCAGTTCAGAGACCGGCGGACGGTGGCGAAGCTGATCGGTAATGCGCCACCGGGTCACATTCAACAGCCAACCCTTGAATGAGCCCCGCTCAGGATCGTATTTGAAGGCGGCAATGTTGCGGGAGACGGAAATCATGGTTTCCTGCACAACATCCTGAGCCTCAGACTTGTTGCAGCCGGCCTTGATGGCCACGCCGTAGATCAGGCTCCAATAAGTGTCAAAGAAGTCACGCCAACTGGCTTGATCCTCCCAGTTCTTGAGACGTTGAATCAACGTCGCCCGGGTGGGGATCAACTCATTTTCATCCAGTGCTTGTGACATACGTGGTTCTAAACAGTTCTGACTGAGGCTTACTCTCCAGAATAAAACCCCGTTTGTCTATGGCTAGGATCAAAAAATTTATACAGCCATTGTTAACCACCCCCCAATTCCAGCCAAAAATGCTTGCAACTTATTCCCTAATAGAACATTCCACAAAATTCATGAAAACTTAGCGCCAGACAATCCGATGGCAGCTCAGTGAAGTTTGGGCACGCTTTTCGGGGTGTCGGCCAACAGTGCTCCGCAGGCGCAACCCGCCCCAATACCAAAATTGGACTTTTCACCCCGCGAAAAATTAAAGAAAAATGTGTTCCCTGCTTCCCCCTGCTCCGCCCCGGTTTTGGGGCGTGTATTGCGCCGGTTTTGCGGTTAAATTCCCCCGATTCGCATGGACGATTTTGAATCCAGGTTTGGCGGCATCGCGCGGCTTTATGGCCGCGACGGCTTGGCGCGCTTGCGGGCGGCGCATGTTTGCGTGGTCGGCATTGGCGGCGTGGGCACCTGGGCGGCGGAAGCGCTGGCACGCTCCGGCGTGGGCGCGCTCACCCTGGTGGACCTGGATGAAGTCTGCGTGACCAACATCAACCGCCAGCTGCACGCCCTGACCGACACGGTCGGCCGCGCCAAGGTCGAAGTCATGGCCGAACGCATCCGCGCCATCAACCCCGATGGCCGCGTGGTGGCGGAACAGAAATTTTTCAATGAGGAGACCGCCGCCGAACTGCTCGCGTCGAAATTCGATTTTGTGCTCGACGCGATTGATGACGTGACCAACAAGGTGCTGCTGCTCGTGCGCTGCCGCGAAAAGCATCTGCCGGTCATCGCCTGCGGCGGTGCGGGCGGCCGCCGCGAACTGACCTCCGTGCGCCTGGGCGATTTGTCCCAGGCCAGCCACGACAAGCTGCTGTCCGAGGTGCGGCGGCGGCTGCGCAAGGAACACCAGTTTCCACCCGAACGGGCGCTAATGGACATCGCCTGCGTCTATTCGATCGAAAAGACGGTGTATCCGCAACCCGACGGCTCCATCGGCGAGAACCGGGCGGCGGCGGAAGACGGGGCGCGCCTGAACTGCAACGGCGGACTCGGTTCGGCCACGTTTGTGACCGGCACCTTCGGCTTCGCCGCGGCCGGCTTCGTGGTGCGGGCCATCGCCGAAAAAAACACCCGCTGAACAGCCATCATTGGGGCGCGGCAACTGTAAGTGCCTTGCCCGAATAACGGTTTTTTACCTCCGGGTTGATGGTCGCGACGGCACCACAGTCTGGAACGGCATCGGCGACGGCGATGAACCAGGCGCAGCCAATGGCGGTCACAAACCATCCGGGGGAATTCATCCTTTCAGACTCGCAATACCAATCCGCCAGCTCAGATCGAAATCCCGGCCTCAGCTCAGCCCACCGAACAGGCGTTGAAAGTTTTCGGCGACGCGCGCGGCGAGCAATTCCACCGGTGCTCCCAAAAACTCCGCCAATCCGGCGTATACGGCCGGCAGGTTGGCCGGATGATTCAGCGGTTGGCCGTCGGCCCCGGCGAGCGGGTGCAAAATCATTTCCGACGGGAGGTGCTGGTCGGGTGCGTCGGTCTCGATCAGCAGGCGGTCCGGCGGGACGTGCCGGAAGGTTTCGCGCTGGCGCAGTTTGCGCGCGTGCAGGAAATAGCCGGGGAAACTGAAATACGCGCCGAGTTTGGTGAACGCGGGGATCATCTCGACCGGGCCGCCGAAGCTGTGCAGCAACCAGCCGCAGGCGGGCCGGGGGTGGTCGCGAAGCAGTTCGTGGAGCCGGCCCCACGCCTGCAAACAGTGGATGCTCACCGGCCGGTTCCGCCGGGCCGCGAGGTGGAGCTGCGCGAGAAACGCCTCTTCCTGACCGGCGTAGGGCAACTCCGGCTGCCACCGGTCGAGGCCGATTTCGCCGACGGCACCGGGGACTTCATCCAGCAAGCGTTCCAATTCGTGCAGCCAGCCGGGCGTGCGCCCGGCGAGATACCACGGATGACAGCCGAAGCTGGGCAGCACGATTTGATTCTCCCGCGCGAGCGCGAGCACCTGCGGCCAGTCCGCCTGGCAGGTGCCGTTGACGACCATGCGGGCGATGCCCGCGGCCTGGCACGCGGCGAGCAGTTCCGCCTGACGGCCGGCAAAGCGGCCAGCCTGCAAATGATTGTGTGCGTCGAAGAAGTTCATGGGCGGCGGCAGGCGGTTTCCCGCCCCGGCCGGGGACTAGTGAATATCGATGAGCACATTCCCATTTTCCATTCTGGCGCAAACCACAAAATCCGTGACCTGCCGGTAGCGGTAAACAAATTGTACGGCCCCCTGGTCGCGTAATTCCCGGCGCTGCCGGGTGCCCGACACGGACTGCAACAGGCGTTCCATCCGCTCCGGCGTCAGCGGCGGCCCGGCGATGGGATGGGAAGCGCCGCCGAAGATGACGGCTGGCGGCGAGCCAACCCGCAGTCGCAACTCCTCCGCAGCGTCTGAATTCATCACCTGCAGGAGATCATCCAGCGAGCACAGGCTGGTCGGACTGGGAGCAGCTTCAGTCAAATGCTCCCCGGCAAACTGGCGGATGCGCTCCCAGATCCGGCCCAGCGCGTTGCGGCGGTTGGGGGTAAGGTGCTGCGTGATGCCCAGCGGGACGAGGAATTCCGGGGGATGGGCGAGAATTTCCGCCGGCGGGTGACCACTGTAAAATTCGCAGAGGAGGCCGGCGATGGCTTTGACGACGAGCGAATTGGAGTCGCAAACAAAGGTGCAAAGGCCGACTTCGCAGCGGGGAACAAACCAAAGTTTGGCCAGGCAGCCGGGAATCAAACTGGCTTCCACCCGCAGGGCGGGTGGAAGGGCGGGAAGCTTTTTAGCCTGCTCAACCAAGCTGGCCAGGCGATCCTGGCCATGCTTCAGGGCGGCGAGCCGGGCCGTGAGTTGAACTTGTTTTTCCGCGAGGTTCATGACGCGGAAACGGGCTCAATCAATGTGCGGAGGCGGCTCGGGATTGGCCGGCGACGGCGGCGGTGGAGGCGGCGCTTGCGGGGCTGCTTCCTGGCGTTGAACGGGTTCGCGTTGCGGCAGTTCCCGGCGTTCGCGCTGGTCATGGTGGCCATGGCGCGGGTCGTCCCGGCGGGAGTCTTCCCGGCGCGACTCGTCACGCCGCGGCTCATCGCGACGCGGTTCGTCCCGGCGGGGCTCGTCACGCCGCGGAGAACGCGATTGCTGATGCGACTGCGGCAAGGCCTGCGGTTGGCGCGGGGGCTGGATGCGGCGGAGCGCCCGACGCAATTCTTCGATCTCGCGTTCATCGGCCAGTTTCTGGCGTTCGGCGACTTCAACGAGTTCCAAGACTTCATCGAGTTCGTCAATCATCTGCTTGAGCGACTCGGCAATGCCAGTGGCCAGTTGCACCGCATGACTTACGGCGGAGACGTCGGCGGGGCGAAAATCAGCGGGCTTGACCCAGGGTTTTGGCGGCGGCGGTGGCGGGGGCGCGTGCTGAGATTCCTGGCGGCGGTCTGGCCGACGGTCTGACCGGCGGTCACGATCGCGGTCACGATCGCGGTCACGATCGCGGTCACGATCGCGGTCGCGGTCAAATTGACGCGGCGGCTCGGGAGCGCGGGCGGGTTCGGCCACAGGTGCCAGTTCGGCGGCAGGCTCTTCGGTGGCAGCGGCGGCTGGTTCTTCGAACGCAGCCGTTTCGGCCGCTTCAGCCATTTCGCCGGGCTCTTCGGGATGCGGCACGCGGAAATCGCCGGAGGTGTCCCGTTCGTTGTCCACGGATTCATCCGGAGCCAGCGGCGCTTCGCCCGCTTCGGCGGCGGGCTCCGCCGATCCCGCCTGGGGTTCAGCGGATTCGCCGGCCGGGGCAGTGATGCCGAGCTCGGTTTGTTCCGTGGTTTCGTCGGTGTTGGAAATATCCCCCGGTGCGCCGGGTTTTCCGGCGACGGGACGCGGGCCACGGCCACGGCCACCGCGGCGCCCGCGACGGCGGGCGACGGGACGGCGAGGGGCGGCAGGCGAATTCAGGTTTGAGTGTTCGTCAGGCACAGTATTTTCCGTGAGGATGGCCGCTTCGCGTTTAAATGCAATGGCGAAATTGCTTTTACTTCTTCACAAACAGGGCCAGCGACGCCGTATGGCTGTGCAAAAAATTCTTGTCGCCAACGGGGCCGATCTCGCCGTTGCAGAAAAAGCCCGCGATTCCCGTCGGGCCAAAATGCTTTTGCGTGACGGCGGCATCGTGATTGGGCGCGCCAAAAAGCGTCTTGCCCCGGCCGTTGCAACTGAACAGGCAGCCGCCATAAATCTCGGCCTCCCCCAGATCGGCCCGGGCCCGGGCGAACAATTCGTTCATGTCCTCGTCGGCCGCGACGGCATCGCGCCGCTGAAATTGGATGGTTTGCCCCATGCGCGGCAGGGCGCCCACGGCCAGCACCCCGGAATTGGGATCGCCGCCGAGCAGATTGCGCACGAGGAAATCGCCCCGGTGGAAATCTTCCAGGTATTCGTTAACGACCAGCCCGATGAACAGGTTGCCCTGTGACTTGCGCTGGTCTTCCGGCGAGAGTTTTTGCACGGTTTCGGACAGCACGGTGTAAGCGGGCCGGTTGCCAATGTGCCGGATGAGATTTTGATCGACGCGGGTCAGCGTCCACGCCTCCCCGATGGGGGTGCAGCCCTGCGAAATCACGCCCTTGAGACACACCTCGCCGCCCACGGCAATGGCCACGCCACCCTCATCATACACCTCGCCATCGAGGTATACTTGCGCCATCGGCTCCGGGAAGTTGCCGCTGGCCAGCCCGCCATACACGGGACAGGCCAGGTAATCCTTGTTCCATGAGCGCAGCCAGCTTTCGGCATCGAGATGAAACGGGTCAATAAAAGTGAGCCAGCCGTTCACATTCTTGCGGGCGACACCGGTTTCGATCTCCCAGAAATGATTTTCCGTGGCGGCCTCCACGTCGGTTTGCGTGAAACGGACGCCCTTCAATTTCGCGCCCGGCAGCGCATAGAGGCCCAGCACCAGCCCGCTGGCTGACTCGATCTCCTCGCCGTTGGCGACGAGATTGCTACTCGAACAGCCCGCCAATAGCGGAATCCGGCCGTGAACCCGCAGGATCTCCAGCACCGCCTTCGCGTGCGGAAAGTAATCGGGCGTCATAAAGACCAGTCCCAGCGACACTTCCGGCGCATCGAGCCGCGCCCGCAAACGTCTGGCCCAATCCGCCAGTCCGTCTTCGTTCATGCCGCCCGACCAATAGGCCGATATGGAAAATTCTTTGTTCACAACATCACGCTCACTCTCGCAAGGTCACTCCAACCATGCCACAACTTTTTCACCGGCCCAAATTTCTTTTACGGGCTGGCGTTCGCGGGCGACGGCATATTTTTTGCCGCTCACCAAAATTTCGGCCGCCAAAGGCCGGCTGTTATAGTTGCTGGCCATCACGAAACCGTAGGCCCCGGCGCTCAACAGCGCCAGAAAATCGCCTTCGCCGACCTTCGGCAGCGGGCGGTCCTTGCAAAAGTAATCGCCCGACTCACAAATCGGTCCTACGACGTCCGACTTGAGGGTTATAGCGCCTTTTTTAATTAGCGGCACGATTTCATGGTGCGCGTCATAGAAGGCCGGACGGATGAGATCGTTCATCGCGGCGTCCACAATGACGAAGTTTTTCCGGCCCGTGCGCTTGACGAATTCCACGCGGGTGACGAGCGCGCCGGCATTGCCGGAAATGAACCGGCCCGGCTCCATCAGGATCTTCAGCCCGAGGGGCTGCACCAGCGGCAGGATGCGCGCCGCATAGCTGGCCGGGGTCAGGATGTTTTTGGCGGCCGCCGTCCGCCACCAGGCCGCGTCGCCGCTCGCCAGCATCGGGTCATAAATGATGCCCAGGCCGCCGCCGAGACTGAAAAATTCCAGCGCGTATTTCGCCTGCAGCCGCCGCAGCAGCGGGAGCACCTTTTTCACGGCCTGCTCAAACGGCGTGGTTTCCGTGATCTGTGAGCCGATGTGCATCTGCAGACCGCGCAGCCGCAAATTCTTCAGTTTGGCGGCCCGGGCATAGATGGCGGCGACCTGCTCCAGGGCGATGCCGAATTTGTTTTCGTACGTCCCGGTGGTGATCTTCGCATGCGTATGGGCGGTAATGTTCGGGTTCACCCGCACCGCGACCGGCGCGATCTTTTTCAGCCGCGCGGCCACGCGGTTGATGCGCTGCAATTCCGGCTCGCTCTCCGCATTAAAACAATAGACCCCCTGCTGCAGGGCGAACTCAATTTCCTTTTCCGTCTTGCCCACGCCGGCAAACACGCATTTTTCCGGGTCGCCGCCGGCGGCGATGACGCGCTCGAGCTCGCCCGCGCTGACAATGTCGAAGCCGCTCCCGAGATTGGCCAGCACGCGCAACACCGAAAGATTCGAGTTGGATTTGACGGCGAAGCAGATCCGGTGGTCCACCGGGGCCATGGCCGTGGTGAGCTTTTGAAAATGCTCCGTCAGTGTCCGCTGCGAATAGACATACAACGGCGTGCCGAACTTTTGGGCCAGGGTGGCGACGCTGACCCCTTCACAGAACAGCTCCCCATCCACAAAACGAAAATCATGCATGACGTAAAGTTTATGGGGTGGCCGCCAAAGTTCAAGAACGGTAAATGACCGGCGGCCGGATTTTGAAAAAGATTGGCTTGTGGCCGTCCAGCGTTTTTAATTAAGGCTGAAAGGAAACCGCATGAATGCTTCCGCCAACCAGGTCAAACCGCCCGCGCCGGCCGCCGCCGCCGCCCGGCTGAAAAAATTAACCCCGCTGCGCCCGGCGCTGGCCATCGTTCTCGGGAGCGGCTTCCACCACGCCCTGGCCGAACTGCGCGTGGCTGGAAAGATCGCCTATGCCAAACTCCCCGGTTTCCCCCAGCCCACGGTGAGCGGGCATGCGGGCGAACTGTTTTACGGCCATTTCGGGGCCACGCCGGTGCTGGTGTTGAGCGGGCGCGCCCATTTTTACGAAGGCCACTCCATGGAACGCGTGACGTTTGCCGTGCGGGCGCTCGCCGCTTTTGGCATCCGGGATCTGCTGCTCACCAACGCGGCGGGCGGCCTGAACAAAAAATTCGCCGCCGGCGATTTCATGGCCTTGACGGACCACATCAACCTCATGGGCACGAATCCGCTGCGCGGCCCGGCGACGCCGGATTTGCCCCGTTTTTTGGATTTGACGGAAACCTACTCCCCCCGGCTGCGGGACCTGCTGTTCCGCGCCGGGAAAAAGTGTCACTTGAAGCTGCAGCGCGGCGTCTATCTGGCCGTCAGCGGGCCCACCTACGAAACCCCGGCGGAAATCCGCGCGTTTGCCACGCTGGGCGCGGATGCCGTGGGCATGAGCACGGTGCCCGAGGCCATCGTGGCCCGGCAGCATGGGCTGAACGTCGCCGCCGTTTCGTGCATCACGAATCTGGCCGCCGGCATCAGCCCGGAAAAACTGTCGCACACGGAGGTCCTGGAAACCGCCGAACGCGTGAAGCAGCCCGGCGCGGCGCTGCTCAGGAATTTTGCCGAACTTTATGGCCATTAACAAACTTAAGCTGGTGCAGGCGGCGGCGCAGGCGCGCCACGGCTCGGTGTCACCGTTTTCCCGATTCAAGGTGGGCGCGGCGCTGCTGACGAAAGCGGGGGAAATCATTAGCGGCGCGAACGTCGAGAGCGCCAGCTACGGCCTGACCTGTTGTGCAGAGCGCGTGGCGCTGTTCAAGGCGCTGACCGCCGGCCACCGGGATTTCACGGCGGTGGCGGTGGTGGCCCGCTGCCAGGGCGGGCCGATGCCCTGCGGGGCCTGCCGGCAGTTGCTGGCGGAATATGCGCCCGCCGCCAGGGTTTTTATCGTCGACAGTGCAGACCTGAAGACCATCCGGCAATTCAGCGTGACCGGCTTGTTGCCCAACGCATTCCGTTTTATCTCTTTAGAAGTTTGAAAAGCAGCCGATAAGTAGGAGTTTGATAAATTGCCTCCGTGATAAAACCTGAAGTCATATTTGCCCTGGAAAACGCGGCGTGGCCGGCTTTGCTGGTCGCGGGCGACGGCGCTGTCTTGATGGCCAACCAGGCGGCGAACAATCTCTTCACGAGTTCGCTGGAAGTCGATCCGCCGCAACTGGCCTCCATCTGGGCCCCGGAAAACGGCAACTCGGCGGCCGTTTTTTTGACCGAGTGGGAAAACTCCCGCCAGCCCCTGACGGAGCTGAAGTTTCGCCCCCCCACGGGCTCCGAAAAAACCTTTGCCACCGCCATTGCCATGATCGAAAACGATGGCAACAAGTGGTTTGTGTTTCAATTGCTGCCGCGAAATGTCACCGCGCCGCGCCCGGTGGAAACCGTCACCGAACTGCGCACCGGCCCGACCGGCGACGCCGCCCTGAAGCAGAAGCTGGACTGCGTGCTGCAACTGGCCCGCACGGTGTCGCTGGATTTCAACAACGCCCTCACCGGCGTGCTGGCCCACACCTCGCTGCTGCTGGGCAAGGCCGAGCCCGGGCACCCCTGGCGGCGGTCCCTGCTGGAAGTGGAAAAATCCGCCGCGCGCGCGGCGGAAATCGCCAGCGAACTGGCGCTGTTCAGCCGGCAGGAGAAGGAAGCCCGGCGCGCCCCGGCCGGCAATTTAAACGAGGTCGTGTCGCATTGCGTGGATGTGTTCCGCAATGCCCACGGCACCCGCATCACCTGGCGGCTCACGCCGGAACACGCGCTGTTCGAAGCCCGGTTTGACGAGGCCAAAGTGCAGCAGGCCCTGACCAAGGTGTTCGAGAATGCCGCGGAATCGTTCGGCGAGAAACAGCCGGGCGTGATCGCCGTGGAAACCCGCAATGTGGTGCTGACCGAGCCCACGCAGGACCGCAACGTGCGGCTCGCGGCGGGCAGCTATGCCTGCGTGGAGGTTTCCGACAATGGCGCCGGCATTGAAGCCGAAGCCATGCCGCGCATTTTTGAGCCGTTCTTCACCACCAAGCCGCCGCCGCACCGCGGGCTGGGCCTGGCCCTGGTGTATGGCATCATCACCAACCACAGCGGCGGCGTGGCCGTTTCCAGCCAGCCCGGCATGGGCACTTCCACCCGCGTCTACCTCCCCGCCGAAAAAAGCCGCATCCACGAAATCATCAAGACGGAAATGGGCCTGCGCGGCACCGGCACCATTCTGGTGGTGGATGATGAAAGCCTGTTGCTGACGATGGCGGAGACCATCCTGACGGATTTCGGCTACCGCGTCCTGGCCGCCAGCAACGGCCAGAAAGCGCTGGATCTGCTCGACCAGCCGGGCGTCGCGGTGGATCTGGTCATCACCGACCTGGTGATGCCCGGCATGGGCGGCCGTGAACTCATGGAGAAAATCCACCAGCGCGACCGCCAGCTGCCCATCATTTGCATGAGCGGTTATGTGGTGGCGGAAGATCAGCACCCCGGGGCCGGCTACCTGCAAAAACCCTTTACCACCTCCGATTTGCTGCTGAAAGTGAAGGCGGCCATGCCGGCTGGGGACAACGGTTGACTAAACGGCATGGTTTTGGTTAAATCTCCTTATGCAAATTGAAAGTTTAAAAGTTTTTTGCGACTTGGCTGAAACTGAAAGCTTCACCAAAGCCGCGCAGATCAATGCCGTCACCCAGTCGGCGGTCAGTCAGCAGATCAGCTCCTTGGAGCGCATCTTCAAGTCCTTGCTGATCGAACGGAGCAAAAAGAAGTTTCGTCTCACCCGCGAAGGCCAGGTGTTGTACGATTACAGCAAGCAAATCATCCAGACCTACGAATCGCTGCACAGCCAGTTGCAGGAATTGAAGGACATCATCTCCGGCACCATCCGGGTGGCCACCATTTATTCCATCGGGCTCCATGACCTGCCGCCGTACATCAAGCGGTTCATGAAAAGCTATCCGACCGTCAACGTCCACGTCGAATACCGCCGCGCCAACCAGGTGTACGAAGACGTGTTCAGCAACGTCGTGGACATGGGCCTCGTCGCCTATCCCGTCAAGGATTCCAAACTGGAAATCATCCCGCTGCGCAAAGAGCCGCTCGTGCTGATCTGCCATCCCAGCCATCCGTTTGCCAAACAAAAATCCATCAAGCTGAAAAGCCTCGTCGGCCAGAAGGTCATCGGCTTTGAGCCCGACATCCCCACCCGCAAGGCGCTCGACAAAATCCTCCGCGAATACAACGTCGAGGTGAAACACGTCATGGAATTCGACAACGTCGAAACCGTGAAGCGCGCCGTGGAAATTGACGCCGGCATCTCCATTGTCCCGCTCGGCACGGTCACCCAGGAAATCAGCAAGCAGACCCTGGCGGCCATCCCGATCGAAGACGGCGAATTCTTCCGGCCCCTCGCCGCCATTTACAAAAAGAACAAGGTGCTCTCGCCCGCCATGAAGCAGTTCCTGACCATCCTCAAGGACACGCTCAAAGATTCGACCGCGCAAGCCTGACCCGCTTTTCATTCGCCAACGGACGACGCTGCAAACGTCGTCCGTTTTTATTTTCCAGGCGCCACGCGGCCAGCCAGCCCCGCCATGATTGGCCGGACGTAGACGGGACCGGCAAGGTCCGTCCGCGCCGCGTGCGCCGTCCAGGCCAGCCACGGACACCCTCCTGATGGCGAAGCGCTTAGCCCACGTCCGGCTCGGTGACCACGCGGACCGACACGCGGAACGGCTCGATCATCACCCCGGGCAAATCCTCAGAAACAGGCTCCCCAATTGGGGCACCCAGGTCTGCGAAGAGCATGCCTCCAGCCAAAAACCGGTTCATTTTTGTGGAATTCGGCCGATAGGGATAAGACATTGCGGACACACACCACCAATTATCATGAGCCAACCCATCCTCATCGCCGACATCCAGCAATACGTTGCCACGCACTTGGAATCCGTCTTTGAAACCATGCTGTCAATGAAAGCCGTCCCCGCCCCGGCGGATGAACTGACCGGCGAACGCGTCACCGGCACCGTCGGCATGGCGGGCGAAAAAGTGACCGGCCTGGTGTATCTCCACCTTTCCGCTCCGTTTGCCGGCCAGGCCACGGCCGCCATGCTGGGCTTGCCCCCCGAAGAACCCCTCGGCCAGAGCGACATCAACGATGTCACCGGCGAGGTGACCAACATGATTGCCGGCGGCTTGAAATCCTGGCTTTGCGATCATGGCGCCCCGTGCGCCCTCACCACGCCCGCCGTCATCCGCGGCACCTCGTTTGCCATCACCGCCAAGCCCGGCGTGGAATATCTCCTGCTCGGTTTTGAATGCAACCAGAGCCGGGGGCTGATCGAAGTTCACGTCAAATTTAACTGACCGCCGCAACTGGCGGCCGCGCTCAGCCGCGCCGGATTTCCGAGCCTTGGAACCGGATCATGATCCGGTACACTTTTTTCGTCCGGCAGGTGATTTTGCCCGTTTCGAGATCCACCCGGTCCGGAATCTCAATCCGGTGGATGTCCACCGCGGCGTGATAGCCGCGCTCGGAAAAGACGTCAATCAACATGGCCAGCGCCAGCGGATCATCCAGCACCTTTTCCTCCGCGTTGATGTGGGTGGTGCCGGAAATCGCATGGCGCAGCACCACCGGAATGATTTTCTGCTCGATAAACACGACGACCTTGGCAAACAGCGCGCCATGTTCCAATTCGTAGCTGTCGAGCCGTTTCACCATCTCCTGCCGCGCGTGAATGACGATCTGGCTGGCCACCGGCACCCCCCGCAGGCGGTCCACCGTCCGCGCATCCAGCTCCAGCGTGCTCTGATATTCCAGCTCGTGCAGGATGTTTTCCTCCACCTCGCGGACCGGCCCCTGGGCATTGATGAAGTGGTAGTGGAAAATTTCCTTCAGTGATTGCAGCGCGTCCCACGTCTGCTCCTTGAACACGCGGTAGCGGCGTTTGGCCAGCGTTTCATCGTGGTCGGTCGGCCGGTCTTCCGGCACCGCCCCGTCGCCGGAGCGCGCGGCCGCCTCCATCAGGGCCTTGGTTTCGCGTCCGCGCTTGAGCTGGCGCGCCACGGATTCCTTCTCATCCACAAAGAGCACCATGATGTGGATCGTGGGCTGGCGAAAATGGATGCTGAGCGGCGTGTTGTAGTATTCCCGGCGCAGGGCGTTCATCTTGTCCACCAGGAGCTTCAAGCACTCCACCTGCACGTTGGTGCGCGGAAAACCGTCCAGAATCACACCATCCTTGAACTCGGCGCGCAGCAGCTCGCGCAGCACCAGGCGGATCACATCGCGGTCGCCGACCATGTTGCCGGCGTCCTTCAAGGCGCGCGCCTCGGGCGTTTTGAGCAGCGCGCTGATCACGATCGGCGGACAGGTCAGGCCGCGCACATTGGCGATAAAATTGGTGTTCGTGCCCTTGCCGGCGCCGGGGGCGCCGCCCAGCAGGATGATCTCCTTGGGAAAACGCATCTGCTCGCGGCCATACTCCGCCTCCAGCTCGCGCCAGATGGATTCAAAAATCAACTGGGCGTCTTTAATTTCAAGATCGTTCCGCTTGGTGGCCACGGGCGCCGTCGGCGGCAGGAGCGGCTCGGCAGGGTTGGTGCTCATCGGGGTGATAACTAAGGGGTGGCAGACAGCAAACCGTCACGCCCGCAACGCGGCGTTTCGCAAACCAGGTTTTTCTGTCCATTTCATCGCCCCCCAGTTTATGCCGCCGCAGGCCGCCGCCCAATCTTTTTCGGCGGGTTTGCACCCGGCCATCGCGGCCCAGGTCAAGGACCGGCCGGCACCGGTGGCGGCGCGCGCCCTTACCGCAGCCGCCGGATCAGCCCGTTGACCTGCTCATCCACCGCCCGGCGGCGGAGATCCAACGCATTCAGTTTCTTCACCGTTTCCCCCACGCTGGCCCGGCGCGGCGGAGGCTGCTTGCCCGGCTTGTCGGCGGCGAGCGGCAGGGGTTTCCGCTCGCCCAGATAGTCGGCCAGGGCCCGCCGGTAGCCGTCGGCCACCACGGCGTACACCGGGGCAAACCGCAATTGCGCCAGCTCCAAATCGCGCAGTTTGACCCGCAACACCTCCAACTGCTGCGCCGGCGTCAGGCTGCGCAGCGCGGCTTGCAGCGAAATCTCCTCGTGCACCGGCAGGGCATTGGCCACGTGCCGGACCGCCACGGACACG
>Ga0302321_100002343_pt1 | contig 16257 bp, 23 predicted proteins | sample Fen_T0_1_FD_202505 | JGI IMG/M metagenome (GOLD analysis project Ga0302321, IMG submission 202505) | Peat permafrost microbial communities from Stordalen Mire near Abisko, Sweden - Fen_T0_1 | ecosystem: Environmental > Terrestrial > Soil > Wetlands > Permafrost | place: Sweden: Abisko...
CATCACCTCCAACCCGGCTCGCGACGTCCGCCTTCACGCAGCGCGTTCCATGGCCGAGGACGATCTCGAGGGCATTCTGAACCCCGCCGAGCAGCAACGCCTCCTCGCCGCAGTCCCCGAACACTCTCGCCCAATGGTCGTGTTCGCGCTGCTGACCGGGGTTCGGCAAGCCGAGCAATGGTGGCTCAAGCCCGAAGACGTCTCCCGTTCGAGCGTCACCATCCGCCGCAGCTCCCGAGGCAAGGCGCCCAAGAACGGCAAGAACCGCACGGTCTTCCTCCTCGAGCCCGCTCAGCGAGCCCTCGAGCTCGCGCCTCGCGACCGGGACAGCGGCTGGGTCTGGCCGGCGATCCAAGGCGGCCGTCGCGCAGAAGGCAAAGCCCCTCGCGGCTGGCATCGCTGGGTCAAAGCCGCGAAGCTTCGACGGCGCGTCCGTTGGCACGACTTGCGCCACACGTGCGCCACGTCACTGCTTGCCGGATGGTGGGGCCGCAAGTGGTCGCTCGACGAAGTTTGTCAGATGCTCGGGCACTCGAGCGTGAAGGTCACCGAGCGCTACGCGCGCAAATTGGCGGAGACCATGCGCCTCGCCGTGGCCGAGACATTGTTCCCAAAAAGTTCCCCGCTGCTGCTTCCTGAAATCGCTAAAACAGCAGGAAAGATGCGGAGCCGATTTCGAGACTTGAACTCGAGACCTGCGGTTTACGAAAACTCAGGTAGGCAAGTGGTTACGGCAGCTTGAAGGCCTAACCTTCGAAGAATTCCACGCGCGTTCCACGGCCGTGGATCTGGAGGTCGTGGATGGCTGGGGCGCGGCAGTGGCGGTCGCTCAGGACCAGTCCCGGCCTGGTGTCCTGCGCAAGGCTGCGCGCGCACGGCTTGACCAATTCCTGGCGACCGAGGCCCGGCGGCTGGGGGGCGCGTCGTGATCCTCGTCGCCGCCTGCATCTGGATCGCCCTTCTGCCCGTGGTCGACCTAGCCAGCCGTCTCCGCGGCCGGAGGCGAAGCTGATGGTTGCCTTGCGCGCACCCGAGCGCTTGGCTGATGGCCGCCAGCGCCGCGGTTTCAGTTGGTCCGGTGGCCGTTGCGAGCTCGCGGCGGAACACCACGGACCCTGCGTAGCTGGCAACTTTCTCTGGCACGAAATGCAGCCTCACAAGGACTGCGCGGAGTGCGACTGGATCGATGCGGCGGAAGTGTTGCGGCTCGACGCGGGCGGCGATCTCAGACCGCTCCAGCGCGCGCCCGCTTGGTTGAAGTGTCCCTCGCTTCGCTCACGAATGGTGACATGGGCGCGATCGCTCACCGGCGGCGCTTCACTGGGCGCGAAACGAAGGCCGAGCGCCGCCAAGTGGTGACGGCAAATGCTCTGCTGGGAATCGGTGAGTCAAACGGTGTGCAGGAGGCGGATAATGTCGGTTAAAGCGCAAAAAACGGTAAGTCCCCGTCACTCACCCTCAAGTGTAAGAAGTAGCGAAAACCCCTCAAATCCAGCGAATCCCGGTGCGAATACACACCGGTCCGTTTCGCCTGGATTTGAGGGGGTAAGCGACCGCGCGATCCGCCTCCGGGTCTCCGCTGCGCGCTCGGCCGGCAAGCTGGGTGCCCGGTGAGCGCCTGCCCGTCCGCTTCGCTGGTCAAGATCCCATCGGCTCGCAACGTCGACGGCGTGACTCGCGGACCGAAGGTCTGACCGATGCCGCGCTGCATTACTCAGGCCTCTTCTTTTGGGCGCGGGATTGTTTCCGGAGAAAAATGTTCAGGCGGCCGCATTGCGACCACGGGGCGCCCATGAGCTCCGCGGCCGTCTGTGGGTGCGATGACTCGCGCCAGCTGCGCGCCGTCGTGACCCCGGGTGTCGGCGAAAAACTCGACCGGTTGCGCGCTGAGGCTGAGCGCCAGGCGCGGGACTTCGCGAAGTACGGCCAGCGGTTCGAAGCGATCGAATGGGCGACTGCTGCCGACGTGTTGAGGGCGGCGCGCGTCGCCAAGCCGGTCCCTTTCACCAACGAACCAAATCTGGTCGCTCTGGTGGACGAGGCCGATCTCGAATCCGTGTTGCGCTTCACCTGGAACCTCAAACGCGGCGAATCAAGCAGCCTCTACGCATACATGAGCAGTCGACCGGGGCGTCGGCAATCGATCTCGCTGCATCGATTCCTCATGGGCGCTCAGCCTGGCGACGTGATCGATCACATCAATGGGAACGGACTCGACTGCCGGCGAGAGAACCTCCGCGTCGTCTCGTCACGCCAGAACATGCAGAACATGCGGTCAAGCAAGAACCAGAAACGCGGCGGCATGAAGGGCGTCGCGTGGAGCAAGCGCGATGGCTACTGGGTAGTTCACATTCGCGTTGGCGAGCCGAGACCAGGAATGCGTTCCAACAGATTGAGCCTCGGTCACTACGAAAACTTGGCGGAAGCCGGCAGAGCCTACGACTGCGCCGCGATTCACTACTTCGGAGAGTACGCGGCAACAAACTTTCCGCGTGAACAATACACCGATGCCATCGTGTCTTCGGTGATGGCTGCAATCGAGGCGCGCGTCCGACGGCTCGGGGGGATCAAATGAAAGAGAAGCGCGAGTTTCGCTGCCCGCATTCGTTTTACCGATCGCTCGTTCGCTGCGTGAAGTGCGACGCGGCGGAGAAGCCGACGACCGCGGCGCCAGCGCCAGCAGTCGTTAAACCGGTCGGTAGCAACTACGAGTCCAAGGTTACCGGCCGAATCTACCGCTGCGGGGTGTGCGGCCAGCGCGGGCACAGCCGCACGACGTGCAGTTTGCGTCGCGGAATGGCCAAGGCCGCTCTCGTTGGGCGACCGAACCTGAAGACCTACCCGATCCCGGCTGAGCACGCCGAGCCGGCGCCGAAGCGCACGGGCACCCGTTGACCATTTTGGCGCATCGGAATGGTTCCGGTGCGTTCGCTGAATCTGGAGATCGAATGTCGAAAAAAGAAGAGACCAAAGCAGAGGGGCCGCGCAACTTCGGCGTGTTCCTCACCCACTTGGACGACGGCGACGCGGTGATCGCGCTGTCCGCCGAGACGCACAAGCTGATGGTCGCGCTCGCGGCCGAAGCTGAGCGCGTTCAGGGCACCGTCAAAGGATCGCTGACGCTGAAGCTCGATTTCAAGGTCGAGCACAACGGCGTCGTCGGCGTGAACTACTCGATCGCGTCGAAGGAACCGAGCCCGGCCCGCGGTGGCTCGGTGTTCTGGCTGTCCGCCGGAAGCAACCTCATCGTCGAAAACCCGCGTCAGAAAAAACTCCCGTTCGACGTATCGCGGCCGAACGACGAAGGCGCCCGCGATCCTCTCACCGAAAGAGCGGCGCCTCGCGGCGTCTGAAAGTAGCAAATGGAAGCATTCAAAGCAGAAGCCGAAGCGGTCGCCGACATCGTGCGCAAGTCGGCAGAGCCGCGGGTCGTTGCAGTCAGCGATCCGAAGACTCAGCTCGAGATCCCCGTGCTCATTCTCCCGGAGGGCATGAAGTCAGAAGCGGTCGATTTCAAAGCATTCCGCGACGCGCCCCTGCGCCGCGAGGGCACCGCGAAAGCGGACAGCCCCGGGTCGTTCATCCAGCTGGTGCTGCGCAACGAGAACGAGCACAGCGTCGTTTTCGCCAGCCGCAAGAGCCCGACGGACCTGAGCCTCTTGGCGGTGATCGACTACAACGAAAAAGGCGCGACCGGCTTGCCGAAGTTTGGCAAACACCGAGTGCTCTACCCGTTCCCCATCTCGGACGAGTGGACGTTCTGGACGAAGAACAACGGCGTCGAAATGAATCAGGGCGCTTTCGCTGCGTTCATCGAGGCGCGGATCGCGGACCTTGGCGACCCGACTAGCGCGAGCGCCGGAGCAAAGGCGTTTGCAGAGCTGATCGAGTGCCCGCTGGCAACGCCGGCTCGAATCCTCGAGCTGTCTCGCGGGCTCTCCGTGCGCGTCGATTCGAAGGTGCAAGGACACGTCAACCTCTCAAGCGGTGAGCGGCAGATCAGCTACGAAGAAGCTCACAACGACTCGGCGGGCAAGCCGATCAAAGTGCCGGGCGCGTTCCTGCTCCAAATCCCCGTTTTCAAGGACGACGGGAACTATGCGATCCCCGTGCGGCTCGCCTACCGAATATCCGGCGGCGCGATCGTTTGGAGCTACTCGCTCTATCGCGCCGACAAGGCGCTCGACGACGCTTTCAAGCGCGCCGTCGACCAGGTGAAATCTTCGGTGAAGTCCGAAGTGTTCTTCGGGTCTCCGGAATGAAACAGCCCTCCGCAGCTTTTCGGGTGAGCGATGCGTTCGCGTTGACGGACGCTGTTCTAGCCGCTCCGCCAGCGCGATTGCACATCGTTCGCCCGGAGCCGCGGGGGCGTTGCGTTGCGCGCTTCGCTCTGCCGCTCGAGTTCTGCCAGCCGATGAATCGCATCGCGCGTCGCGGCACTCAGGCGGCGGGCTGGGCGTTGGCGAAATACAAGAGCGACACGTTCGCGCTAATGGCCAGGCAGCACAAGCGCCGAGCCGAGCCGCTGCCTGGTCGCCCGCAAGTGCTTTGCATGCGCGTGTCGAGCTTGGAGCCAGACAAATACAGCGATTGGCAGAAGAACCCGGTCGACCGCTTGCGCGCTGACAGCAAGGGACTCTGGTTCATCGTCGACGATCGGCCGAGCTGCGTAGATTTACACGCTTGGTGGGAGCCGGGGCCGCGGGGCAACGGCTGCGTTTTGGTGGAGATTTGGACAGGATGATCGAAAACCTGGCATGCCTGCCGACGGCATCAGCGACGGCGCCGGACGACACGCCCCGCGTCGCTGCGGTACCGGAGCGACGCGCCTCCATCAGCGACGTCGCCCACTGCTCGATCCGACGCGTTCCCGGCGACGCGCCGGGCGCGGCCGCGGGCGACGCCGGCAGCTGCTCTGAGCGACGCTGCCTCTGGTGTCGCTCACCCCTCGAGGTGGGCTTTTTGCGCTGGTGCTCGAAAAAGTGCCGCCAAACGGCTTTTCGCTGCCGCCAGCTTTTCACGGTCGATTCCGAGGGCGATACCCCGAAGCGCCTTCGGTACGCCGATCCGCCCTACATTCATCGCGCGCACCTGTACCGCGACCAGCCGACTTTTGCCGGCGAGGTCGATCACGCCGAGCTCGTGTCGCGGATGGAAGGCTTCGACGGTTGGGCCATTTCGTGCGCCGGTCACGACGCCGATCGGCTCGCCCACGTCGTGAGCCTCTGTCCGCCCGGGGTGCGTGTGGCCCCGTGGGTGAAGCCGAACGGCGTCTCGAGCAAGACGCGCGGCCCACACAACACGTGGGAGGCCATCGTTTACAAGCCCGCCAGGCTTCGCCGTCCCGGTTTCCGCGACTACCTGTCAGCCAAACCCGCGCGCGGCGGCGGCACCCTGATCGGCCGGAAGCCCCTCGCGTTCTGCGCCTTTCTGTTTCAGCTGCTCGGCGCGTCGCCCATGGACGAGTTGGACGACCTGTTTCCTGGGACGGGCATCGTCGGCCGCGCATTCGCTGAATTCAAGCGCGCGTCGCTCGGTACGCGTGGGGAAGCCCCGTCGCTAGAGGCCTCGATTGCCCCGCGTCGTTCGGCGCCGGCAGCGTCGCCCGGTGATGAGGGCGTCGCCCGGGCCGGCGCCAGCGACGTCGCCGATGACTCGAGCGGTCAGCGACGTCGCCCAAGTACTTCCGGGTCGCCCAGAGCAGCTCAGGACTGGTTTTCAGGAGGATCGACGTGATCGACTCAAGACACACAGCGTTTTTAGACCAGTGCTGCGACGCGCTAGGCGTCCAGCTTCACGAAGTGCTCGGCAAGGGGAAGTCTGTCCAGCGCATCGTGCGGGCTCGCCAGGCCATCACCTGGGCCATGCATGAGCAGCTCCCGGGTGCCAGCTGGTCGAAGCTCGCCAGGGTGCTCATGCGCGATCACACGACTCTGATGTACTCCGGCGGGCGGTTCTCCAGGGCACTGGAGGCTGGCGCGGAGTGGGCGATCACCCTGCGCGCGGAGCTGCAGGGGCGGGTCGCGCCGCTCGTCGGGCTCGAGAGCGCGCTCGACTCGCTGCGCAGCTGCCCGGGGATCGATCTTTCGACTGCGGTGGACTTCGAGTTTGGGGCGGTGGGCTGAATGAGTTGGTTGGAGCTCGACGACGGTATCCTCGATCACCCGAAATTCATCCGCGCGGTCAAGCTCGGCGGCAGTGAGGCGGTCCACCTTTGGCTGAGCGTCAAGGCCTACTGCAACAAGCAGCTGACCGACGGCCACGTTCCCGAGGACATGCTCGACGAAGTGCGCGGTCCGAAGGACGCAAAGAAGCGCGCAACCGCGCTAGCGGCGCTGATCGAGGTCAATCTCCTCGAAAAAGTGGCCGATGGGGTGCAAATGCACAACTACCTCAAGTGGTCGCGTTCGCGCGCTGAAGTGTTGGAGTCACGGCGCAAAAACAGCGAACGCCAAGCCAAGTCACGCGGTAGTCACGCTGTGACAGACGCCGCTACAGCGCGCGCAGTCACACCGTCAGTCACAACCCCCTCTCCTCTCCTCTCCCTCTCCTCTTCCAATCCCTCTCCAAGCCAGGGAGAGAGCGCGCGCGAGCCGGTTTCGGAAACCAAGCTCAAGGTCCCAGGCGCCAGGCTGACGTCCGCCCAGCGCCAAGAGCTCTCGCTGCAGCCGGCCGCCCCCGAGGATGTGGCGGTGCTCGAGGCGTGGCGCGACAGGTTCAAAAAGACCGGCGTGTTCTTCACCGCTGATCGCGCTGTGCCGCTCGCCGAGCGCCGCGCCGAAGACATGACGCACCAGGATGCGCTCGACGCGCTGGAGGGCGCAGCGGCCGACGATTGGTTCCTGACGCAGGGCGCGAAGGTCGAGCTCGTGTTCGGCAATCGCTCGCGCTTCGAGGCCTACCGCGACGCGGGCCGCGCGATCCGCGAGGGCAAAGCGCCCGCCAGAAGACCCAAGGGCGCACCCGCGCCCCGACAGCCTGATTCCGGCACCTACAGCCCGCTCTCGAAAGTTCAAAGGGTCACATGAACGATCAACTCCAGCCTACCGACACTGACCTGGCACAGCTCGCGACGGATTCGGCGGCACGCGCCCCACAACGCCCCGAATCGGCGGCTCTGGCGAGCTGCAGCGTCGAGGACGTTCTCCGTGCTGCCGGCCGCGCAAGGGCCGCTCAGGAAGCCGCAGGCATCGAGCCCGACCCAGAGTGGCAAGTCCGCACCCGCCAGCTGCAACCGGTGCTCGAGCTGCTCCCTGCGGTGATCCGAAAGGCGAGCAGGCAGGATCTCGTCGACCGCATGCACGCTCGCCTGATGAACGCCGTCGGTTCGTGGCGATGGCACGACGGAAACCTGGTCCTGTCCGGTCGCACTCGTGCAGGCAAGAGCACAGCGGCCGGGTTCCTGGTGCGTCGGCTTTGCCATGACGGTGCGCGTCACGGGGGCGAAGCGTTCGAACTGGCCAAGTCGATCCGCTGGCAGGAATGCCGGGAGCTGTCGGAGGTCGTGCGCGAGCACCGAATGGGCGGCGGTGAGGCGCCCGAGATCACGATGTGCAAGTACGCGCGCCTTCTGATTCTCGACGACTTGGGCGCCAATGACGACCGTACGTCACTCGAGCGGATCTTGCAGTTCCGAATCAATCGAGCCTGGCCGACGGTGATCACCACTGGCCTACGCGCGGACGGTCCGGAAGGAATTGAGAGGCTGTTCGGCGAAGCGTTGTCGGCGCGCCTGTTCGAGTGCGGCGCGAACAAAGGGAAGCTCGTCGAGGTGTTCGATGTCTGACGATCGCTTTGCCCAAGAGCGCGCCGACGACGCCAACGCAGACGGCGAGCGTCCCTATCTCGACATCCCGCCGCCCGGCGTCCGCCCCTCCGCTACGCAACCCGCCCGCCCCGGATTGGTTACCTCAGAAGAGATCAAAGCGTTCATCGGGCAGGAATACCCAGAGACGCAGAAACCGAAGCGCCGCCTGTTGCGTCCTCCGGGGTGGGAAGGGCCAGAGCCGGCAGCAGACGATCGCGGCGACGCTTGGGAACCGAGCGAAGGGAACGAATCGTGAAAGACTTCGAGGAAGCGCTCACCGAGATGCGTTGCGGCTACTTCGTTCGGCGCGCGAACTGGCGCGCGTCGATCGGCTGGTCGCCGGGCAGCGCCAAGATTCAAATGTTCTGGCCGAGCGGCTTCGTCGAGGCGTGGCGGCCGACGTTGGCCGACGTCATGGCGAACGATTGGGAGCGTGTGTCGTGATTCCAGTGCGTAGAAATCCCGCGGCAATGATCGCCATGCTCGCGCTTTTGGGGACAGGCATCAGCTTCGGTGGCGGCAGCGGGCGCCCCGACTTTGAGCCGCCTCTTCCGCTGCCACCGCCGCGCCCGCCCTCTCCGGAAGAGATGGCGCGCCTCAACGCAAGGATCGCTGACATTTCGCCAAATCCGCCCGCGCGAAGTCATCGGCCGGTGTTCACCGCCAAGCAAAAGGCCAGCAGAGCAAAACGCAAGGCGCAGCGAAAAGCGAGGAAGCGGTGAGCGCCGAATACGTGCGCGCCGTGCGCGCCCCGGACACGACGTTTCGCGCGTGCGGGTTCCGTGGGTGCACGTCGTTTGCTTCGCATGTTCTGTATGCGGGCAGCGAAGCGCTTTGCTTTTGCTGTGGGCAGTGTGCGGCGGCGGCGCTGAACTCTAGTCGGGAGCCGAGCATCTTGCGTGAGGCGCTGCGCAGGTTACGAAACGATGAAACCGTGCGCGGCATCGAACAAGTGAAGATCATGTCGAAGCAAAAATCTGAACCGCCGAAAGTGCTGCCGCTCACGCTGCCGGTTGGCGTGCAAACGCTCCTGTTCACCGACGAGGCAACCGGCATCAGTTTCCGCTGGACGTTGCACGGCGAAGCAACGCTGCGCTTAAGCTCGGAATATGCCGGAGACTGGCGATGCGAAGGACGCAAGAGCACGAGCTTCGTGCGGTACACGATTGTCGATTGGGACCAACTGCGGGCGGGCATTCCGTCCAGCGTGGCGGATTCCAAAAAGCTGAGTTCAACCGATCGAGATACTTGAGTTCAAGGAAGGCGGGCAGGCATGGGAGCAAAATCGAGTTTCGAAAGAGGTGCGCCGGTGCTGGTCAAAGTGGCGGACGGGCGCGGTGGGCACACGCTGCAGTCGGGCACGGTGAAGGATACCGCGGGGAAAGGCGCTGTCGTGCGGTTCACGAACGGCGGTCACGAGCGATTCGTTTTCGCGACGGACATTTCGCCCGACACGACGGCGGCGAAGTCAGCGGAAAAGGTGAAAGCGCCGGCACACTTTGCGGAAAAGCCGAAGCCGACGATCGGGCAGCTGTTTCGCGCCGAGCGCGTGAGTCGGGAGCTCACGATCGTCGACGTCGCGCGCATGCTCGGAATTGAAGCCGCCTTGCTGACTGGCATCGAAGACGGTGGAGCGATACCCGGTGAAGACCTCGTGCTCAAGTTCTGCGATGTGGTCGGCGCAAACCTCGACGCATTGGTTGACGCAAATGCTCGAGCGCTAGCTGCCGCTGAAAAGGATCGCGTCGCCTTTGTTGCCGAGCGAGAGCGCGTAGCTGCGATTCCGCCGAAGCTGCCGGCGCCCGTTGTCACGACTCCGGCGATCGAAGCCTGGGTGACTCGAATGCGGAAGCTCACTCAGGCGATCGGCACGTTCAAGGCCGACGCGGATGTCGTGCTCACCCATCGCGCAAACAATGAGGACGCCTGGAAGGTCCAAATCGGCAGCTGTGGCGAGGTCGGTAAAACGGCGGCGGAAGCCATGGGCAAACTGATTGCTGCGCTGGACTTCTCGATCGCCGACCGCATCGCGACCCGTCGAAAGGAGCTGGCAGACCTCGAATCGCTGAGCGCCGCAACGCGCTAGAATGCAAAAACCATGAAGCTATACTTCGTTTTCAGCGCTCCAATCAGCGGCCCAATTGCTGAATGGTCCGGCGGGCTTGGTGATCTCGACGAGATCGTCAAATCGGAAGAGGAGGCGCGAGCGCTTGCGCGGAAGAACGGAAGCCGCGACGAGTTAGGGCATCGTAGCGTCGCCTGGTTCAACTCCGTCGACACCGATACATTGGAGGTTTCTGCGGCGGAATACTTCGAGCCATAGAAACGGAAAAACCCCGACAAGATGTGGAGTCTTGCCGGGGTCTCGCGCTCCGAGGTCGATGCCGTACCTCACCAGGAGTGCCACACAATGAATCTACAAACAAGCGAATCTGTTCACTCGTCACTGCGAGACGGCGAGTACGCGCCTGCTCACGGACACGAAGACGATCACGGTCTCGACGAACACGAGTCGCCGATCCGGAGCAATGCGCCGGTGATTGCCAAGCGCCTCGACGTGATCAGTCTCGGCGACGAGTCGGCGCTAAACTGGTTCTTTGCTCGGGGCGTCGGCATCTACGAGCGCAGCGCATTCGGCGCGATCATCGACCGGCTGAAGTACGGCGCCATGGGTTCGCACCCGTGCGCACGCTGCGAGGGCGAGGGCATCCTGAACGACGGCGGGTTTCGCGTCGACGACACATGCCGCAGGTGCAAGGGCAACGGCTCCGAACCGGGCACCGACAAGGCATGCCCGCAGTGCCGCGGCCGCGGTCGAGAGGCCAGCTACCAGACGAACGTCGAACACGGCGGGTGGTGTCCAGCGTGCCGCGGGACCGGTGCCACTAGCATCGACCGGCGTGGCGGCAAGCCGACGGCGTGCGGCTCGTGTCCGGGTACGCGCTCCGCTCGCAAGTGCAAGAACTGCGGGACGTGCAAGGTGTGCCTTGCCGCAAAAGCGTGCCGGAACTGCCGGAATTGCCTCGGAACTGGCACGGAACCGGTCAGCGTGCACCCATCGGGCATTGACGGGGCGAGCGGACGCGAAGGCGCCGACGACAGCGCACTCACGAAATTCGCGCTGACCTCGCGTCGCCTACAACGCGTGCGGGCCAAGTCGCCTGCCCTGTTCATGGCGCTCGTCGCCTACTACGGCGATGTGGGTACGCGCTGGGGGCTGACCAACCGCGGTCGGATCTTCGCGCTCTACCACCTCACCGGCCCGGGTAAGAAGCTCTCGCGGCAAGCGATCTCGGACAAGGAACGAGCCAGCCTGCCCGAAGCACAGCGCGCCGACGACCTGACCATGCCGGAGCGAATCGGGGTGCGCGCCGACCTCGACCGCGACCAGCCGAAGCGCGAGCGGACCGCACTGCTCGACACCGCTGGCGCTCATGCACAGGAGCTCTACCAGCGCGCAGCCGTCGCCTGGAACGAAGCCAACGAGGGCACGCCGAAGCGCGTCACGCGGTCGCTGGTGAAGCGGGCAACCAAGCTCGGGCTCGTCAGTCTGGCGAACGCTCTCGCCGACCAAGGGGGCGCCAAGTGAAAAGAACGACTGTCGATTTAGAAAAACAATATTTCACAACGAACGACGTGCGCCTCTTACTCAAGCTCAAGACCACGGATGAGGCCATTAACTGGCTGAAGCGTGAAGGCGCGGCGCTGAAAAAAGGCGGGCGGTACTACACGACCAGGGGCCGGCTCATGTCAGCATTTCCCGATGTTTTCCAATCACTTGCGCGTTGAAACCGGGCAGCTCGGTCTAATCAGGCGAATCAGGGAAACCCGAATGCACACCCCCCATATACCTATAAGGGCCCGCGCAGAGAATGAGCACCCACGGCGGAGCAGTCACGACGACGACCCCGTGCTCATGACGCGACGAGCCCAACCGAAAGCGCAACCGTGTTCGAGTTCCGGCCAACGATCGCGCAAGAAGTCAGCACCTTTGACTACACCGCGAATCCAGCTACTCGGCGCGCCAGTACTGCGCCGGCTCCGACCGACGCCCAGCGAGCCATGTGGGCAAGAGGGGCCGAACTCAACCGACCAAGCGATTGCAAGGTCGCTCGCAAAGTTGTTCGTCGTCCCCAAGGCAACCCCGGCTGAGCGTCCCTGGTCCAGGCTGCAAATCGAAGTGCGGCGGGAGTTCCAGGAAGCCCAGCGATGGGCGAGGCGATGAGTCATGGGCCGTCCAAGCAAGCTGACTCCCGAGCTGCAGACTAAGATCTGCGAGCTCCTGTCGGAAGGTAAGCGGCTGGACGTTGCTTGCGCTGAATGCGACGTTGACCCGTCGACTCTGGCGCACTGGAAGGCGGAAGCGGCTCGCGGTTCCGAGCTGCACGCGGAGTTTACCAATGCCGTCGCCCGCGCGTTCCTTATAGGCGAAGGCCAGCTTTTCGACGATGTGAGGAAGGGCGACCCCGACAAATCGGCTCGCTGGCTGCTCGAGAGAACGCGCCCGAAGCACTACGCGCCGCGACTAAACGTCAAACTCGAGGAAGGCCTCGAAGTGTTGCTAAACGATGTCGAGCGGGTTTGTGGCGCGAAGGATTGCGGCTGCTACGAGGCAATCCTCGCCCGCCTTGCTGCTCGCGAAGCTGGCGAAGGCGAGGATCCAGGAGAGGGCGGCGAAGGCTGACACCGGGCCGAAGATCAGGCGGTACACAAACCCGCTTTACGAATACGCGGACCGACCAGTCGAGTTCATCCGGGACATTCTCGGCTACGAGCTCGAGATTCCGCTGCCCGATGGCACGATTTGCGACTACCAGGCGAAAGCCGCTCGAGCCGTTTGCGCCAATGAGCGCGTGACGATTCGCAGCGGGCAGAAGACGGGAAAGTCACTGCTCGCGATTCTCCTGGCGATCTGGTGGGTCTGCACGCGCGACCGCGGCGAGTGCATCCTAACTTCGAGCTCCGATCCGCAGGTCAAAAACGTCCTCTGGAAAGAGCTTCACGAGGTCAACCGGGCGCTCAAGCGTCGCGGCGTCGAGCTGCTACCGAATGTGCCACTGGACCCCGCAACCGGGTGCCGCTGGGACGACGGGCGCAGCATGCGCGGCTTCGCCACTAAGACGCCGGAGAACGCCGCTGGTATCTCGGGGCCGGCGCTATTCTTCATCCTCGACGAAGCGAGCGGCATCGAAGCAAAGATCGCCGAGGCATTCATCGGCAACGCGACTGGCGGCGCGAAGGTGCTTGCCCTATCGAACCCGACGCAAACGTCCGGCTTCTTTTACGAGACGTTCACGACTCGGCGCGAGTTCTGGTTTCAGATCCATCTGACCTGCTACGACTCGCCGAACTACTGCAGCGGTCAGCGCCTCGTCCCTGGGCTCGCAACGCGCGAGGCAGTGGACGAAATGGTCAGGGCCTACGGCGACGACTCGCCGTTCGTCGCTGTTCGTGTGCGTGGCGACTTTCCGACTCAGGTCGCGAATGCCGTGATTGGCCTCGGCATGCTCGAGGCGGCAACGGCGCGCTGGGACACGGTAGAATCTGGCGACTTGCTGCCGAGTGGCACGCTCGATCTGGGCGTAGACGTCGCTCGATTCGGAGACGATCTCTCGGTCGTTACTGGGCGCCGTGGCCTCGTCGGTTACTCGCCTGCTTGGATCAAGGCGCAGCATGGGATCGAATCCTGGGCGAGCGGCTACGATTCGACGAAGGTCTGCGGGCTGGTACTGCTGGTCATGCGCAAGCTGCGCACCAAAGGCGAGCGCGTTCGAATCAAGCTCGACGCCGCTGGCGGCTATGGCGGCGCTGTCGCTGACCGGCTTCGTGAGCTGCAGGAAAACGGCGATCTCGATGAGTTCGTGCAGATAATCGAAATCAACGTCGCTTGCGTCTCGACCGAGCCGGAAGAGTTCCCGCTACTGCGTGACGAGATCTGGTTTTCGTTTCGAGAGTGGGCGCAAGAGGGCGGCGCGTTCTTCAGCGATCCGCGGCTCGAGTCCGAGCTAATCGCGCCCACCTACTCGCTCACCAAAAAAGCGCAACGCAAGGTCGAGTCGAAGGACGAGATCAAGAAGCGCGCACCGAGCAATCAGAGCCCCGATTTCGCGGACTCTTTCCTACTAGCGATTTTCGACGGCGTAGCAACGCCGATCGACTCCGGCGAGGACGACGACGAGTTCGTCGACGATGCACCTCGCTGGGGCAACTACGACGGCCGCGGATACGGCTGACCCACACACGCAAGGACACTCATGCAACCTTCAGTCGGTATCATCAAGTACGGCGAGCGCGCGGCGCGTGAGATCTCGAGTCGTATCGGCGGAACCGTTGCCGACCGCGCTACTCTGGCGGGCCTCGGTAAGCAGGCGCGCGCCGACGGACAGATCATCAAGGTCGCGTCCGACCGCTCCGAGTGGATGTTCAGTCTCGCGAGCGTGGCCGTCGACGCGACGCAAAATCTCGTCGTCACCCCGAATGATGCTCTCGGCGGCGTATGGCTGCGTGTCGACAACTTCGTCGACTTGAAGCTGCCGATCGCGTTCGGGACGGCGGACGCTACGGCGCTACTGACCGTTCCGACGGGGTTCAATCTGCTTTTGCTGCGCGCGTATTGGGAGGTGATTGCGTCGTTCACCGGCGGCGCCGGCGCGATCGGCGTGAGCTCGAACAACGCCGCGTTCTCGACCAAGGGCGACATCCTAGGCGGCGCAACTGGCGACGTTGCGGCCACGCTCGTGCAGACCGGCAGTCCCTACAAGGGCGGCACCATCGGCGCGAAGTTCGGCACCAACGGACTGATCGCGCTCGTACCCACGAACACGATCCGTCTCGATGTTCAGACCGCTGGCTTCACGGCTGGCAACGGCTTCGTGCACGTGGCCGCGCAACTCATAAACTGACATGGCGGCGCAAAAGGGTCTCGGTCTCAAATACCGAAGCACACCGACATCGTTGGCCGCAGTCGTCGCGAGCGATACCGTCGACCTTCCTGGAGGCTCGGCGCGTATCTCGGTCACCACGGCCGGCGCCTATCAGGTGATCGCTCACTCCGACTCGGCACCGGTCACGCTGCAGCTTGCGGCGGGTGTCATGCACGAGACGCTGATTCGGCGCGTGTATGCGACCGGCTCGGTTGCAACCGTTGGCATCGTCGCTCACTACTCCTGACAAACTGAACGAGGGAACCCATGGCCACCAAGCGCGTGGGTGCCGGCGCGCAGGAGCGGACGGCGTCCAAGAAGAAGTCTTACGTCGATCCGGTCGTTGCCGATCTCGCTCTCTCGCTGCAGTTCCAGCGCGTTGGCGGCAACCTCACCCCGGGTCAGGTCTCGTCGATTCTGCAATCGGCGGACGCTGGCCGCCCCTTCCGACTTGTCGATCTCTTCCACGAGTGCCGACAGAAGGAAGGTCACGTCCAGTCGATATTTCAGACGCGCGAGCTCGCGGTGTCTGGGTTGCCGTTCGACATCATCGCCCCCGAGGGAAAGAAGAAACGGGACAGCAAGTATCGCGATCGGTGCATGAAAGCGCTGCTCGCGTGCGACACGTTCCGCGAGATGTGCGCTCACCTCGTCGGCGAGGGCAACGCATTCGGTTACGCGTACTCTGAGAACGTCTGGAAGAAAGACAAGGACGGCCTCCTGGTGCCGTCGGTGTTCAAGCAGATCAACTGTCGGCGCTTCGGCTTCCGGCAAGTCGACGGAAAGCTGCTTTTCGATCCGACGACGAGCGGCAACGGCAACGCGGTTGATGCGCTCGGTGTCGATCTGATCGAGGAGTACCCGATCGGAAAGTTCTCAACGTATCAGCCGCGCGTGAACGGCGACACACTGGTCCGTGAGGGCCTGTCCAGACTCATCATCTGGCTTTCGCTTTTTCGGACGTTCGATCTGCGCGATTGGCTGCAGCTTGCGGAGCTCGCGTGGAAGCCTTGGCGCCTCGGCAAGTACGCCAAAGAGGCGAGCAAGCCGGACAAGGACAACCTCCGGAAGATCATGCAGGCGCTCACCACGAACGGCGTGGCGACGCACCCCGACAACACTTCGATCGAGCTGTTCTGGCCGCAGCAAGCCGGCGCCAAGGTCTCGAATCACAAAGAACTGGCCGACTTCCTCGGCGACGAAATGTCGAAGGCCGTTCTCGGTCAAACTGACATGGTGTCGCCGGGCGCCAATGGTTCGCGCGCTGCAACGGCTGCCCGTAACGAGCTGCGCAAAGACCGACGCGACGCTGATGCGGTGGGCCTATCAACGGCCGTTCAGAAGTACGTGATCGAGCCGTTTTATGCGCTCAATTACGGCCCATCGATCGAGCCTGGCCAGTTCCTGTTTCTGACCGAGGACCCGCTCGACTTCCTCAAGTTCGCTCAGTCGATCCAAGCGTTCCGCAACGCCGGCCTGAAGATCCCGTCCTCGTACGTTTACGAGAAGACTGGCATCCCCGAGGGC
>Ga0302321_100002344_pt1 | contig 16252 bp, 14 predicted proteins | sample Fen_T0_1_FD_202505 | JGI IMG/M metagenome (GOLD analysis project Ga0302321, IMG submission 202505) | Peat permafrost microbial communities from Stordalen Mire near Abisko, Sweden - Fen_T0_1 | ecosystem: Environmental > Terrestrial > Soil > Wetlands > Permafrost | place: Sweden: Abisko...
GTGGGTGGCAAACCCCTTATATTCGCGCTTTATCGTATGAATATCTAACGGTGCGACTCCTGATCCACCCAGACTCAAGTCATCAGTATTCAGTACTAATTTCCAGTCGTAATCACCAGGCAAGGGCAACGTGTATTGCAACTGAGGAACCGGTGAGAAATTTGTAACGCTAACAAGTGGGCGACCGTCGTGACCGAATCTCGCGAATGCGACAACATTTGCAGCGCCATCGTCAACAACGAGCCATTGAAAACCAGAAGGAGTTATATCGCGCTGCCAGAGTTCTGGAAGTTGCTTATAACTCTGGTTGAGCGCAGCAACTGTCGCTTGAATCTGTTGATGCTCTTGGTATTCAGTCAAGTGCCAATCCAAGGATTGCGAAGCGTTCCATTCCTGCGATTGCGCAAATTCGCATCCCATGAAGAGCAACTTCTTTCCCGGATGGGCCCACATAAATCCATAGAGCGCGCGTAAATTGGCGAGTTGTTGCCAACGATCTCCTGGCATCTTGGCAATCATCGAGCCCTTGCCATGCACGACTTCATCATGCGAGAAAGGAAGCAAATAATTTTCTGACCAGGCATAAAGAATTGCTTTGGTGATTTCGTTATGGTGGTACATGCGGTGGATTGGATCTTCTTGTATGTACTCCAAGGTGTCGTGCATCCAGCCCATATTCCATTTGAAGCCAAAACCCAGGCCGCCGGAATCCGTGGATCGCGTGACCCCCGGCCAAGCCGTTGACTCTTCAGCAATGATCATGCAACCCGGAACTTCGCGATAGCAGGTAGAGGTGAGTTCTTGTAAGAACTTAACAGCACCTAAGTTCTCCCGGCCCCCATGTTCATTGGGAATCCACTCTCCCTCTTCGCGCGAATAATCCAAATAAAGCATCGACGCCACAGCATCAACGCGGATTCCATCAATGTGAAATTCTTGCAACCAATAGAGAGCGCTGGCGACCAAGAAATTGCGAACTTCATTGCGGTTGTAATTAAAAATAAGCGTGCCCCAATCGGGGTGCTCTCCCTGCTTCGGATCGGCATGTTCGTACAACGCGGTTCCATCAAATTGGGCGAGCGCCCATTGATCCTTGGGAAAGTGCGCTGGAACCCAATCCATAATCACGCCGATATCAGCTTGATGGAGCGCATCAATCAAATGACGCAGCTCATCGGGGGAACCAAATCGCGAAGTTGGAGCGAAGAACGAAGTGACTTGATAGCCCCATGAAGGCCCATAAGGATGTTCGCACAATGGCAAAAATTCCACGTGGGTGAAGCCCAACTCTTTAACATAAGAAACCAATTCAGTCGCGAGGTCGAGATAGGAGAGTCCTGGTTTCCAAGAACCAATATGAACTTCATAAACAGATAGCGCTTCTTCCCAGGGCTTTGCATGTGCGCGCTTTTCGAGCCAAGCAGCATCCTGGAATTCATAGCGATTCTCGGTAACTACGGATGCCGTGTGCGGAGGATGCTCAGTAGCACGCGCCATAGGATCGGCGTGGTCTACCCAATTGCCTCCAGCTCCCAGGATGGAATATTTATAAGGAGTGTCTGCTCCAACTCCAGGCATAAACAATTCCCAGATTCCACTTGATCCGAGGGAGGCCATTGGATTGGAATTCTTATCCCAGTAATTGAAAGATCCCATGAGCGCTACCGAACGGGCATTGGGCGCCCAAACTGCGAAGTTTGTTCCGAGCAAATTACCGGAAGGATCTCGGCGCACCTGCGCACCGAGGGTCTTCCAGAGCTCTTCATGACGGCCTTCGCCGATTAAGTAGAGATCGAGCTCGCCTAAACCATTACTCATAGTGTCACTTTCAAGATATGACCCACTGGGGTTCCAGGAGATGCTGGATCAATCCGCACCCAGGTATGGGGCGTGTATTCAAAGGAATGACCGGTAATCAAATCTGCAACGTTGAAAGAACGCTCTTCTATTCCAAGGTCAAAGAAATTCCAATGGACGATCGTCTCTTGAGCATGAATCGGATCCAAATTTACAATGACCAAAATGAGGTTATTACCGTCGCGCTTGGAATAAGCGATGATCTTGTCGGAATCGGTCGGATGAAAACGGAGATTGCGCAAACGCTGTAACGCCATGTTCTCACGCCGAATGGAATTGAGCAGTGAAATAAAGGGAGCGAGCGTTGGCTTGCTCCAGTCGCGAATCTTGATCTCATACTTTTCTGAGTCGAGATACTCCTCGGCGCCTTCGCGAATAGGAAGATGCTCATATAACTCATAGCCGGCGTACATCCCCCACGATGGAGTCATCGTCGCTGCGAGAAGTGCGCGCATCGCAAAGATCGAAGGCGCGCCACTTTGTAAATGGAAAGGCAAGATATCTGGTGTATTGACCCAGAAGTTGGGGCGAAAAAACGCGCTGGTATCTTGGGCTACTTCGGTCGCATATGCAGTGAGCTCGTGCTTGGTCGTCCGCCAGGTGAAATAGGTATAGGACTGTTGGAATCCCGCCTTACCGAGCGCGTGCATCATCGCAGGGCGTGTAAATGCTTCCGACAAGAAGACAACTTCGGGGTACTGTCGATTAATACGTGTGATCAACTCGTGCCAGAACTGCACTGGTTTGGTGTGCGGATTATCAACTCGAAAAATCTTAACGCCTTTTGAGATCCAGAGATTTAGGACCCGATACGACTCGTCGAGCATCCCCTGAAAATCTTTATCAAAATTTATGGGATAAATATCTTGATATTTCTTAGGCGGATTCTCCGCATATGCGATGGTGCCATCGGGACGGATCGTGAACCATTCCGGGTGAGAGATTGCCCACGGGTGATCCGGAGAACATTGCAGCGCAAAATCCAGGGCGACTTCGATATTTAATTTTGCCGCAGCTTTAACGAAGTGTTCAAAATCCTTCATCGTTCCTAAATCTGGGTTGATACTGTCATGGCCGCCATCAGCATTACCAATCGCCCAAGGAACTCCTGGATCGGTTGGCGTCGGAGTCAGCGTGTTATTGCGACCCTTGCGGAAGGAATAACCAATCGGGTGGATGGGAGGGAGATAAAGCACATCAAAATTCATGGCGGCTACGCGCTGCAACGATTTTTCGGCGCTCTTAAATGTTCCGCTCTTTATCGTGCCATCTTTGCTAAGAGTGGCGCCTTCGCTTCGCGGAAAGAATTCATACCAAGCGCCGACGAGAGCGCGCTGCGGTTCGGCATAAATTGGATAGAGCGCAGATTGCGATGAGAGCGAACGATCCTCGCTAAGCGCTTCAATATAAAAGTGCCACATACCAACAGTTGTGGGTCTGACCTCGGCTTCGTAGCGGTCAGTGCCAGGCCAATATTCGCGCATAGGAACTCGATTGGCTTCAACCCCCCGTGGATCAACGAGGATAGCTTCTACCACCAATCCGTCGTGGCCTTCGCGTACCACCGTGGCTCGGACATTGATCGCCTCATCGGCAATCGCCTTGACGGCAACGCTCTCGTCGCCAAATTGAACTCGAGGCGAAACATCGAAAATGGGAAAGCGATTTTCCATGCCGAAACCTTACCCGTTGAGGTTGGTCATCACGTGCTTAATTCGGGTGTAATCCTCAAAGCCATAAGCTGATAGATCTTTTCCATAACCCGAATGTTTAAAACCACCATGCGGCATCTCGGAGACAAATGGGATGTGGGTATTGATCCAAACAACTCCGAAGTCCAGGGCTTTGGACATTCTCATCGCCCGGCCGTGGTTCGTAGTCCAGACGCTAGAAGCCAAGCCATAAGGAACGCCATTAGCGAACTTAACGGCCTCGGCTTCATCGCTAAATGCTTGAACAGTAATAACTGGGCCAAAGATCTCACTCTGTGCCAATTCATCATCCTGGTGCACTCCAGCGATAACTGTCGGCGTGAAGAAATATCCAGCTCTATCAACTGTCGTTCCGCCAGCCACTATCTCTGCGTGCTTAGGAGTGCGTTCGATAAATCCTTGAACTCGCGCCAATTGATTTGCGTTGTTGAGTGGACCATAAAGGACATCTTCAGTAGGTGCGCCAGTCTTAACTTCGTTGGTTGCTTGCTCGGCAAGGAGTGCCACAAACTTTTCGTAGACCTTAGCTTCGACTAATACGCGAGTAGCCGCCGTGCAATCTTGACCGGCGTTGAAATATCCAGCGAGTGCGATCGCCGCCGCTGCTGATTCCAGATCAGCATCGGCAAATACAACGACAGGTGCCTTGCCGCCAAGTTCAAGATGCACTCGCTTCAAATCGCTACTTGCAGATTTGGCAACTTCCATTCCAGCGCGAACAGAACCGGTGATTGACACCATTGCAGGAATCTTATGTTCAACGAGCAAGCGACCGGTATCGCGATCGCCAGTAACAACGTTAAAAACGCCTGCTGGCAAAAATTCCGACATGACCTCTGCCATAAAGATGGTGGATGCAGGAGTCGTATCACTTGGCTTCAGAACAACGGTGTTGCCAGCAGCTATTGCGGGAGCCCATTTCCAGACCGCCATCATCATCGGATAGTTCCAAGGAGTTACCTGAGCGCAGACGCCGATTGGTTCGCGGCGAACGAAAGATGTCATCCCGCGCATATATTCGCCTGCTGATTTGCCTTCTAGGTGGCGCGCTGCGCCGGCGAAAAAACGGATCTCATCAATCATCGGAGGCACCTCTTCAGAGAGGGTTAGCCCGATGGGCTTGCCGGTGTTCTCCGATTCGATGGCGACGATTTCATCAGCACGAGATTCCAAGGCATCGGCGATCTTGAGTAAGGCGCGTTGGCGTTCTGCGGGCGTTGTCTCGCGCCACTCTACAAATGCGGCTGCGGCGGCGTTGAGCGCCTGATCGACATCGGCTGCGCTTGAAAGTTGGGCGGTGGCGTAGGCCGAGCCAGTCGAAGGATTGATGATTTCAGAGGTTACGCCTGACTTCGATGGAGTTGATGAGCCGGCGATAAAGTTGTTGAGGCTTTTCATGCCCCCACTCTAGACCCGGCGGAAACGAACTCCCAAGAGGTACAACTTGCATCCGAGGCAATAGCCAAAAGCTGAGTTTAAGAATGCGGCAAAGAGGGCAAAAGAGGTTGCTATCGTGAATAAAAGCCAGGTGTGGGAAAGCGCCCCGACGGTCGCCAGTAGAGCAAAGATGAATCCAACAAACTGTGCAAATTGTGGCGGGCGCACATCTTCAGAATCGAAGGTCTTGGAAAGTCTAGGTTGCACAAAACGCTTATACAACCAGGCATAAGGGGAGTTCGGTGGACCGGCAAACGCGCCGATTCCAAATTGCACCAATTGAATAATGATGAAGATTGGCGATCGCGTTATCAAAGCAAGAATCAGAACAATCGAGGTCAGTCCAGCCGACCAGCGAGGGCCGCGCGCGTCAATCATGAAGTAAACCTAAATTCTCTCGAGGGCGTTGATTACTTGATCGCGCTTGGGTGCACCAACCGCGCGTGCAATTTCTTTACCCGCAGCATTTAGAAAGAGAGTAGTTGGGGTTTGGCGAATATCTAACCGACGCACCAAAGCTAAATTATTTTCGGCGTCCACTTCGACGTGTTTGATCTTGGGATAGTGAGCGATCACAGAGGACAAAATACTTCGAGTTGCACGGCACGGTGTGCAAAATGCGCTAGAGAACTGCAGCACCGTTGCGCTCTCACCTAAATCGCTGCCGATTTCGTGTGCTGTAATTGAATGTCGAGAATCTACTTTCGATTTAATCTTCCCAGCTCGTTTACGATCTACAAATCCATACCCAGTTGCTAAAACCAAAACCGCAACAATGATTAGGGTGGAATTCATTGCGCAAGTTTCACATCCATCGTGAAAAAAACCTAAACGCGGATTACTTGCAGAAGCAACCTATTCATATTCGCGGGAGTGCGATTATTACCGCCCACTAATCGATGGTCTCGACCCGACGATCGCTACACATTGCGCAGCGAGAGCGGCGCCGCCGTGGAGAGCATCGAGGATTTCACCGTCTTTCATCCAGGCTTGAATAAATCCTGCGGCGAATGCATCGCCGGCCCCAGTTGTATCGACGACTCGAGTATCAACTGCTGGTATTTGGACAAGAGCGGAACCACGCGCTTGGGCGAGTGCCCCGTTACTTCCGCGCTTGATTACTACTAGAGGTGTCTTTTTTAGTAATTCCGCGGCCGCTTCAACTGGATTGTTCTTGCCACTTAAAAAGTGTGCTTCCTCTTCATTGAGAATTACCACATCGACCAGTGCCAACCATTCTCGAACCTGGTTTAAGCCCACTTCGAGCAAAACTCCGACCGTTGATGGATCAAAGATCACCGGCAAGCCACGTTCTTTCACGGTGCGAAGGATCTCGAGGGCGCCTTCGCGGGACTTTGGATTTACAAGCGGATACCCAGAGAGATATACCGCGGTGATCTCTTCAAGTGGCGGTAGATCAGCCAGACTCAATCCAGAGTTCGCCCCAGAGTCAGGGAACATGGTCCGTTCGCCAAGGGCATCGACAAGCACAACTACTACTCCGGTATTCGCGTTAGCAACAATGGTGTTTGAGTGGTCAACTCCGTATTTATCGAGTTCGGCTAAAACGGTTTGTCCCGCTGCATCATCGCCCACCCGCGCTATTAGATGCGCCGGGGTTCCACTGACAGATAACCAGGAAGCCACATTCGCAGCTGCTCCGCCACCTTGAGTAGAGATCGTGGCGCGTGTTTCCACGCCTTGCTTAATTGAAGCACCAACAACTGCAGTGACATCGAGCATAATGTCACCAACACACAAGACCTTTGACATTTACTTCTTCGCGGCCGTTGTCTGCAACGAAACCGCCAACAGCGCAGCAAGGTGGGAGTTCGCTTTGATAATGTCGATGTTGACTCGCAATGACTCACCCTTACTTTGAGTATGAAAATATTCTAAGAGAAATGGAGTGACTGCTTTGCCGGTGATGTGATTAGTTTCGGCAGCTTTCAAACCCGAATTGAGGATTTCTGTGTGCAAAGCTAAATCCATCTGATGTACAACAGGGTTAGCAACGACGATGGCACGGTCATTGGTCTGCAATTTAAAACGATTGTTCCAGATCGCTGCAATCTCTTCCACGGAATCCACGCGATGCTCAATCTCGTAGCCAGATTCGGTTAGGTAGAAACCAGGAAATTTGTTGGTGCCATAACCAAGTACAGGCACCGCAAAAGTTTCTAGCCTCTCTAAAGTGCCAGGTACGTCGAGAATTGATTTAACTCCCGCACATACAATGACGATCGGTATTTCAGCAAGCGCAATCAGATCTGCCGATTCATCATATGAATGTCCGCGATGCACACCGCCCAAGCCACCTGTGGCAAAAACATCAATCCCAGCTAGGTGTGCAATGTGAGCCGTTGCAGCAACGGTCGTTGCAGCTGATTTTTTGGTCGCAACAATGATCGCAAGATCCCGTGTCGACGCTTTAACGACGCTATCGTCATTAGCGATGCGCTCTAACTCGTTGCGCTCTAGGCCCACATGAACGATTCCATCAATCAAGGCAATCGTCGCTGGAACTGCGCCGGCAGTACGGACAATCGCTTCAACATCTAGCGCAACCTCTAGGTTGCGAGGGCGCGGTAATCCGTGGCTGATGATGGTCGACTCGAGGGCAACGATGGGTTGCTTTGCAGCCCGCGCCGCCGTTATCTCTGCCGAAAATTTAATCATGCTGCAGTTTAGAAGGCCACCACACCTTCGGCCCAATGCTATGGACTAGCGCTGGGACCAAGATGGATCGAACAAGTAAGGTATCGAGAAGCACGCCAAATGCCACCGCAAAACCTATCTCTGCTAGGAATACCAGAGGCAAAATACCCAACACGCTAAAGGTTGCGGCTAGCACTACTCCCGCAGAAGTAATAACGCCTCCCGTTACAGTCACGCCCTTTGTCATGCCTGCTCTAGTTCCTAACTTCAGTGTTTCTTCGCGCACACGCGTCATTAGGAAGATGTTGTAATCGATTCCCAGGGCCACCAGGAATACGAAGGCAAAGAGTGGGAATGAGGAATCCTCGCCAGCAAAATGGAACATGTGGTGGAAGACAATTGAACATGCACCGAGCGTCGCATAATACGAAATCACAACCGATGCCAACAAGAGCAGTGAAGCCGCGATTGAGCGGAGTAAGAGCGCAAGAATAAATGCGATCAGGAGCAAAATGACAGGGATGATCAGCTTTTGATCATGTCTGGTCGCTGCATCAATATCGTTATAGATTGCGGAAGTTCCACCCACAAGCGAAGTCGGATCAATACCGTGGACAAATGTCCGCATCGATGGAATTAATTTGACTGCAGCAGCGGAATCTGGACCGTAAGACAAGGTGACATTTAGCAGTTCTCGGCCGTTGACGATCTTCGCAGCAGGAATCGGTTGACCTGGAATTATCGGAGTGATCGTCTGTGGTTCAATTTGGCTAACGCCGGTAAAAGTCATCAACTTGGTCGTTACTTCCTGCGCCTTATCCGCGTTGACCACTATTTGAGTTGGCTGACCTTGTCCGCCCGGGAAGTACGTAGTTAGTTGCTCTTGACCAATGACGGAATCAGTGCGCTTGGTAAAAGATTGCGCCGTAGAAAGCCCATTGGAATGGAGTGTTGTAGCAAAAGAGGCGAGCACAACGAGAATCAACAGTGCGATAGACCAATATTTTCGCGGATTTCGCTCGGTTGACTTCGCAACCTTCGACCAGATTCCAGTGAGTTTCTCATCTTCGGTGTTGAATATCGGGCGCTTAGGCCAGAAAATCCAGCGGCCAAAAATCACGAGCAGAGCGGGAAGCAAGGTCAAGATGGTGACCATGGCACAGACAATTCCAATTGCTCCGACAGGTCCTAGACCTCTGTTATTTGTAAGTTGCGAGAGCAGCAGCATAAGCAACCCGAGTGCAACTGTGGTGCCCGAAGCAACAATCGGTTCGACTACCCCACGCCAAGCAATCTTCATGGCCTGTGTGCGGGATTCGTATTTATGTAGCTCCTCGCGATAGCGAGAAATCAGCAATAGGGCGTAGTCGGTCGCGGCACCTAATACCAGGACCGAAAGAATTCCTTGCGACTGCCCATCGAGAGTAATGATGTTGTGCTTAGCGAGTTCGTAGATAACACCGCCAGCCAAGGTGAGCGCAAAGCCTGCTGACAAAAGCGGCAATATCCATAAGACCGGCGAGCGATAGACAATGATCAAAATTAAGGCGATCACCGAACCTGTCACCAAGAGCAAACTGGAATCGAGCCCACTGAAGGAGTTGAACAAATCGGCAAAGAGTCCACCGAGTCCGGTTGTATGAGTTATGAATCCATTCGCCGCTGCATATTGAGTCGAGTAAAACCTGACTGTAGTAACAATCGCAAGCAGGGCCACCGACTTATTGGGAAGAGTGAGTTGAGACTTGTTGGCATCTAGTGGAAGGTTCGCCAATATTGCATCGCTCTTAGCCGAAGGGAATGCGGCAATCTGCGCGCCAGGAGACAAGTAGTCAGAGATAGGAATTTGAATGGAATTTCCTTTGGCATCCTTAATTAATTGACCTTTTGAATCAACTAAATTTTTGGCGCCGAGACCTTGCACGAAGGCATTGGCTGAGGCGACCTTAGAAGCGTCGACCTTTCCTTCAAAGAGAATCAAAGTTGGAAATTGGCCATTTGAAGTTGTGTCTGAAAATTTAAGTATTGCATCCGATGCTTTAGAGGATTCGGCTCCGGCCGGTAAAAATTTGGAATTGTCATTCTTTTGCACACTCGAAAGGTTTCCAAATAGCGGTCCTGTAACGCTACTGATGGCCAACCAAACAATGGCTACCACGGAAGCCGCCATCACGAGTTTGCGATGCGAACGTTGCTCTGTTGATTTCTCTGACACGGATTTCCCCTTTAGATCGCTCACGTAACGGGCTTATCTTAAATTAGGAGTACCGACCCCGCAATTAGGGAGTAGCTAGAAAGCCTATATTCTGGGCCTACGACTGGGTTCGAGATGCCAGCGCCGTACAAAAGAAGTAGCTATCGAAGAGGCGGAGTAGGACTTGAACCCAATTATCGGGTTTCATATGTAGCGAAGAAAGATTATCTAGAATTCGCCCAATAAAGGTTGACTGCATCAATATCGCCACTGCTCGCGCATCTATATTTGAATCAGCCCAACCCTTATCGACGCACAATTGATACACCGCCATCCACTCTTTAGTTAATTTTTCCTGGGTTTCGCCAAGTTGTTGGTGCAGGGAGTTGAGTGATGAGGCATTGTGGATTATGCCGATGCGTTGCGTCAGTTGTTGCAAGGAAGGATTCATCGAACTTTTAGCCACGAGATTTCGAACCTCTTCCCGAACTAACTCAGAATCACTCGAAGACTCAATCACTTGAGTGAGTTCTGCCACCAATGTAGTTACAGACTTCAAGAAGATTTGCGATTGGGCGGTCTCGATCAAATCATCAAAATTGGCAAAGTGATGGTAGAGCGGTCCCCGAGAAATTCCGCTCCGTGTTAATACATTTTCCGACTTAATTTCGTTATATGGATTTGTGTTCAGCATTTCAACGACAGTATCAACAAGCTTTTGTGCCGTTGGGTGAAGCGGTGGCTCCATGAGAATCTCCATTTTTTGATGATACGCCTTGGCAAGATGGTGAAACACCCTCTTTGCTGGTGGTGCCCCTCTTTAGTTCTGTAGAACCGTAAAGTTCTTGGTGTCTTGGGCAACGAGCGACCCATCTTTTGCAGAAAAGTCCTCGACTAATAATTCGTAATTGCCTGGGAGTAATTTCCCTAATTGCAAAGTCCAAGTGGATCTTGTGGGACATGCCTCTTGTGCTGTCGTTGCACCGGATTTCACTAAAAGTTTTTCTTTAGTGAGTTTCCAGACGACATTTGCCTCAAAAGTACAAGCCTCTCCTGTAATTGTTACCGGAGAAACCAAATTGGCACCTTCGCTTATGGATGAAATTTCTAGTGGGCTCAAAACATCGTATGTAGGTTCGAGCACGAAAGTCTTGGTGGCATCTACATGACCGGCAAGTGATTCGACTTTCTTACCATCTACCAGAAGATTCATTTGAGTAATTTTTGGCATAAATTTGGTAATCGTCCAGAGAATTTGATCGATTGCCCGCATCTCTGCTTCGGATCCAACATTTAATTTTCCTAAGTGCAGATCAACGGTGGCCAGCGGCGCCGTTACCTTAATAGAGTTCAGCGAAGTTCCATTCCCCCACAGATTCGAATACTGGGGGTCCAATGGTTTTGCCAAACCGCTTACTAAGTCGGAGATCAGGGTTATGAGCGAGTTCAGGCCGAAATCAGAGACCACGTGATTTTCGCTAAAGAGTTTGAAACCAGTCGGAGTATCTCCAACATAAAATATTTTTGAAGTCTGAATTGGAATTGTGGTGGCAGACCCCGTGGGACTGGGAGTCGGTGTAGGCGATTGCGCACCACAGCCAGTGACCGTTATGGCTATCGCAAATAATGAAACGACCAACAGAACCGTGCGCTTCATTTTTCGAGTGTACTCCCGCGCAATTTAGAGCAGATACCAAAAGCAGGGGGCAGATACATTTGCGGTTGCGGATTTTGAGAGTGGGCCCCGTCGGGCTCGAACCGACGACCCACGGATTAAAAGTCCGTTGCTCTACCGACTGAGCTAGGGGCCCGGGACCAATCAAAAAGGTCAAACAAAAGTCGAACCCGACTGGAACGGTACTGAATTGTAGCCACGATTTTCAGACCCGAAAGCCACAGTTAATTACAGGGCAATAAGGGTAATTAGGCGATCAATTCGTACTTTCATGCCGAATTTTACGCGGGATTAGTCATCATTTCCGGAGTCATCTTCTCCGCCACTGGCAGCACCTGAAATCTGAGGCTTCGCGCCACCAGAAATAGTTGGTGTCGTGGAAAAGTTGGTGTTGACAGTTTGTGGTGTAGCCACCGTGGTGTGCGCTACTGGTGGTGTCGCAGTGGAAGTGCTCTGGCTTGTTGAAGTGCTCTGGCTTGTTGAAGAGCCCTGGCTTGCCGGTGTTGAAGCGGCGGTGCTTACGTTTTGGATCGGCGCCGTGGATGCAGGGATATTTGAAGAAGTAGGTGCAGTGGTAGACGCCGTCTGCGCGGCAAAAGTTAGACCACCAGCCGTTAGCGCGGTAGCTGCAAGAACGTAAAAAGGCATCCACTTAGTAGCTTTACGGGATGACTTAGCCGAATTCTGCGGATTGAGATCCTTGAATTCTAAAAAGGATGGTTGTGACTTTGGGGTCTGCTCTTGCATGGTGTCTTCCTTTGTTTGGGCCTTGTGGTTCCTTCAGTCGTTACTATGCAGGAGAAGTGTGGGCGCAAACAGAGAGGCGGCTGGGGGCTATCTGAGAGTTTTAGCTCCCAATTTGATTTTTATTTATAGGTACAAACCCTATTAGTTACTTGCGGAACGTTGTAAACGATCACGTATTGCAGCAGCCAACCCATCCCCGCCCGGTTGCAGAACTACGACCACGTCTAGTCCCTTTTGATCAGCGCTCCGAAGAGCTTGATAGAGCACGCGCGCATACTCTTCAATTGTGCCAGGTGCCGCCAACCGGATAACGCCATTAGGAGTCGGTATCTGATCGGGAGCAATCAGGCCATCTCCGGGAACCGCTACTACATCCAAAATTACTTTCGCCGTTGGCGAATAATGTGTCGCAAGCGACCCAGATACACGGATGGCTGCTGGATTGGATTCCAAAGCGACTAGCCCAGTGCTCTCTTCCACCATGAGCGGAGTGATTGCTCCAAGCCTCAGGATCATCGGTGTAGTTCCGGTGCAATCGATGATGGTTGACTCAACCCCAACAAGCGACTGCCCGCCATTTAAAATCAAATCTTCAGCTAATAAATATGGTGAAAGTTCTTCTTCAACCGCCTCCGCGGTCGTTGGAGAGACCGCTCCAAATCTATTGGCGCTGGGAGCAGCGATTCCCTTTCCGCCAAGCGCGTTGAACTCTTTGATGAGAGCGAGCGCCACTGGATTGGCGGGGACACGAAGACCTACAGTCTCTTGTCCTCCTGTAATGAAATCTTGAGCCAAATCGGATCTCTTAAGTACTAAGGTCATAGGACCCGGCCAAAAATCCCGGGCGAGAGTAACTGCATAGTCTGGAATTTCGCTAGCCCATTGGCCAAGCGCATCAATCGATGCGATATGAACTATGAGTGGGTGATCTACTGGTCGACCCTTTGTTGCATAAATCCGCGAAATTGCCTCTTGGTTGGTTGCATCCGCACCTAACCCGTAAACAGTCTCGGTCGGAAATGCGACCAAGTGTCCACTTTTAAGTACCAGCGCAGCGCTCTTTATCGTCTCGGTGGTGCAGATCGATAGAAAGGTCATGTCAGCATTCTCTCATTAAATTGGTGTTCAAAACTCAGTTACGCATGGGAAGATTGAGTATGAAAATCTTTCGCGGTATCTTCTTCGCAATTCTAACCTTCTCGGTATTGATGATTGCGATCAACCAAAATCCTTCGACAACTCAACGTTTTGTAAATGTCACCGGTACCGGTAAGACCACGGTTGTTCCAGATACGGTTCGCCTCAGCGCCAATGTGAATACGGTTGCTGCTTCAAGTAGCGCGGCCTTATCTGCCACCAGCAAATCTGCAACTACATTCCGTCAAACGCTGACATCATCAGGAGTGCTTGCAAAATACATTCAAACACAAACCTTGACGGTCACTCCTAATTACACATACTCTCCAAATGGAACTTCAAAGATTTCTGGCTACCAAGCCTCGCAAACGTTCAGCGTAGTTATTCGAAACGCCACGAATGCGGGATCGATAGTCAGCGCCGCACAGAACGCGGTAGGTAACTCTTTGCAGATTAATGGTGTTAACGCTTATGTCTTTGACGAAAGTGCGGCCGAAGCCACTGCACGCGCGCAAGCAATTGCGATAGCTAAAGCAAAAGCCCAGAGTTATGCCACCTTGGCAGGAGCAAAACTTGGCGCAATCAATACGATTGACGAGTCGATCCAAAACTCGTTCCCACAACCTTTGATGGCTTCCTCCATGAATAAGGCCGCAACCCCGGGGCCGACTGCTCAAATCGACCTTGGTCAGCAGGATGTAACGGTTACCGTCACAACACAGTGGGCTCTTAAGTAGCGTTTATCCGAGTTTTTACTGGTTTTGATAGCAGGCTACAGTCCGATACCCTTAGCCTTCGCTTCTAGTCCCCATCGTCTAGAGGCCTAGGACATCGCCCTTTCACGGCGGTAACACGGGTTCGAACCCCGTTGGGGGCACTCTCGCCAACTGGGAACGGTTGGTGGGGCACAGAAGTCGGAGTTGTAAAGCTAACTTATGCAGATAAGTTTGGCCCAGTAGCGCAGTTGGTTAGCGCGCCGCCCTGTCACGGCGGAGGTCGCGGGTTCAAGTCCCGTCTGGGTCGCTAATACTTTTTACTTTAAGTGTTTCCCACAATAAAATATTGGCTCGGTAGCTCAGATGGTACGAGCGCGCGACTGAAAATCGTGAGGTCGACAGTTCGATCCTGTCCCGAGCCACGCATAATTAATTGCTAGAGATTGTCCCTGGAATCGACTTCAAAAGCGCGGTTACTTCAGATTCTTTATACCGGCGATGTCCACCTAGAGTTCTAATACTTGTTAACTTGCCTGCTTTGGCCCAACGAGTGACTGTCTTGGGATCTACTCTAAAGAGTGCGGCAACCTCCGATGGCGTCAGCAAAGTCTCTTGTTCGCTCATCGTCGCCCCCATTGGTGAATTGGCGAAATGTCCATTTCGCACCGATATGGGTGCAGTATTCCTGTTATCCCTCCGTTATGACAAGGGGTGTAAGGAGTTATTTTCTTAGCTTAAGTAGCCTGCTCGAGCGCCGCGACCTTCCGCCAGCGCGAAACCAAGCGTTCATACCCCTGACCAGCCTGTGCTCCGTCGCCGGTCGAGAGTCCGTTAAGCGAGAGTTGAATGTCTTCAATGGAGGTGTCAGCCTCAAGCCCTTCAAATCCATCCTCTTTGAGGATCTGCTCCAAATAACTGGCCAATCCGCCGTAATCCAACTCAACCAAGGAGTCAGCATGAAACATGGTGAGCCACTCCAAAAGATCTGCAATCTCTTGCTCGATTGGTCCTTCACCAAATGCCCCGACGACGCTCTGGTGAGTGAACATACAGCGCTTCTTCGCGTTGGAAATCGCGGTTCGCATCACGGTAAATGCACCATCTTCATCACGACCGCGAATTCGCTCGGTAGGTTCGAAGAGTGAGAACCAGCGCGGCGGAATAATCCAAGTTTCGGTGAAGATATGTGGAACTTTATCCTCGACGGATTCCGAACTAATAAGAATCGCCTCTTCAACGTTTGAAGGAACAAAGAAGCGGGCAACATTTAATGGCATCGACTCTTTAAAAGTAGCGAGCGCTGCCCACGAGCGTGCAGCCGTGCTCCATGGTGATGCGTAACGCTTGCCTTCGAATTCCAAGATATGGGCGCCATCTGCGGCAAGTGCTGGTGGCTCCGCTGAAATTAATCGACGCAAAGCTCGTATCTGCTCGTCATATCCAGTCGATGAAGTAATTGGTATGGCTTGCCAACGCAATTGTTCCGCCGGTTCAAATGCATCCATAGGCTCATAAACCCGTAATGATGCAACATAAGGAGTCGGGCGCATATTAAGAATCAGAACTTAATAATTCTTTAATAGTGGTGAATTAATTATGCGCGCTTAGCGTAATTGTCATCTGCGTATGGATCTTCATCACTCTCATCGGTGACCGTTGTACTAACCGGAGTTTCACCGTGGAGCTCTTTCGCCAAACGCTCTAAATCCATATCTGGACCAGAATATTTAAGATCGCGTGCGACCCGGGTCGCTTTTGCTTTCTGTCGGCCACGCCCCATAGCGAGACCTCCTTCTTCTATGTATAAATACTTAATAGTTAAATTTCGTCAGGAGCGAAGGTTACCGCTCTTGGTAAGTCCCCACCAACGTGGAGCCACTTTCGGCGGTTCTACGCTCAATTTTCCCACAGACCCAGGCTTTCATGCCACGGGCGGCGAGGCTACGCAGCGCCAAGTCGGCGGATAGGGGGTCAACTAGGGCGACCATCCCGATTCCACAGTTCCAGGTCCTCTCCATATCGGCCTGCCCGACCCCGCCCTGGCGCGCCAGAAAGTCCATCTCAAGCGGCAGGCTCCAGGTGGTTCGGTCATAGGTCGCGGTGAGATGGCGCGGAATCA
>Ga0302321_100002345_pt1 | contig 16248 bp, 7 predicted proteins | sample Fen_T0_1_FD_202505 | JGI IMG/M metagenome (GOLD analysis project Ga0302321, IMG submission 202505) | Peat permafrost microbial communities from Stordalen Mire near Abisko, Sweden - Fen_T0_1 | ecosystem: Environmental > Terrestrial > Soil > Wetlands > Permafrost | place: Sweden: Abisko...
CCGCTGCAGGGTATCAGACTGCTGCGCCTGCTGCGGCTGCCGGGCTCCTATCGTTCGGCGGTCGTCCTCGCGGCCAATGCGACGCTGTGCGCCTGGCAGCTGCGCCTCGCCACCGCCGCACGAGCGGCCGCGGTGGTGTTCGTCACGTCGCCCGAGTGCTACGCGTGGGTCGCGCCGTGGCTCGACGAACGCACGCTCGCCTACGACTGCATGGACGATGCGCTGGCATTCGCGCAGGGCGACGCGGTTCGCGCGTACAAGGCCGACATGGAGCGCGCGCTGCTGGCCAGGGCAGACCACGTCTTCTGCTCCAGCGGCACGCTTGCCGAGCGCTGTGTCGCACGCGGCGCCCCACCCGGGCGCACCGCGGTGGTTCGCAACGGCTGGAACCCGGCGGCGTTTCCGGTACTCCCTGCGCGCACGCCGGCCGGCTTCGGCCCGCTGCGGCTCGGCTATTTCGGCACGCTCGGCGACTGGCTGGACTTCGCCCTGCTGGAGGCGGTGGTGCGCGCCTGCCCGGACGCCACGATCCGGCTGGTCGGGCCCAACGAAGGCGGCTACGTGTCGCCGCATCCGCGGCTGGTCGTCCTGCCGCCGGTCGCGCATGCCGACCTGGCGGCGGCCGTGGCCGACTGCGACGCCATGCTGCTGCCGTTCCGCGTCGACGACCTGATCCGCGCCGTCGACCCGGTCAAGGTCTACGAATACATCGCGCTCGGCAAGCCGGTCGTCGCGGTGCGCTATCCGGAGATCGAGCGCTTCGCGGAGTTCGTGACGTTCTACGAGGGCGTCGACGACCTGGTGCCGCTCTTGCGCGACCACCGCAGCGCGCTTGCGCCCGCGTTGCCGGCGCCGCGCCGCGCCGCGTTCCTCGACGCCAACTCCTGGGCATGCCGGGTGGAGGCGATACGCGCGGCGCTGGAGCGCTAGCGGGCCTCAACCCGTTCGAGCCACAGGCTGGAACCGATGCCGCGCATGAAGACGGGGATCGTCCGCTGAACGTGCTCGGCCAGAAAGAGCGCAACGTAGTCCGAGAACAGGTTGACCCGGAACTCCCGGTTGTATTGGAGGAACGTACGCATCATGTAGAGCTCGTTCCACGCGGCGCCGATCTCCAGCAGCCAATCCTTCGGATACTCGAACGGATAGAACATGTCGTGGAAGTGGACGTGCACGCCCGGGGCGATCGCGGGCAGGATGTCGAAGAAGATGTGGTTGACGTCGCTGTCGCACTTGGCGACATGGGTCGAATCGAAGAAGAGAATGTCGCCGCGACACAGCGACGAAAATATCGTCGGATCCACGTCCTGCAGGCGCTTCGGGATAACGGTAAGCTGCCGCCTCTCCTCGGGGCCGATCAATTCCAGCATCCGCTCCGGATAGGGATCGACGGAGAGCAGTTCGATCGAATTGCCGAAGAAGAGCCGGTTGACGTCCAGCAACAGACAGGTCGACATGCCGGAGCCGACCTCGACGACGCGACGGGGCTTCTGCGACCGCAGCATCGAATAGAGCACGACGGCGTCGCCCCGCGAATAGACGCCGTTGTCCATGTGAAAGCGAAAACCCGGCCGCGGCTCGTCCACGAACGGGAAGTCCTGATAGTAGGGCGCGAAAGCATCGAGGAGCCTCAGCATCGCGGCATCGTCGAGTTCGATGCCGGGCAGCGGCTGTCGCGCCCGCGAAAAGATGCGGTCTTGATGCGGGATGAGTTGCGCGGGATCGGGGATGGTCGAATAGTAGTGACCGGGCGGCGCGAAACGCAGATAGATCGAATCAGGCGGCGGCGTCTGCACCAGAGTCGCGGTGGCGGCGCGGCGCGCCTCTGGCTGACCGGCAGCATTCGACTGACCCGTCTCGAGCGCACTCAGGCGGGAACGAACCTCGCCCATGAAGGCCGCCATCTCGTCCGGCGTTCCGCCGCCGAGCCATCGGGAAAGCAAGCCACGCGCGGCATGTTTCGACATCGCCACCTCCTATCCTGGCATGTTGGGGGATTGCGCCGGTTCGCCGGGCCGCTGTCGCTGGTCGGGCAATTGCATCACGGAGCGGATGAGCGCTTCCCACTGCTGCGCCCAGCGCGCCTTGCCGAAGGCGCGCGACACGTCAAGCGCATTCTGCGCGAGCGTTGTGGCCAATTCGCGGTCTTCGAGCAGCCGCTCCACGGCGCGGACCAGGTCCCACGTGTCGGGCCGGATCAGCAGGCCGTTGAAACCGTCGATGATGAGGTTGGGCAGCCCGCCCACGTTGGTGGCGATGACCGCGTTGCGCGTGGCCATCGCCTCGATGCAGGAAAGGGAAGTGCCCTCCGAATAGGCCGTCGGGATCAGGGCGATGTGGCTGCGGGCGTAGGCCTGGCTCATGTCGTCCATGTCGAGTTCGTACCAGGAGACGCGGCCGGGATGCCGCGCGACGAAGTGCCTGGTGCGCTCGGCGTCTTCCGGCGACGCCTGCCCGCAAAGATGCAGGTCGAGGTTGGCGTGCCGCGGCAGGAGGAAGTCGAACGCCTCGAGCGTCTCGTTCAGCCCGCGCGCCTCGTACAGCCGCCGAGGGTAGAGCGCGACCACGCGCGGCGCCGCGAAGTCCTTGAGCGCCGGCGAAAACTGGTCGCCGTCGACGTAGTTCGGAATGTAGTCGAGATGCTGCGCAAGCGCCCAGTCAATCGTGCGCACCCAGTTGATGAAATTGGTGTCGACGCATACGCAGGCGTCCGCGACGCGGAGCGCCTCGAGGATCGGCCTGTGCGCGGCCGGGTCGAAATTGAACGCGCGATTGGCGCGGCCGTCCCAGTGAATGCCGTGATTGATGCCGATGACGCGCTTCCCGGGATCGAGTTCGGAAGCAAGGTCCAGCGGCGAGGCGACGATCAGTCCGGAATCGGCGGTGATCGGCACATAGCCGCGCGACATCCTGCGCAGGTCCATCTTGTCGACGATGGGCACGCCGACGACGTCGATGCCGAGGAAATTTCTTTCGAACGGCGCATGGGCGTTCTGCAGGATGCGCACCGGCAAGCCCATCCCCTTGCAGAGGCGGGCGACGTCGCAGACGTAGCGCTCGGCGCCGCCCTTGTAGACGCTCTCGCCGTGCCAGTCGAAGAAGTTGAAATTGACTATATCCACCCGCGTGGCCGCCGGCGCCTTCGGTGTTGCCGGCAGCCTGTACTCTCTCGCGTCGAGCGCAGACTTCACGGGTACGGTGAGTTCTGTCCACGTATGGCGCCGGATCAATTCGACACAACGGGACGGGTCTCTCTTGTTCCAGTGACCGCCTGTCACCGCCGCGACGAGGGCCGCGGCGTCCCCGACGAGCACAACGTCCGCGTATTCGGTCATCGTCCGGGTGGGTGTGGCAAGCACCGGCTTGCCGGCGGCCACGAATTCGAAGAACTTGAGCGGAGAAACCACGTCCGTCGCGGAGGTCACGAGAAACGGGATCAGCCCGCAGTGGATCCGGCCCATGTAGTCCTTGATCTCGTCGTAGCCCAGGACGCCCAGATGGGTGACGTTGGCCCGTGCGAACAGCGCCTCGGTACGCGTCACGAGGCCGTCCCGACGGGCAGCGGCAAATGCGGCGACGGGGCCGGCGAGCACGAGTTCGACCCCAGGCAACGCGGCCAGCGAGTCGAGCAGGTCGAAGTCCAGCAGTTCGCTGATCGCGCCGTGATAGCCGATCACCAGCGGCGGCGGATCGGGCGGCGTGGCGCTGGGCGTGAAATCCGCCGGATACACGCCATTGGGAATGAGGCAGGCGTGCCGGCATCGCGTCACGATTTCGGCGTGGAGCGCGCTGGAACTGCACAGGACGAGGTCGGCGCGTTTCAGCATCGCCTCGTGGTCCGCGACCATGGCCGTGCAGTAGTTGGCAAAGATCTCAGTCTTGTCCAGGACGTCGTAGATGACGAAGGCCTGCGGCATCAGCTCAGCCACGTAGCGGTGCATCGGCGCCGTGACGTACACGGTGACCGGCGCATCGCGGAAATACGCGAGCACGTCCTCGTAGAGATTGCTTTCGTAAAGGCGGACTCCCCGTTGATGCAGCGTTGCCTGATTGCCCCCGATCTTCAGGATCAGGCACAGGTAGCCGTCATCCGCGAGCGACTGCAGGACGTGCTCGGGCCGCTGCCTGAGCTTGAGCGTGTGCGTCGCCGGATAGATGACGACCCCGCGGTGGCCGGCTTCCGCGTGCAGCATTTCCTCGAGCACGCGGCGCCGGGTCTTGGACGGCAGCTGGGCGTAAGCCCGCACGTACAGGTCCTGGGAATCGCGGGTGTATTTGTATATCTCGTTGGGCTTGGCGCGGGGTCCCAAGCCAGCAGGCGGGCCGCTGGCCATGAAGCGGCTGACCTTGGCGAGCGTCGGCCGCAGGCCGTTCTGCGCCAGGGACTGCAGCACCTTGGCGCCCAGCCGAAGCGGACCCTTCGCCAGTATGCGCGACGCGATGTTCGTCACGGATTCGCCTCGGTGAACACCGCGGCGTCGAGCAGCGCGCGCAGCAGGTCGAGCTGGTCGGTCAGCACGACGCCGTCGGCAATCTCGCGGAAACCGTGAACGCCGTCGCGGGTTGCCGGCACGCAATAGAAATGGAGATGGCCGTGCTCCGCGGGCGCCAATGCCCTGGGCTGGGGTTGCTGCAATAGCGGGACGTCCCGGTCCATGGCCGGGAGCAATACGGCGATTCGCTTGCCCTGGTGACTCGCGAGCAGGACCTCCAGTTGGTCCGCGAATGCCGCACCGGCGACGGCGTCCGGCAGCAGCGCCCTGCGCGTCCTGCCGTCGGTCACCTCGACGGCCGGGCTCAAGCCTTTTGTTCGCGCCGTCGGCGGGCCTGGATTTCCGGCGCGGCCGCCGGCGCCCCTGACGGCGTCGATCGCGCGCCCGACAAGTGCCTTGGCTGCGCGCGCCGGGGCCATCCATCGATACGACCTGGATCCGCGAATCGCCTCGTAGCGCGCACGCCATGCGCGCACTTCCGATTCCTCGATCGCGACCCCCTTCCTTTCCGTGGCCAATGCCCGTTCGGTGACTTGCAGCACCTGCTCGAGGCGCCCGATATCCGCACGCGCGCTGCGTCCGAGCGCTCGCGCGGCCACGAGCGCCGCCGATTCGCGGTGCAGGCGCGCCTCAAGCGCGCCGATCACGCGCCGGACGTCGGCATCCGCCTCCCGATGCCATTCAGCGAGCCAAAGTCGCTTCGCGTCGGCGGCGCCCGCGACAGCCTGCACATCGGTCGCGGCCATCGCCTCCCACAGCACCGTCCTGTGAGCTTCCGCCGCGACCCCGGCGCCGGCCGCGCGCTTGCGATCCATGCGAAACGCCCGCGCGCAATCGGGGCCGGTCACCACCTGCAGCGCCGGGCGCAGGCGATCACCGACCTCGGCAACGGACAGGCGCTGGCTTGGCGGCATGCCGATGGCGTCGTTCAGGCCGGTCATCTTCTCCTCGTATTCGATGGAGACGACAGGCAGCCCCGCGCGGTGCGCCAGCAATACCGCGTGCATGCGCATCGCGAGCGCGGCGTCGCACTGCGCAAGCTGCGCGTAGGCATCTTCGATCGTCGCGCCGCGCCAGATCACATGTCGGCCTGGCTCGCCCAGGCGATCTATCAGGCGCCGCGCCAGCGTGCTTTCGGGCTGTTGCGCGCCAAGGGGCGACGGCGCGCGAAAGAAATCGAGCCACAGGCACGACCAATCGTCGGGAAGCGCCGCGCGAAATGCCTGCACGAAGCGATCCTCCCAGTCGGCGTCGAACGGCCAGTCGCGAAGCACGACACCGAGCACCTTGCGCCCCGCCAACTCCGGATGGATGGTGCGCAGCGGGCGTGACGGAACCCGTTCCACGGGCCACGACCACCCGGGATCCGGCGCGACGTCAACGTCCCCGCCGATGCCGAGTTCCCGCAACAGGCCAGCCGACGCCGTGTCCCGCACCGATATCCTCGCCATCTGTCCATAGACGTCGCGTACCAGCGCGCGCGCGCCATCCGAGCGCAACGGCCCGACGCCCTGCGCAAGCGCTACGCTGGTTACGCCGAGCGTCCTGGCCAGGAAGACGTATTGCGCGAATTGCGTCGCCTCGAACGCCGGGAAGCGCAGCGCCGCAGCCGGATCGAGCACGTCGTAGTCCTGAAACAATCCGCCGCCTCCGAGGACCAGCAGGTCCGCCGAGGCAACGGCCTCCACGATGGCGGGCAGGTCCGCGTACCAGACAGCGTCTATTCCGTGCATCTCGCTGGTGTGGTCCGGGCTCACGGTCACCGCGACCGCGCTGCCGCCGGCGTCGCGGATCCAGCGCGAAACAACCGACAACAGCATCTCGTCACCCAAGTTGACCGAACCGTAGTTGCCGACGACGACAACGCGACGGGGTTCCCGGCGCAACCGCGCGAGCAGTTCAGACTCGTCGACGGCGTTGACCGGCGGCACGCTTCGGGTCGCGTCGCCCGAGGCGACGTTCGCTTGCACTCTCATGTGACTTTCGAGTCGGAGATCACGGTCGACGGGCCCCTGATCAGCGCGGGCCGCCATCCACTGCGCGGCTCGACTCGCGCAGACCGGAATTCGATTTCCAGAGGATTTCCCACCCGGCGCAGGTTCGGATTATGCGCCGGGTCGTACTGGGACATCAGCGATCCCCAGTTGGCACGAAAACGCCGCTCTTCTACCGCGAGTCGCTGGCGGTCCCTGGGCTCGAAGTCGAATCCCCTGGACGCGCCCTCCGTGTGCACAAGCGTGGCGAACGGCGTGAAGACATTTGCGTAGCCGGCCCGCTCCAGCCTCAGACAGAAGTCGACCTCGTTCAGCGACACCGCGAAGCGCTCGTCCATGCCGCCCACGGCCACATATTTGCTTTTCTCGACGGCGATGCAGGCGCCGGCAACAGCGGTGACCTGGTGCCGCGTCCGGCACCATGCTCGGACCAGCGGGTCGTCGGGCCGGAATCCCGCAAGGAAATTGGTCGCGACGCGGTTCACGGCAACCAGCACGCCCGCCGCTTGCACCCGGCCATCCTCGTACAGCAGAAGCGGCCCGACAGCGCCGGTATACGGTCGCTGCGCCAACGCCGCCAGTTCCCGCAGCCAGCCCCCATCGCGCGCGTACGTGTCGTTGTTCAGCAGCACGACGATGCGCTCGCGCGCCTGCGCGACGCCGGCATTGCAAAGCCGGGAAAAATTGAACGCCCCCGGCGCGCCGACGACCCGCGTCGACGCCCGGCTCTCGATCGCCCGGAAGCAGCGCTGGGTTTCGGCGTCGACGGACCCGTTGTCGACGATGACGATTTCGAAGCGCGGCGAAGACGTATTGGCCATCAGCGAGTCGACGCAGCGCATCAGCAGATCGCTGCGGTCGCGGGTCGGAATGACGATCGACACGCCCTCGGAATCCGGCAGCTCCGCATAGCGCAGCCGCGGACCGGCCGACACGGCTGCCTGAACCTTCGCCCCGCGCCGCGCGACCGCCTCCCGCACGGCGTTCACGAGGGCCGGCATGGGCGCCGCGTCGTCCACGGCGGGCGACTCCGGCCAGCGATGCACGAGGACCGCGGGAAAATGCACAATGCACTGGCCGGCGACCCGCCAGGTCGCCTTCACCAGGGCCAGCCATAAGCCGGCGGCGCCCCGCGTTCGATCGTCGATCAGGTCGAGCGCGGTCGGGGCGCGCATCGCGACGGCGGGTCCGGGGTAGTTGGCCTCCAGTATCTGTTCCACGTCCCAGGCCGACTTGAACTCGGGATCGATCCGTTCTCCCCTCGCGTCCAGCGCGTCCTCGTCGGTGTAAACAATGCGGGCGTCCGGCGCCACAGCGACGGTCGCCGCGAGAGAGGCGTTGTATTCGTCGTCAAGCGTCAGCGGGGCGGTGATCCACAAGAGCCACGTCTCCTTCCCGTCGCTTTCCGCCAGGCAGGAGGCAAGCGTGTCCGCAGGTTCCGCAAGCGGCAGCGGCGGCGGCGCGCCCGTTGGCATGCGCGAAGGGCCGTGATCCGCGTCCCGGGCGAAGATCGCCGCACAGGGCAAGGTCTGGCGCGCGAGCGACGCAGCGATTCGGGTGTTAACGCCTGCGCTGCCGCAGTCCACCAGCGCAACGACGCGCAGCGAAGGGCGGCCGATCTCCTCGAGCGACGCAATGCGCATCGCGCTGTGGCGGCGACACCACGACCGATAGCGCTTGCGGGAGATGCCGTGCGGGTGCGCACGGTCCCACGCGGCGAACAGCTCGCCTTCCAGCATCAACGTCGCAGTCCGCCATCCGAACCAGAACAGTCGGCGCGGACTGCGCATGGCATGCGCGAAGCGGGCGCGGATCCGCATGGGCTCAGGCGTGCCGTGCGCGAAGCGCCGCGGCGTCGACGCGGCCATCCGTGAACGTGGCACAGGGTTCCAGCCATCCCGTGCCGGCGAGGGATTCGGGCAGCACGTCGAAATGCCCTGCATAGGCGAGGCGCGAATGCCGGTGGTACTCGCCGGAGGCGTTGTCCCCGACCCCGAGCGCAATCACATAACGGGCGCCGCCCATGTTTGCGTGCAGCGTCCAAACATACTGGCGGCGGGTTCCCGCAGAAGCCGGCGGCGGGCGCAGACTCATGTGGGCGGTGGTGGTGGCCCACAACGAAATGTCGTCGGCGCTCTTCACCTCGATGCCGAAGCAGGGCGCCGCGTTGGCGCGGTTGAACGCCACATCCACGACGATCTGTATCGTCTCTCCACGCGAGAAGCACGTCTTGGCGGCGCCAGCTGCATTCGCGATCGCGACGTTCACGAACTCGGTGGCCGCGGCGTCGACCGTGTCGGCAAGGGCTGCGGGCGCCGCCTCGCCGGCATCCGCCGATGCGCTCGGCGCGGAGGAAGGCGGGATCCCCGGCGCCGGGAAACGGACCGCGATCCCGCCCTCCAAGGTCACGGTATCGTTGGAATAGCGCTCGAGAACCTCGCGGCACGCGCCGTCAGCCACCACCCGTCCGCGATCGAGGTAGACGGCCCGGTTGCAGAATTCGATGATCGTATTGGGCGAATGGCTGACCAGGAGGATGGCCACGCCCGCCTCCTGCATCTTGCGTATGCGTTCGAGGCACTTGCTCTGGAACGGCGTGTCCCCGACGGCAAGCGCCTCGTCTACGATCAGTATATCGGGCGTGACGTGCACGGCCACGGCAAAGGCAAGCCTCACCAGCATGCCGCTGGAGTAGGTCTTGACGGGTTGATCCAGGAAATCGCCGATGCCGGCGAACTCCGCGATGGCGTCGAAGCTCGACTTCATCTCGCTGCGAGAAATGCCGAGGATCGCGCCGTTGAGGAACACGTTCTCGCGGCCAGTGAACTCAGGGTTGAAACCGCTGCCCAGTTCCAGCAGCGCGGCGATGCGGCCGGTCACGGAAACCGATCCTTCGGTGGCGAACAGGGTGCCGGCAACGAGTTGCAGCAGCGTCGACTTGCCGGAGCCGTTGCGTCCGATCACGCCGACCGTCTCGCCGCGCGCAACCACGAGGTCGACGCCGCGCAGCGCCCAGAACTCCCGAAAGTACTGGCGCTTGCCCCGCAGCAGCGTCTGCAGCAGACGGTGGTGCGGCTTCGCATAGATCTCGTACCGCTTGCCGAGGCCAACGAGCCGGATCACCGGCGCCGTCGGTCCCGCCGTGTCAGAGGACATCGGCGAATCCTCTGCGCGTGCCCTGGAACCAGGCATAGCCTGTCCAGGCTACGGCGACCGCCAGCGCTGAATACTTGGCCAGGGCGAGCCAGTCCGGCATCGCTCCCTCGATCAGCACCGCCCGCGCCTGTTCGATAGGCAGTGTGAGCGGTGAAAGCCTGACGACCGAGAGAAACGGTTCATGCAGCGCTTCCACCGGATAGAAGACCGGGCTCACGAACATGAGGACGGCGACCAAGAACGGAACGATCTGGCCGACATCGCGCAGATAGACGCCGAGCGAACAGAGGAACCACGCGAATCCGAGCAGCATGACCGCGAACGGCACGACAATGACCGGCAGCAGCAGCGCGGTCGGCGGGGGCAGTCCACGCGTAAACACGAAGAACGCGAACCAGATGCAGAGACCCACGGCGAAATGGAAGAGCGCGCTCCCCAGCGCGACCGCCGGCAGTATGTCCACGGGAAAAACGACCTTCCGCACCAGGTTGGGCTGGCCCACGATCAGTTGCGGAGCGCGCACGAAGGATTCCGCGAGCAGCCCATGCAACAGGAGGCCGACGAACAGGATCAGTGCGAAGTCGGCCTTCGGCGGCGCGGCACCCGCCCAGCGGGCATTGAAGACCTCGGTGAAGAAGAACGTATAGACCGCCAGCATCAGCAGAGGATTGATGGCCGACCAGAACATGCCGCCGGCCGATCCTCGATAGCGGCTGCGGGTGTCGCGTTCGATCATTTGCCACAACAGATCGCGATGGCGCCACAGGCTCCGGACCGGGTCAAGCAGGCTCAAGTCATTGCGCAAGGTTCATTCCGGACGCGGACGACGTCGAGGCGTCATCGAGGCCGGAATTATCGCATGAGGCCGCTGCGCCGCCCCGAGCGTCCGGCGTCAAAAAATGCTATGCTGATGTCATAAACGGTCGCCCGGCTGGCTTTCCGTCCGCGCGCGCCGATGGGAGCAGGCATGTTCACACTTCTGCCGCGACACATTGATAACCTTGGCCGGTTCGCTGCGGCGCTCATTCTGGCGAGCATCGCCTTGCCCGCTGCCGCGTATGACTGGCTCCAGTACAACGGCGATCCGCAGCACAGCGGCAACAACAGCGCCGAGAGGACAATCCACCGCAACAACGTGGGCAGCCTCGTCCAGCAATGGCAAGTAAGCCTGCCCGCCGCCTCGGACGGCGCGCCGGTTCTCCTCCAGAGCGTCGTGACTCCGGCGGGAACGAAGGACGTTCTGTACGTGACGACCACCGCGGGCCATATCGTGGCCATCGACGCGGCAACGGGCGCACAGGTCTGGATGCAGCAGAATGGACCCGGCGCGTGCAAGGTGAACAGCGGCGCGAGTGCGTGCTACACCGCATCGTCGCCGGCCATCGACCCGAACAGGTTGTACGTCTACAGCTATGGCCCGGACGGCAACGTACACAAGTACCTGGTCGGCGACGGCACCGAAATTCTGACCGGCGGCTGGCCGCAGGTCGCGACGCTCAAGGGCTACGACGAAAAGAACGCGTCGGCGCTCGCCTTCGCAACGTCGGGAGGATCGACCTACCTCTATGTGGTGAACGGGGGCTACCCGGGGGACTGCTGCGACTACCAGGGCCACGTCACGGCGATCAACCTCGGGACAGGCACGCAGAAGGTATTCAACACGATGTGCAGTCAGTTCACCCATCACTTCGGCCCCAATGATCCCGACTGCAACGCTCCCCACCAGTCCGGCGTATGGGCGCGTCCCGGCGTCATTTATGATGCGGCGACCGATCGCCTCCTCCTCGCGACCGGCAACGGCAGCTTCAACGGCGCCAGCGGAGGCGGCAACTGGAGCGAGTCGATCCTCGCGCTGCATCCGGACGGCTCAGGCAGCGGCACGGGTCCCGTCGACAGCTACACGCCGACGAATTACGCGGCGCTGGACGCCGCTGATGCCGACCTGGGCAGCACGGCGCCGGCGATTCTCCCCGCGCCACCAAACTCCAAGGTGCAGCACCTGGCGCTGCAGTCCGGCAAGGATGGCAAGGTTCGCCTCGTCAATCTGGCGGACCTGAGCGGTCAAGGCGGACCGCGGCATACGGGCGGCGAAATCGGCGCCGTCATCAACGTCCCACAGGGAAACGTTGTGTTGACGCAGCCGGCTGTCTGGGTCAATCCTGCCGATGGCGCGACGTGGGCATTCATCGTCAACGGCGGCGGGGCATCGGCACTGAAGCTCATCATCGACGGCAGCGGCAATCCCTCGCTCGCCGTGCAGTGGCAGAACGGCACCGCAGGCGGGTCCCCGATCGTCGCGAACAACATCCTCTATTACGCGGGCGGCAACGCCGTTCGGGCAATGGACCCGACAACCGGAACAGTGCTCTGGAGCACGCCGCGCAACGGCAGCACCCACTGGCAAAGTCCCGTCGTCGCCAACGGCGCGCTTTATGTCGCGGACGCATCGGCCCACCTCACTGCCTTTGCCGGTGGGCGTACCGGAATGCTGGTCGATCCCCAAAGCGGCGCCGGCACGGTTTCGAACATCAACGGCCTGCTGGAACCTGGCGAATCGGCACTGGTCGAGCCCACTTGGCGGAACATCACCGCTTCGGCGATCACGCTGACAGGCACGGCTTCGAACTTCGGGGGGCCGGCGGGCGCCACCTATACGCTCAACGACGCGGCAGCGTCCTACGGGTCGATCGCGCCAGGCGCGAGCGCCAACTGCTTCACCGTCACCGGCAACTGCTATCGCGTCACCGTCAGCAACCCGGCCACCCGGCCGGCCGTCCACTGGGATACGGTGTTGCGCGAGACGCTGTCCACCGGCGACACGGAAACGTTGCTGCTGCACGTGGGCCGGAGTTTCGGCGACGTGCCCGACACCGACCTCATGTACCGGAACATCGAGACGCTGGCGCACAACAACGTGACGCTCGGCTACGGCAACGGCACCTTCGGCCCCACCGCTTCGTCGATTCGGGGCGCCACGGCCATGTTCATCGCGCGCGGCGCCGTCGCGCCCGGAGGCGACGGTTCGCTGCCCGCCGCCGGCGTTGTCGGCGCCCAGCCGTACAACTGCGTCGCAGGGGGAACGTCGCGTTTTGCCGACGTCTCGCCGACCGACGGCTGGTGCAGGCACGTCCACTATCTCGCCAACCGCGGCGTGACCGCCAGCTACCAGTGCAGCGACGTATCGCACGCGTGCCCGGCGACCAGCACGACGCGCGCCGCGATGGCCGTAATGATGGCCGGCGCCATCGCGAACGGCGGCGACGCAGGCGTGCCGACTTCCGGCACGTTCAACGACACCGGAGCGGCGCGCAGCTACAACTGCGGCATTCCCTCGGGAAGTCACTTTCCGGATGTCCCGGCGGCGGACCCCGCCTGCCGGCACGTCAATTACCTCTGGGCCCGTGGAATCGTTGACGGCTATGGAGACGGGACTTTCCAGCCGGTAGGCAACGTGACGCGCGCACAGATGGCCAAGTTCATTGGTAACGGCTTCGCGCTGACGTTGTATTGAGGGCCGCAGCAGACGCTTGGCGGGTCATCCAAAGCACTCCAAAGGGTTGCCGCGGCGTCCGTCGAAATTCGACTTGCTGTCCATCGCCCTCTACCTCGCCCTGCCAATGCAATGCGCTCGCGCGGAGCCGTGTGCTGGCTTGCCGCCGTTCACCGGCATCACCCAGTCGACATCCTGTACCGATACCGAATGGCGCAAAAATCGGGGAATCTCGACCGGCCGCGTCAACTCGAGAGAGTTCCGACGGAACATGACCGCCACGCGCGCATATACGGCGCTCCATACTTGTCGTCTGGCAGCTCGAGCTCTGCGTCGGCACCAACGGCGTAGCGACCTACCGCTGCAGTACCCGGCGGCGCCCCCCCGCACCCAAAAAAAAGCGGCGCCCGCGGGCGCCGCTTCAATGACTCGCTTCGGCCAATCAAGGCGCTGGCACTTCTCCCGGAATCGTCGGGCTGTCATATGGCGAAGCGCCTCCGTTGACGCTCATGAACAACACGCCGATGTTGCAGCGGGTTGCGGAGAAGTTCCCCGACGCCAGAGTGCCCGCCTCACGATCCAGCTTGAGCTGGAAGCGCGGCCCTGATCCCGCCGGGATGTTCACCTTCACCGTGGCGGATGTGCCTACCCAATTGCGATCGCTTGCCGACACCCTCATGAGGTTCAGTTCGTCGGTGGCGTAGTTGTAGCCACTATCAAAACTGACCCTGGACCAGACGCGGGCAACCAACGGGGCTTGCGCATACCCCTGGAATGTCCAGTTGACATAGGCGACGCGCGGGAAGTTTACCGGAGGAAATATCGCCGTAGTGCAAACGTTTGGCCTTGTGTCGAGGTTGAGCGCGCCCGGGCTTTGCACATTGTCCGAGAAAACGTTGGGCGCGATGACGTCGCCCAGACGCTGCATGAACAGCGCCATCTGCGCGCGGGTCACCGGGTCGTTCGGACAATACTGCGTCGCCGTACAACCGAGCGTTACGCCCCGATTCTTGAGCCAATCGGTTGAATTGCAGAAAATGTCGCTGCCCGTGACGTCGGTGAAGCCGCCGCAAGACGCCGTCACGATCAGCTTGAACGTCTGCACCGCGTCGGGCAGCGTGCCGTTCGAGGCCGTGACCGTCAACGTGTAAGTTCCCTGCGTTCCGGCGGCCGGCGTGCCGGACAGCGACGGGTTCGCGAACGACATTCCCGACGGCAACGTTCCTGTGACGCCAAATGTCGACGCAGCAGGCCCGGGAACGGTCTGGAACGTGAAGTTGCAAGGTGAAGCAACGGCACAAATGAGTGAATTCGCGGACGAAATCGTCGGCGAAGCGGTACCCGTCACAGTCAGAATCACGGGACCGGTGACCGTCTGCCCATCGGGATTGACGACGCGCACGGCCTTTTCGCCGACACTCGCTCCAACAGTCGAGACCGTCACCGAAAGGTGCGTCGGGTCGGTAACGGTCACGCCCGTCACCGTGACGCCCGGAAGAATCTCGACCTGCAGTCGGTTCGGGAATCCCGGACCCGGATCGAAGAATGCGGAGCCGCCGCTCGACGTGCCAGTAATGGTGAGCGTAGTGCTTGCGGTGCCCGCCGGTATGCTGGAAACCGACAATGCCGTAAGCGACGGCGGCGGCGGCGCAAGCAGTTTTGACACACGCACACCCCAGGAATTCAGCGACTCCGTGTATTCCTGGATCGTCCACATCGTCTGGTCGTCGTTGGGATCGACGCTGGTGTACGAAAAATCTCCCCATCGCCGGCCGTTCGGCCCGCCCGAATCGAACGACGGATTGTAAGCCTGGAGTGCGTTCGTGAAGATCGTCGGAGCGTCCGTCGTCCCCGGGGCGTCGCTGGCCAGCCTGCCCGTGAACCCCCCGTTGGCCCGCTGCTGCGGACCGCTGGCGGTGAACCCGATGGCAACATTGCCCTGCCCATTCACCTGGATGCCGGGATAGGAGAACCAGCGCACGTCGGTGGTCTGCGGGTTGGCGTTCGTATTGTCGAACACCGTCCCGAACTCGGCGACCACGGGCGTCGTCGTGAGCGCGTTGATCCGATACCACCGGATGCCGTTGCGCGCGACGGCGGCGCTGCCGGTCGCAACACCGGTGCTGTCCACCGAAATCGCATGGGCGGCATAGAGGTTGCCGCCGCGCACCTGCCCGGATATGAGTCGCGTGTCGGACGCGTCCAGGTTTCCGTTCGCGCCGCCGGTGTTACCCAGGTGGGGAGAGGTGCCGACACCCAGCGTCGGCGCCGTATTGATAGCGATGGCGGGAGAAAGCGTCGGAACGCCACCGGGATTGCTCACGCGGTTGACGATGAGCTTGCTGAAGAAGCAGAAGGAAACGCCGATAAAGTAGCCTTCCGTGGCCGTATTGGCGTTGTCCACGCCCTGCGGGGTGTAGGCGCCATCGTCCGCGGGCACTGTGCAGCTGCCCGGGTTGGGGATGATGCCGTTGAACAATGTGACGCTGATCGGGCCGGATCCCTGAACCGACGACTTCTTGACGACATAGGCGTCGGCATTGATGTAAGCGGTGCCCGAAAGATTGAAGATGTTGGCGCCAATGTAGATCGCGTTGTTGTCAATGCCGAGAGTCGGATAGTCGACAAACGCGCTGCTGGGGTTGAAGAAGAAGAAGTTCCAGACAGTCGTGGTCGTGATGACGGGCGTGCTGCTAACCGCGAGCATTACACGGTTAGGAAGGAATGCAGCCCCGTTGTCTGGCGTGTCGATCATCACGACATACCAGCGCTGCGAGCCGCGGTCATAGCGGATATGCGGATCGGACGCAAAGTTGGAGGTCACGCCACCGCCAAGCGGCGTCTTGACCGACTGGAAGAATATGTCGGTCGTGACGTCGAGGATGCTGTCCGGCGTACCGGTCAGCTTGTCGAACGAGCGTATGCGCCCGTTGATCGCGACGATGAATTGCGACGGTCCGACGGCACCCATAGTGTCGGGGGGCACGAAGATAGAGTCGAACTGCTTGGCTCCCAGAAAGTTGTAGCTTTGGGTCTGCGCGACCTTGGGAGTCACCGCGGCAAATTTGGCCGCAGGAACGGACGGCTGGTCGGGAAGGGCATTCGGGTTCGGAAG
>Ga0302321_100002348_pt1 | contig 16244 bp, 14 predicted proteins | sample Fen_T0_1_FD_202505 | JGI IMG/M metagenome (GOLD analysis project Ga0302321, IMG submission 202505) | Peat permafrost microbial communities from Stordalen Mire near Abisko, Sweden - Fen_T0_1 | ecosystem: Environmental > Terrestrial > Soil > Wetlands > Permafrost | place: Sweden: Abisko...
ACCTTCCGTCCGCGCGAACCAATGATCGAGGAGACTGCCCATGTCGACTAATCCCTCCGAAGCGCTGTGGCTCGATGCCTCGCACAGCGTCACCCTGGAAAATCTCATCGACCTGTCGGGCCTCAGCGAAGCCGAGGTGCTGGAACTGATCGACGCCGGCGCACTGGTTCCCCTCGATGTGCAGGCCGTCACCTGGACCTTCGCGGCAGACTGCGTGCTGACGGTGCGGCAGGCGAGCCGCCTGCGCGCCGGGCTTGAGCTCGATGTGCATTCGCTGGCGCTGTCGCTCAGCCTGCTCGAACGGATTCGCCAACTCGAACGGGAACTCGCGCGCCTGCGCGCGCAATTGCCGGTGTTCCGGCGCTACTGAGCGCCGCCGGCGATTACAGTGCCAGCTTTTGCAATAGCGACGGCTCCAGCACCGCCGCGGTCATTATTCCGCTCAGGCACGATGCCTGGATGCCGGCGCCGGATATGTCCTGCCCGGCCAACAACAGGCCCGGCATCGGCGTGCGCACGTTCAGTGCGGTCGAGGCGAGGCGCTCCGCGCTCATTTCGATGCCGTACATGGCGCCTTCCGGCGAACGAACGTAGCGTTGGTGGGTAACCGGCGTCGACATTTCGTGGAACGCAATCTGCGCCGCGAGCGCCGGGAAGTGGCGCTGAAACTGCGCCAGCAGGCGCGCCTGCAGCCGCGCTTTCAATGCCAGGTAATCGGCCGGACGTTTTCCCTCCGGCAAATGCAGCCACGGCGCAAACAGTTGCGCGTCGCACAGGGCGATCACTTCGGCGGTGTGCTTGCCGGCGCGCGCCGGGTCCTTGAGCGAAGGGAAGGATACGAATAGCGCGGGCGCGTCCCGGCCGGCGCCCGCCTGCCAGACGCCTTCGAATTGTTCGCTCTCGTAGATCCACACGTTGGCTGCGGTGGCGCCGGCAGCGGCGATGTCGCCATCGAAGCCGATGTACAGCGCCAGATAGGCAGGGCCCGGCCGCAGCGCGCTCACCGTCTCCTGCCAGCGCGGTGCGACTTCGGCGTCGAGACAGGCCACGGTGTTGCCGATGCCCATCGCCGAGATGACGGAGGCGCTGGTTTCGGTGTGCCAGGTGCGGCCCTGCCGGTAGCGAACGCCGCCGGCGCGACCGCCCTGGGCGACGATCTGTTGCACATCCGCACCCAATCGCACTTCGCCGCCGGCCGCTTCGATGACCGGTTGCAGCGTTTGCGCGAAGCGCCCCGGACCACCCACCGGATAATACGCGCCGCCATCGTAGGCGGCAGTCACCAGCGCGTGTTCGAGCAACGGTGCGCTGTCCGGCGCCGCGCCATAATTTCCCCAGCGCGCGCCGAGCACGGCGCGCAGCCGAAGGTCGGCGATCGGTTCCAGCGCCTCGGCAATGGTTCGTTGGGAGAAATGGCGGACGTCCGCGCTGTTCCACAGGCGCAGGCCCCACGCCAGCAACGGCGGCAAGCCGCGCGAGGCCAGCAGCGCATGCGCGGCGTGACAGGAGGCATCGATTTCGGCGAACCAGTCATCGATGGCGAGCGCTTCCTTGGGAAAGCGTTGCTGCAGCGCCTGGCGATACGCGGTACGCGGGTGTTCGATGGCAAACTCGAACCCGGGCAGCCGCACGATGTCGTACGGATTGCCGCAATCGGCAAAATGCAGCGCATCGGCACTGAGCCATTGCAGCACGCGTCCGAACTGGCCTTCCGGCCCGCGGCGCGGCCCGACGCCGCTGATGTAGTGCACGCCGGTGGCGAAGGTCCAGTCTTTGCGCGTGAAGGTTTGCGTCAGGCCGCCGGCCTGGCGGTGCTGCTCCAGCACCAGCACGCGCTGCCCGCAGCGCGCCAATGCCGCCGCTGCCGTAAGGCCGCTGATACCCGAACCGATAACGATGGTATTCCACATGTTCGCCGCCCCAGACTACCTGTTTTCGGCGCCGCTTGGGGCGGCACCGAAATTCATGCCAACCGGTTGGTTGCGTTACTCGTGTCGCAATGCCTCGATCGGATCCATCTGTGCGGCGCGCCGCGCCGGAAAATAGCCGAACAAGACGCCAATACCCGCCGAAAACACGAACGACAGCACGTTGATCATCGGATTGAACAGGTACGGCATGCCCATCACTTTTGCCAGCACCACGGTGGCGACCGTAGCGATAACGATGCCGATCAGCCCGCCCAGCGCCGCCAGCGCCACCGCCTCGATCAGGAATTGCAGCAGCACTTCGCGCTCGAGCGCGCCGATGGCGAGCCGGAGGCCGATCTCGCGGGTGCGCTCGGTGACGCTCACCAGCATGATGTTCATGATGCCGATGCCGCCCACCAGCAGGCTCACCGCCGCCACCGCGCCGAGCAACGTGGTCATCACCTTGGTGGTGCCGGACAGGGCATCGGCGAGTTGCTGGGTGTCGAGGATATTGAAGTTGTCGTCGTCGGCCGGCGCAAGCTTGCGGCGTTCGCGCAGGAACTCGCGCAGGCTCGCCTTGACGCGAGTACTGTCGGTGCCCTCTTCCATCGACACCAGCAAGGTTGCGACCTTCAGGTTGCCGGTGACGCGGCGTTGCAGCGTGTGCAGCGGCACCAGCACCGCATCATCCTGGTCGTTGCCCATCGCCGCCTGGCCCTTGGAGGCGAGGATGCCGATCACGTCGCAGGTGAACTGCTTGATGCGCAGCGGCTCGCCGAGGCCGTGGCTGCCGGCAGCACCGGCGTAGATTTCACGCCGCACGGTTTCGCCGATGATGCAGACGGCGCCACCGCCGGTCTGCTCGTCTTCGGAGAATTGGCGCCCGGAGGCGAGTTTCCAGTTGCCGGTATCGAACCAGGAGTTGCTGCTGCCGGTGACGCTGGTGGCCCAATTGCGGCCGTTGCCGACCACGGTGACGCCGGCGCGGCCCTCGGGTGCGACGGCGGCGATGCCGCCGATTTGCGATTGGATGGCTGCCGCATCGGCCTCCTTGAAGGCAGGCGCGCCACCTCCGCCGCCTGGTCCGCCCGGGCCCTGGCGCTGGCCGGGTCGCACCATCAGCAGGTTGCTGCCGAGGCTGGAGATCTGGTTCTGCACCGCCTTGGTGGCGCCGTTGCCGAGAGTGACCATGGTGATGACGGCGCTGACGCCGATGACGATGCCGAGTATGGTCAGGAACGAGCGCAGCAGGTTGCGGCGGATCGAACGCAGCGCGAGGAAGAAGGTGTTGAGCAGCATCAGATGGTTGCGGCCGCCGTTGCGGCTGCAGTTTCGCTGGCGTTTGCCATTTTGGCCGGCACCGGTTCCGGATTGGGGCCGTCGCTGGCAATCTTGCCGTCAATGAAGTGCACCCAGCGTTGCGCGTAAGCGGCCATGTCGGGTTCGTGCGTGACCATCAGCACGGTGATGCCGAGGTCGGTGTTGAGCGCACGCAACAGCTCCATGATTTCCTGGCTGCGCTGCGTGTCGAGGTTGCCGGTCGGTTCGTCGGCGAGCAGCACGGCGGGCTCGGTGACGATGGCGCGGGCGATCGCGACGCGCTGCTGCTGGCCGCCGGAGAGTTCCGCCGGCGAGTGATGCTCCCAGCCGGCGAGGCCGACCGATTTCAGGGCGGCGGCAGCGGACTGGTGGCGCAGCGTTGCCGATTCGCCGCGATAGAGCAGCGGCAGTTCGACGTTCTCCTGCGCCGAGGTGCGCGCCAGCAGGTTGAAGCCCTGGAAGACAAAGCCGAGATAGCGGCGACGCAGCCGCGCGCGCTGGTCGCGCGACAGATCCTCGACGTGCGCGCCATGGAACAGGTATTGGCCGCCGGTGGGCGTATCGAGGCAACCCAATATGTTCATGGCGGTCGATTTGCCCGAGCCACTGGGCCCCATGATGGCGACGAATTCGCCGGCGGTGATGTCGAGGTCGATCCCCTTCAAGGCTATCAGCTCGGCCTGGCCGCTGCCGTATCTCTTGGTGACGCCGCGCAAGCGGATCAGCGGTTGCGCCCGGGATTGTGCGTGCACGACGGCGGCGCTCTCCTTCAGCACCTGTCGTGCATTCGGCGCGTTCACTTCGCCGCCGCGGTTTTCTGGTCGGTGATGACCAGCATGCCGGCCTGCAGTTCGCCGCCGGTGATTTCGGTCATGCGTCCGTCGCTGATGCCGACGGTTACCGGCACCGAGACGGCGACGTTGTCGCGCAGCACCCACACTTCCTTGGCCGCCGCCGTGGCGCTATCGTTCTTGTTGCCGGTGCCGCGCGTGTTGCCGCGCGGCATGCGCGGCACCAGGCTGGCGACGATGCCGCCCTTGGCCGCCGGTTTGGCAGCGGCATTGTCGGCACCAGCGACGGTAGGAGTGAAGCGCAGCGCGCTGTTGGGCGCCAGCAGCACATCCTTGCGTTGGGTTGCGATGATGGTGGCGGTGGCGGTCATGCCGGGCCGGAGGCTCAGGTCGCTGTTGTCGACATCGAGATAGGTGAGGTAGGTCACCACGTTGTCGGTGATGGTCGAACCGAAACCGACGCGGGTGATGCGCGCAGGATAGGGGCGGGAAGGATAGGCGCTGACAGTGAAGGTGGCGTCCTGCCCGACCGCGACGGAACCGACGTCGGCTTCATCGACGTACACCCAGAGGCGCAGTTTGGCGAGGTCCTCGGCGATGCTGAACAAGGTGACCGCCTGCAGTGAGGCCGCCACCGCGTTGCCGGGATCGACGCTGCGCGTCAGCACCACACCATTGGCGGGCGCGCGGATGGAGGCCTTGCTGAGATTGATCTGGTCGGTCGATTGCGCGGCCCTGGCATCGGCAACCCCGGCGAGGGCGCTGCCCCAATCGGCCTTGGCGCGCGCCAGCGTGGCGCGGGCGGTATCGAGCTCGGTCTTGGCCGGCACCTTGCCGCCCGACAGGCGCGAAACTTCCTCGAAGCGCGCCAGCGTCGCGGCGGCTTCCGCCACCGTGGCGGCGGTTTGCGTGACCTTGGCGTTGGCGGCGTCGAGCGTGGCTTGCGAGCGCAGCGTCTGGTCGTGCAGCTTGGCGGTATCGAGCTCGACCAGTACCTGGTCTTTTTTCACCACGTCGTTCACATCGACGTTGACCTTCAGCACCGTGCCCGACAATTCGCTGCCGATATTGACCGAACGCGTCGGCTGCAGGGTGCCGGTGGCGGTGACGGTGAGGGTGAGGCTGCCGCGCGCCACCGCCTGCGTGGTGTACACCGGTGCGGCGTTGGCGGCCTGCTCGTATTGCCAATACCAATAGCCGAGCACGGCGAGCAGCACCAGCATCGCGCCGCCCCACACCAGCGGCCGCCGGTACCAGCACGACGCGGTCGGCTCGTCGAGCAAGGCCGCCAGCGTGGCCTTGGCGTCGTCTTTCCCGGCTGTGGCGGTCGGCGCTTCCACGGCCGGTGCGGCGACCGGCGGTGCGGTGGCGGCGGCGGCGGCGGCGGGGAAGGCAACGGGATCGGCGGGGCTGGGCGGTGTTGCACTCATGAATGATCTCTGTGGACGGCATTGGCGGAAACATGGGCAGCGGCGTCGGGCTGCCAGCCGCCGCCGAGCGCTTTGTAGAGCCGCACGTGATCGGCGCCGAGGTCGGCCCCGGCGACGGCGACGCTGTCCTGGGCGCCGAGCTGGGTGCGCTGGGTGTCGAGCACGGTCTGGAAATCGACCAGGCCGCTCGCGTAGCGCAGGCGCGCCAGTTGTGCGGCGTTGGTGGCCGCACTCGCCGCCTGTTGCAAATGGCCGAGGCGCTCGCGGTCGCCGCGCAGTGCGATCAGGGCATCCTCGACTTCCTGCAACGCCTTCAATACCGCCGCCTGGTAGGCGCTGCGCGCCTGTTCCAGCGCCGCCTGCTGCACGCGCACCTGCGCGCGCAACGCGCCGCCGTCGAACAGCGGCATCGCAACATTGGCGAGCAGCGAGCTCACCACCGAGGCGCCGTTGCCGAGCGCGCCGACGGTGGCGGCATTCAAGCCGAGCGAGCCGCCCAGGCGAAAGTTCGGCAGCCGCGCCGCATCGGCCTGCGCGACGCGCGCCAGGGCTGCCGTCACTTGCAGTTCGGCGGCGCGCACATCGGGCCGCTGACGCAGCGTCTCGGCCGGCAGGCTCAGCGCCAGGTCATCGGCGGCATGCGGGATTGGTGCTGCGACCGACAACGTGCCCGACAGCGCAGCCGGCGGCTGGCCGGTCAGCACCGCGAGCGCGTGACGGCTTTGTTCGACCGCCGTTTGCAGCACCGGAATCTGCGCGCGTGTTTGCTCGGTCTGCGCGCGCGCCTGTTCGCTTTCCAGGTTGGTGACGAGGCCGGCCTGTTCGCGCCATTGCGTGATTTGCAGGGTCTCGGCCTGGGTCGCCAGGTTGTCGGCGGCGATGGCAAGGCGCGCCTGGGCACTGCGCAGCGCGAAGTAATCGAGAGCGACTTCGGCGGCGATCGACACCCGCACGTCGCCCAGGCTCGCGGCATTGGCCTCGGCATTGGCTTCGCTCGCGGCCAGCGCCTGCCGATTGACGCCGAAAATATCGAGCTCCCAGCCGGCGTCGAGGCCGACCTGGAATTGATTGCCGCGGCTTTCGTGCCCGGCGGTGTTGTGCTGTGCTGCGGCCGACAGGCTGAGTGTCGGCCAGAGCGCTGCGGCGGCGACATCGCTCACGGCGCGCGCCTGTCGTAGCGCGGCTTGCGCGCCCTTCACGCTGGTATTGGCTTGCTGCGCCTGTGCTTCGAGGCGGGTCAGCGCGTCGTCGCCGAAACGCTGCCACCATTGGGCCGGCAAGCGATTGCCGTTGGGCGAGGAGACATCGCCAGTCGACCACGCCGAGGGCACTTCGACCCAGATCGGCGCCACGCATTGTTGCGTTTGCGGCGCAAGCGACGCGCAGCTCAGCAGCGCCAGCGCCATGCAACCGGCGACGGCAGGGCAGCGCAGGGCACGGGCAAGCGTCATGGTGGGAGCGGAAGGCGGTTTGGACTGAGAAGCCTGCATGGTGGTCCCGCCTCGCATTTCGGTCTGTGCTATGGCGCACGTAGCTTGGGCGGCGAACGGGCCTTGCGTTGCCTGGCGCACAGACCGGCAACGCGCGCATTTGTACCTTGAGGATGCTGCGGCCGATGCCGTTACTTCGAGGATTACGCATATGAGTACCGTTCAGATCGCCGTCATCGTCGGCAGCCTGCGCCGCGATTCGCTCAATCGCAAAATGGCCGATGCTCTCGCGCGTCTGGGTCCCGCCGAGTTTGTCTTCAAGCAGGTCGAGATCGGCGATTTGCCGCTCTATAACCAGGATCACGATGCCGACCAGGCGCCGGCCGTGAAGCGCATGAAGGCCGAGATCAAGGCCGCCCACGGACTCATTTTCTTGACACCCGAATACAACCGCTCGATGCCGGGTGTGCTCAAAAACGCACTCGACCACGGCTCGCGGCCCTACGGCCAAAGCTGCTGGTCGGGGAAACCTGCCGGCGTGGTGGGCGTATCGGTGGCGCTGACCGGCAGCGCGATGGCGCAGCAGCATTTGCGCAACGTGCTTGCCTACCTCAATGTGCCGACACTCGGCCAGCCGGAAGCGTTCATCCACGACCAGCAGGGCCTGTTCGAGGCCGACGGCCACATCGCCGAGGGTTCGCGCAAATTCATGCAGGGCTGGATGGATCACTACGTCGCCTGGGTGAAGCAGCACCAGGCTTGATACGGCCGGATCGCTTGTCTACTTAACTCTCACTGGAAAGATATCCATGAAAACCGATGCACTGATACAGCAAGACGTGATGGCGGAACTGAAGTGGGAACCTGCGGTAAGCGCCACCAAGATCGGCGTCGCCGTCATGGATGGCGTGGTCACGCTGACCGGCCACGTCGACAGCTTCGGGGAAAAATGGGAAGCCGGCCGCGCGGCGCAGCGGGTCGCCGGAGTGAAGGCGATCGCCACCGAAATCGAGGTGACGTTGCCCGGCGAGAGTCGCCGCGACGATGCCGACATTGCCCGCACGGCTGAGAACATTTTGCAATGGCTGACTATTGTTCCCAGCGAGAGCGTCAAGGTGGTGGTGGAAAACGGCTGGATTACTCTCTCCGGCGAACTGAGCTGGGACTATCAACGGATGGCGGCAGTGCGTGCCGTGCGGCACCTGATGGGTGTACGCGGTGTCAGCGACCAGATCGCCATCAAGCATGCAGTATTCCAAACCGACGTGCAGAGCGACATCAAGGCCGCCTTGCAACGGCAGGCCAACCAGGACGCGCACGGCATTTCGGTGACCGTGGACGGCGGCAACGTCACCCTGACGGGAACCGTGCAGAGCTGGTGGGAACGGGACCTGGCGCGTCGCTCGGCCTGGAACACGGCGGGCGTGCACAAAGTGGTGGACAACCTGGTGGTGGCGCGCTGATGGTTGCGTGCGCCCGCGGATGGCTTCGTCCGGTTCGTTGACCTCTGCAATGAATCTTCCCTGCTATCTGTTCAACTCCGTTACCGAAGCGGAACGGGCGATTCGTTCGCTGGGCCAGAGTGGCTTCGACCTGAAGAAACTCTCGTTGATGGGACAGGGCTATCACGCATCGCGCCGATCGCGCCCGTTGTTCGGCGTGCGCGACCGCATCATCGTGTCGGGCCGCACCGACCCGTTCTGGCACCGCGCGCGCGGGCTGGTGATCGCACCGGCGTACTTCTATTTGCCCGGCGCGGGGCTGGTGGCGATGATCGGCCCGGTGGTGGCGGCATTGCGCAAGGTACTCGACGACACGCGGCAGGCCCGAAACTTTTCGGTGCTGGGCGCGGTGCTCGGCGGCATCGGCGTGCCGGCGACAACGGCGGCCAGTTGCGAGGCCGCGCTGAAGGCGGACAAATTCATTCTCATGTTGCACGGCAACGCCATCGAAACCGCGCACGCCTTGCAGGTGCTTGACGATTCGCAACGCAAGGCGGCGTAGGGCGAGTATTCTGGGTCTTCGTACCCACGACAACAGGACAAGACCATGATCCGGCATCGCGAGCGGCACCGCATGGACCGCATCGGCTGGCTGCGCGCCGCCGTGCTCGGCGCCAACGACGGCATTGTTTCCACGGCGAGCCTGATGATCGGCGTGGTCGCGGGTGGCGCCGGGGGCAGCGCAGCATCCAGCGGCATTTTGCTGACCGGCATCGCCGGCCTGGTCGCCGGCGCCATGTCGATGGCGGCAGGCGAATACATCTCGGTGCATTCGCAGGCCGATACCGAACACGCCGACCTCGAGCGCGAACGCATCGAGCTCGCTTCCGACCCGGAATCGGAGCACCGCGAACTGAGCGCGATCTATGTGGGGCGCGGCCTGGAGCCCGCCTTGGCGCAACAGGTTGCCGAGCAATTGATGACGCACGACGCGCTCGGCGCGCACGCGCGCGAGGAACTCGGCATCTCGACCATGACCACCGCCAAACCGTTGCAGGCCGCGCTCGCCTCGGCGTCGAGCTTTTCGGTCGGCGCGGCGCTGCCGATCGTGGTGACGCTGGTGGCGCCGGCCACGCACCTGAGCTATTGGCTGGCGGGCACCGCGCTCTTGTTCCTGGCCGGCCTCGGCGCGCTGGCCGCCCGCGTCGGCGGCGCCGGCATGGTGAGCGGCGCCTGGCGCGTGACGGTTTGGGGCGCCTTCGCGATGGGCATCACGGCGGCGGCGGGTGCGTTGTTTGGTGCGATTGCCTGATCGTCGGTGACGGGTAACGCGTGACGAGTGACGTTGCCTACGCGGCTTGGCCCGCGTTGGCGCTGATGCCCTGCTGTGCCGCCCACTGAGCGATGTCGACCCGGTTGATGGCGGCCGCCATCAATTCCGGGAAGCGGTCCGGCGTGCAGGCAAAGGACGGCGCGCCCAGTGCGGCAAGCTTGGCCGCGAGCGCGTGATCGTAGGCGGGCGCGCCCTCGTCGGATAGCGCCAGCAGCACGATCAATTGCACGCCGGCTGCGATCAGGCTGGCCGCACGCTTCAGCAAATCCTGTTCGACGCCGCCTTCGTACAAATCGCTGATCAGCACCAGGATGGTGTCGGCAGGGCGCCGCACCAGAGACTGGCAATGCGACATGGCGCCGTTGATGTCGGTGCCGCCGCCGAGGCGCACCGAGAACAGCACCTCGACCGGGTCGTCGAGCTGGTCGGAGAGATCGATGACGGCGGTATCGAACACCACCAGCTTGGTATTCACCGCCGGCAACGATGCCATTGCCGCGCCGAACACGCTCGAATACACCACCGAATTGGCCATTGAGCCGCTTTGGTCTATGCACAGGATCACGTCACGCAAGCTAGAACGCTTGCGGCCGTAACCGATGCGGGTTTCCGGTACCACGGTTTGGTAATCGGGCTGGTAATGCCTGAGGTTGGCGCGGATGGTGCGATGCCAATCGATTTCGGCATGTCGCGGCCGGCGAGTGCGAGTGCCGCGATTCAATGCACCGCTGATGGCCGAACGCAACGGATTGGCCAGACGCTTCATCAGGTCGTCGACCACTTTCTGCACCACCACGCGTGCGGTGTCGCGGGTCTTGGCCGGCAGCAAGCCGCGCAAGGACAGCAGGGTCGCCACCAGGTGCACGTCCGGTTGCATGGCCTCGAGCATTTCCGGTTCCATCATCAGACGTTTCATGTCGAGGCGTTCGATCGCATCGCGCTGCAACACCTGCACCACGCTCGCCGGAAAGTACTGGCGGATGTCGCCCAGCCACGCCGGCACGCTGGGGGCCGAACTACCGAGGCCGCCCTGTCGATCGGAATCGTAAAGAGCGGCGAGCGCGCGGTCGATGTGCAGGTCTTCGGCCGAGAGCGGCACCTGCGTGCCGTCGGCGGGGCCACCACCGAGCACCAGCCGCCAGCGGCGCAGGCGTTCGCCGTTGTCGCTCATGCCGCCGCCTCCTTGCCGTAAATCGTTTGCAGCACTGGCAGCACCTTGCGTGCGCGCTCGGCGGCGATGCCGGTAATGGCGGCCGCGGCCACTGCCGTGTCGCCGCGCCTGGCGTGCTGGCCGATCTGGCGGCGTTCGGCCTGCGGAAAGGTGGCAAAGGTACGTCGAAGCAAGGGCAACGTCTCGACAAAATGTTCCACCGTCAGCCCCGCCAGCCACCGGTCGATCAAGTTCCACATGATGGCGTCGTGGGTGAGCACCGCGCCGCTGCCGCTGGCGAAACCTTCGATCCAGTGGGCGGCGGCCAACGGGTCGTTTGCCATCGACAGCGCAAGGTGCAATCTTCGCGCGGTATCCTCGGCCGTTGCCGCACCGGCATCGTGCAACAGCCTTGCCACCCGGCCGGCAGCCAGCGCGTGCAGGCCCGACTGCTCGACCAGCTGGCCGAGGTGCTTGCGCCATTCCGCGAGCTCGGTATCGATATTGAGCATGACCAATGCGTTGTCTACAGCAGCGAGGCGGGCGGCCATCGCGGCGGCCGCTTCGTCGTCGAGCGATGCGCAGGCCGAGGGCAGGCCGATGCAGACGCGCGCGATGCTGCCTTGCAGTATCCGGTCGAGCATCGCGCCGTCGGTCTGGCGCACGCTGCCGTAGCGGCGCGAGCGCGCCAGCGGTACCAGCGCATCCATCAATTGCACGACATCGCGCGACACCGCGGTACGCGCTTCCAACACCGCCAGCACCCGTTCCACGGCGAGCGGCAAGTCTGCCAGCAACGCCGCTTCCAGCATTTTGGCGACCGCATCGACGTTGTCCGCATTGGCGGCGCGGTCGGCCGCAATCAGTGTGGCCGCTTCGACGATGGTGCCGCCCCAACGCGCGGCGTCGACGATCGCTACCGCGAATTCGGGCTGCCAGCGCACCCGCCAAAATTCGTGAAAGGTGCCGGCACTGCGCACGGTGGCGCGCGCCGGTTCCGCCCAATGGATGCCGAGCAGGCGCAGGCGGTGAAACAATTGGCTGCGGGCGAGATCGGTTTCGGTGCGCAGATCGAGGTCGTAGTCCTTGAAATCGGCGCTCACCGGCAGGCGCAGGCGTTTTTGCTCGCGGGCGAGATCTTCCTGTAACGGCGCCAGCGGCAAATCGTCCGGCACGTGGCCGAGGCGCTGGCCGAAGACGAGCTTGCGTTCGATCAGCTGCAGTGGTGCCTCGGCACCATTGCACACTACCGATAAGGCAGCTTCGAGCAGTTCATCCAGTCCCGGCAGCGCGCGACCTCGAAGTGTGGCGAGCGTCTCCGCGAGCCGCACCGCTTCGATCACGTGCGCGGACGAGGCGTCGAGGTCGTGGTCGCGCAACAGGCGCGCCATGCGCGTCATCCAGTGCAGCACCGGCTGCTCCCGTTGCTCCCACAGCAGGTGGTACCACTCGGGCGATTCGACACCGGCACCGTAGCCGGAGCGGAAGGCGAGGCGCTCGTAGGTCCACGGCACCCAGGCCGCCTTGGTCTTCACCTTCGGCAGGTTTTTCAGCAAGGCCGCGTCGTGGCTCGCCGCCGGCAATGTCGCCAGCGTGGGCGCGTGCCACGCGCCGCACACCACGGCGATGCGCTCGAAGCCCTCCTTCAGCGCGGCGCGAATCTGCTGGCGCATATACGCCTCGCGCTGCAAACCCAGCGCCTCGTCTTCGGGATGCTGCTCACGCAGCGCATCCATCGCCTCGCGCACGGCGTCGAATACCGCCCCTCCGCCCTGGCGGGTTTCCACCACGTGGTCCCACCAGCGCTCGCCATCGGGGTAGCCGGCGATGTCGGCCAGGTAGCGCAACGGGTCGCCGCGCACGCTGGTGGTGGCTTCGGCCGCTTCCTCTTCGGCCGCCTTGTCTGTCAGGCGGTGCGCCTGCGGCAGATCGATGAAGCGCACCGGCAGTTTGCGCTCGACGCCGAAACGGATCGCCTGCCATTCCGGAGAATAGGCGGCGAAGGGATAGAACACCGATTGCTGCGGGTTGTCGGCCGCGTACACCAGCAGTGCGACCGGCGGCTGCATGCCCTCGCGGGCGGCGAGCGCTACGATGTCGTCGGCATCGGGCGGACCTTCGATCAGGATCGCATCCGGCTGCAGCGCCGCCAGCGCAACCAGCAGGCTGCGCGCCGAGCCGGGGCCGTGGTGGCGGATGCCGAACAGGTGGACTTTGTCGGTCACTACAGAAGCTCGCGGCAGGCGCGGTACAGGTCCTTCCAGCCGTCGCGTTCCTTCACCACCGTTTCCAGGTACTCCTTCCAGACGATGGCGTCCTGCACCGGGTCCTTGACGACGCTGCCGTGCAACCCCGAAGCGACGTCGCCGGCGCGCAATTTGCCATCGCCGAAATGCGCCGACAGCGCGAGCCCGCTCCCCATCACGCCGATCGCCTCGGCCGTGGACAGCGTCGCGGAGGGCGACTTGAGCTTGGTCTTGCCGTCTTCGGTTTTGCCGGAGCGCAATTCGCGGAACACCGCGACCACGCGCTTGATCTCATCGATCGGCGCCTCGGTCGGCAATTCCAGCGAGCGTCCCAGCGCCGCCACCCGCGTCATGACGATTTCGATCTCCTCCTCGGCAGTGGCCGGCACCGGCAGCACGACGGTATTGAAACGCCGCTTCAGCGCGCTCGACAATTCGTTGACGCCGCGATCGCGGTCGTTGGCGGTGGCGATGATGTTGAAGCCGCGCGCGGCCTGCACTTCCGAATTGAGTTCCGCGATCGGCAGGGTCTTTTCCGAAAGCACCGTGATCAGCGCGTCCTGCACGTCGGCCGGCATGCGCGTCAGTTCCTCGATGCGGGCGATGCGGCCCTCCGCCATCGCGCGCATGACCGGCGAAGGCACCAGCGCTTCCTTCGACGGACCCTTGGCGAGCAGCAGCGCATAGTTCCAGCCGTAGCGCACCGCCTCCTCGGGCGTGCCGGCGGTGCCTTGCACCAATAGCGTGGAATCGCCGCTGATCGCGGCCGCGAGATGTTCGCTGACCCAGCTCTTGGCGGTGCCGGGCACGCCGAGCAGCAGCAGCGCGCGATCGGTGGCAAGGGTCGCCACGGCGATTTCGATGACGCGCCTTGCGCCGATGTATTTCGCCGTCACCCCGAAGCCGCCGGGAAGTTTCCCGCCGAGCAAATAGGTCGCGACCGCCCACGGCGAAAGTTTCCAGTTAGGCGGCCGCGGCCGTTCGTCTGCCTTGGTGAGGGCGGCAAGCTCCTCGGCAAACTGGTCTTCGGCGTGGCGGCGCAGCAGTTCGGTCATGGCGTTAACTCCTGGAGGTAATTGCTTCTAAGTTCGAGTGTGGCAGCAAGGCGTTCGAGCATTTCGTTGTCAGCAGCGGTCCATTGCGCGGCCTCGGTAGGCCAGCCTTCGCGGATACCGGCCGCACTTTGTATGGAAAGGTTTGCAGCCAATCGCTTCATCTGCGCGCGCAGGTCCCAGGACGTTTCCTTCAGGTAGTGGCTGCGAACGATCTTGAGAAAATCCCGGGAAAACGCGGCCGACCAGGCGTGGTCGGCCGCTTTCAGCAATTGGTGCATCCCTGCTTCGTGAATGGCAGCGGGCCGATCACCCAGCAGTTTGGCCAGAAATCGTTCGCGCGCGTCGGGCGCCAGCAAACGCAGTAGCCCGCCGAGGCCTGCACCTTCGAGACCGCCGGCGATGGCGCCGGCCTTGTCGGTGAACGTCAAAAGCAAAGCTTCCGCCCACTCCGCGTCGCGCTGCGATACCGCGGCCTCGGACCATCCGAACAGCATGGCTTCGGCCCATTCACCGCCAAGTGCCGCATCGATCAGTTCGGCCGGCTTGGCCTGCCAGTGGGTCGCGAACCAGGCGAGCGGAATACCGGCGACGACCTGCAGCAGCGTATGCGCCTTGGCGCCGAGTTTGCCGCGCTTCTTTGCACTCTCGATGCCGTCCCTTGTCAATGCTTTGGCCACGATGGCATCTTCGTTATCGGCGATCGTCACCTCGATGGCGCCGCGGCCCTTTTTGAAAAATCCGGCGCTGCCGGGAGCGAAGCGAACGTGTGCGGCCAGCCATTGCACCAATCGGTCGCCACGCGCCGATTGCGGCAATGCCGCCAGCAGCCGCGCGGCCGCGCTGCGCACGGGCTTGTTGCGCGCATCGAGCAGGCCTTCCAGAAAATCGTGGTCCTGCGGCGTGAGTCCGGTCGCAAGCGGAGCAAGACAAGCGGCGACGTCGTCGGGTTCGTCGGTTTCCAGTGTCGATGCGATGAGCGTTCGCGCCAGAGCGGGATCGTTCGCACGCAATTGCTGAAGCAGGGCGATGCGCTCCGATCGGGTGCCCGCTTCCCAGACAATCCGCGCATCGGCCGGCGGTGCCGCGCCGCGCCAGTCGGGATTCAGCAGCGCCAGCCACTGGCCGCGTGCGCCCAGTACCGCGCGCATCGCCGCAACCATTGCCGGCGATTTTTCGGCGGCCATGCGATCGAGGAATTCCGGCAGCAGGTGGTGCGGTACGCGGCAATTCGCGCGCGCGGCCGCCGCGCACCATTCAGGAAGGAGATCCTGGTACTCCGGCGCAAGCACCGCGGCGATCGAGTTGGCGGGGCGTTGCGTGTCGGCGGCGCTGGCCGCGTGATCGCAGCTCCCCGGCTGCGGCAGGTAGCCTGCCAACGACCATGGCGACAACAATGCGGCGTGCTCGAGCAGACGTTGTTCGGGCGCATCGCCTTCGTCGGCGAGCGGCGACAATTCGGCCGGCAACGCCGGCATGACGAAGCTGCGCTCGCAACCCAACATGGCGGTAACGACCAGCGACGACCAATCTCCCCCCAGCTCCAGCCTCACGCGGCCTCCATTGCGCGTAGCGCCGGCGATCCGTCGGCGAGGCCGTAGGTTGCAGCGCCGTTGACGACGGCCAGCGGCGTGAAGAATTCGCCGTCCCACTCACCCACCGCATCGAACGCGTCACCGCCCGAGACTGCCAGCAAGTGCCAGGCCGCCGGGTATTTTGCCGGTAGCGGCAAACGCTTGCTCGTCGAGTCCACCATGAATGCGTGTTGCGCGCCTTCTTCCGCTCGCTGCAGCGCGATCCTGACGCCGCCCAGTCGCAATGGATAGCGGTCCAGCCAAGGTGTGCGGGCGAGCGCGTCAGCGTAGTCAGCCAATGCGTCCGCAATCGAAGGCGAAGTTGCAAGCGTGTCTTTGGCTGCGCGCGGCAATCCCGCACGGGTGCGTACCACCGCGCGCAGCTGTGCGCTGCCGGGATAAAAGGCGAGTTCACCGTCGAATTGAAAGCCAACCGGCGGGCCGGCCTCCATGCCCTGGGTACCGACAGCGTAGTCGAGCAGCAATGCGGGCCGTCCTGTGCGGCTCCCCCACAGCCAGGTGCGGCGAACCTTGAAGCGGTCTTCGAATTCCTGGGCGATACCGAG
>Ga0302321_100002349_pt1 | contig 16241 bp, 13 predicted proteins | sample Fen_T0_1_FD_202505 | JGI IMG/M metagenome (GOLD analysis project Ga0302321, IMG submission 202505) | Peat permafrost microbial communities from Stordalen Mire near Abisko, Sweden - Fen_T0_1 | ecosystem: Environmental > Terrestrial > Soil > Wetlands > Permafrost | place: Sweden: Abisko...
GGTTGAACCAGAAGTACCGGTTCGACCGTGCATGATCACGACTCGAGCTCACGCCCCGCGCTCAAGCTTCCGACATCACCCACCGAAGCCTGATGCGTGGCGTACTCCGATCAGGCGACGGCCGACAAGCGGCGCCGGCGCGGCGAGGCACGCACCTACGACTTCCGCCGCCCGGTCCGGCTGGCCCGCGAGCACGCGCACATCCTGCGCGTCGCGATGCAGACGTTCGCCCGGCAGAGCTCGACGCTGCTCACCACGAGCCTGCGGGTCGTCTGCCAGGTGAGCAGCAGCCGGCTGGAGGAGCTCAGCTACGACGAGTACCTCTCCGACGTCCACGAGCAGACGGTCTGCGCCGTCCTGACGATGGAGCCCTGGCAGGGGCGCGCGCTCCTGACGTTCGACACCACCACGCTCCTGACCATCGTCGACCACCAGCTCGGCGGTCCGGGCGGTGACGACCAGCCCGACCGGCCGCTGACCGACATCGAGCAGGCGCTCATCCGGCAGGTCCTCATCCGGATGCTGCGCGAGCTGTCGTACGCGCTGGAGCCGATCGGCAAGGTCAACCCGGTCCTGCAGGTGCTGGAGAGCAACGCCGGGTTCGTGCAGGCCGCCGCGCCGACCGACCCCGTCGTCATCGCCCGCCTGGACCTGTCGATCGGCAGCCACAACGCGCAGGCCAGCCTGTGCCTGCCCTTCACCATGCTCGCGCCCGGGCTGGCGGCGCTGTCCAACAGCTCGGACGCCGAGGAGAAGGCGCGGGCCCGGATGGCCGCGGCCCAGCGCACGCAACGGCGCCTCGTCGACGTCGAGGTGCCGGTCGCAGTCCGGTTCGACCCGGTCCGGATGCCGTCGTCCCTGATCGGCCGGCTCGAGGTCGGGGACGTCGTCCAGCTCAACCACCGGACCAGCCGCCCGCTATCCGTGACGTCGGCCTCGACCACGTTCGCCAAAGCCGTCCCGGGGGCGTCGGGACGCACGCTCGCCGTCCTGATCGTCGACCCGACCTGACCTGAGCGAGGACCCCGATGACCTTCTCCGCATCCCCTCTGACGCCCGACCAGGCCTCCACGCCCGCGGGCGGGGAGGACGCCTGGCGCCGTGCCGCGCAGCGGGTGCTGACGGCGGTCACCGAGGCGATGCCGCAGATCCCGAGCGCGGACCCGCTCATGCCGGACGCCCCCAGCCGGCAGCCGGAGCCGACCAGCCTGCCGTCGCCCGCCGGGACGGCGATCACCGCGTACCTGGGCGGCGGGTGCGAGGGCAAGGTGCTGCTCGTCGTCGGCGAGGAGCTCGTCAACGCCCTGCAGGGGACGCCGTTCGGTGACGTGGAGCCGGCGCAGGCCCTGACCCCGGCGCTGGAGACGGTCGCGACCGCGCTCGGCGGCCGGCTCGAGGGCGCGCCGACGTCTATCGCGGTCGAGGACTGCCTCGACGTCCTGTCGGGCGGCACGATCGTCCTCGTCCCGCTGCTGGCCGGCGAGAGCGTCAAGGCGCTCATCGGCGTCAGCCTCGTCGAGGTGGCCGCCCCGTCGGCGGCGGACACGGCGGCGGGCGCGGCGCAGGCGGCGGCGGCCACCGCGGCGGGCGCGACGAGCTGGGGCATCGACATGCTCCGGGACGTCGAGATGGAGGTCACCTGCGAGCTGGGCCGCACCCGGATGACGGTGCGGCAACTGCTCGCCCTCGCCCCCGGTGACGTGGTGGAGCTGGACCGGCTGGCCGGCTCCCCGGCCGACCTGCTGGTCAACGGCACGCTGCTGGCGCGCGGCGAGGTCGTCGTCGTCGACGAGAGCTTCGGCCTGCGCATCACCGAGATCGTCACCCGGGACGCGACATGAGCCCACGACCGGGACGGCCGGGATGACCGGCTCCTCGGACGCGTTCATGCTGGCCCGGGTCAGCGGGTCGCTGGTCGTCGTCCTGCTCATCGCCGTGTTCGCCGCCCGGCTCGCCCGGCGCGCGGGACGGCGCTCGCGCCACGGCGGGATCGCCGTCCGCGAGCGCGTCGGGCTGACGCGCGACACCTCAGCGGTCGTGCTGGAGGTCGGCGACCGGCTGCTCCTGCTCGGCGTCGGGCCGCAGCAGGTCACCCTGCTCGCCGAGCTGGGCCCGACCGGCACGGTGACCGGCGTCGCGGCGCTGCCCGCTGCGCTCCCGGCAGCTCTCCCCTCGGCGCTAACGGTGACGGCGTCCCCGGCCGTTCCGGCGTCCCCGGCCGCGCCGATCGTCATCCCGGCGCAGCGCGAGGCCGTGCGGGTGGTGACCGGGGTGCCCCCGGCCCACCCCCTCACCCGACGCGAGCTGCGGGCGGCGGGCGTGCGCAAGGCCGTGCCGCCCACCCGGCGCGGCACCGGCTCGGCGCTCGACCCGCGCACCTGGCAGCAGGGCGTCGAGGCCCTGCGCGACCTGACGGCGCGCCGCGGATGAGCGCCATCAGGGTGCTCGGGCGGGTGCTCGGGCGGGTGCTCGGCGCGGTGCTCCTCGGGACGACGGTGCTGCTCGGCGGCCTCGTGCTGCAGCTCGGCACCGCCGCGCCCGCGACGGCGGTGACGGTGTTCGTCGCGGCGCCCGGGCCCACCGCCCCGGCGCGGCCGTCCGCCCCGGCGGCGCCGTCGATGACGGGCGGGACGGCCGGGTCGAGCGACGTCACGGTCTCCGTGCCCGGGCAACCGAGCAGCGTCGTCAGCGTCATCGTGCTCATCACGGTGCTCGGGGTGGCGCCGGCGATCCTGCTGATGTGCACGGCCTTCACGAAGGTCGTGGTGGTGCTCTCGTTGGCGCGCAGCGCCATCGGCACGCAGAGCATCCCGCCCAACCAGGTGCTCGTGGGCCTGGCGCTCTTCCTGTCCCTGTTCGTCATGGGACCGACCGTCGACGCCATGCAGTCGCAGGGCGTGCAGCCGTACCTCAACGGCACCAAGACGCTCCAGCAGGCCTACACCGACGCCTCCGGACCGCTGCGCGAGTTCATGCTCAAGCACACCCGGGACGAGGAACTGGCCCTGATGACCACGTCGGCCGGCCGACCGCTCCCCAAGGACCGCAACGCCACCGACCTGCGCACTCTCATCCCCGCCTTCGTCCTGAGCGAGCTGCGGGGGGCCTTCATCATCGGCTTCGTCGTCTTCGTCCCCTTCCTGGTGGTCGACGTCGTCGTGAGCGCGATCCTCATGTCGCTCGGCATGGTGATGCTGCCGCCCTCCCTCATCTCGCTCCCTTTCAAGGTGCTCCTGTTCGTGCTCGTCGACGGCTGGTCACTCGTCGTGACCACGCTGATCGGCAGCTATCGCTGAGAGGGAGGCGACGTGGCCGACCACGTCATCCAGATCGTCGCGGCAGCGCTCCTGACCGCCACCAAGCTCGCGGGCCCCGTGCTCGTGGCGACGTTGGTGGTCGGCCTGGCGCTGTCCGTCGTGCAGTCCGCGACCCAGATCCAGGAGTCGACGCTGACGTTCGTCCCCAAGCTCGTCGTGGCGTCGATCGTCCTGGTCGTCACCGGGGCGTGGAGCCTGCGGGTGCTCGAGGGCTTCACGCGCGAGCTCTTCGCGATGGTGCCCACTCTGGTGAAGGCATGAGGGCCGCGGTGCGGCGCCGGGTCGTCGCCGCCCTGGTGGCGCTCGGCACGCTGCTGGCGACGCAGGCGGCCGCCGGGCTCCCGGCGTCCGCGGCGTCGCTGCCGCTGGGCCGCCGCACGTTCGTGGTCTCGATGATGGGCGGCCGGACGGGCGCGCTCGCCGTCCGGCTGGCCACCTACTCGTTCGCGACCGACGGCACCGTCACCGAGCGGTACTGGGCCTGGCGCCAGGACGCGATCAGCGGCAAGGGGAACGTCCGCTGGACGAAGCCGCCGAGCGGCTACACCACCGCGGGCTGCACGCTGTCCTGCCCGGTGCGGACGCCGTACGGGTTCCAGCGCGGCGTGGCGCCGCACGTCTGGACCGGCCGCTGGTCGATGGGCGCGGGCGACGTGCTCGCCATCCGGTGGACCCCCGCCGCCTCGCCCGAGCGCTGGCAGCTGGACGACGGGCAGCCCGGCATCGTCGGCGCCCGGCTCCTGTCCGGCACGCCGGGCACCGTCGGCTGGGGCATCGGTTCCAACGCACCGGCCGATCGCGGCGTCGCCGTCTCGGACATCTACGGCACCGGCGCCTGGATCACCGGCCCCTTCGCGGAGAACGCCTACGCCCCCACCACCCGGCACCTGGCCATCGGCTGGAGCGCCGCGGACTACGCGCTGTGCCCCTCCGGCCGGTGCATGCAAGGACGCCAGGTCACCGGGCCCGACCGGCGCACCTGGTACCACTCCTACTTCGCCGCCGACCCCGCGGTCGACGGGCGCAAGGTGTACTGGAACAACCAGACCGGCATCGTCCAGCAGCTGGAGAACCCGTCGACGGTGTGCATCAGCGCCTCCGGCGGCGGTCACACCAACGCGCTGCTGCAGGCCCTGGACGACGACGGCCACTTCGTCGGATTCGTCGGCGTCGAGGCCAGCCTCAACCAGCGCAAGGACGGGCAGGACATCGTGGCGGCCTACACGATGATGAATCCCTCGATGCTGTCCGCCATCGGCGAGCGCTGACGGGCGGGGTGTGGACGGCGTCCAGCTGGCGATCGGCCAGTCCGCCCTGGCCGGCTTCCTGCTGGCCCTGGCGCGGACGGCCGGCTTCGTACTGGTCACCCCTCCGTTCAACACCCGCAGCGTGCCGGCGCAGGCCCGCGCCGGCCTGGTGATCGCGCTGTCGCTGCCGGTCGCGGGACTGCTCCAGGCGAAGGCGGCGCCGCTCGACTCGGGCGAGCTGCTGGCCCAGCTCCTGCTGCAGGCGGCGACCGGGCTGGCGCTGGGCTTCCTGGTGATGGCCGCCGTCGCGACCCTGCAGGCGGTCGGCGACCTGCTCGACACGGTCGGCGGGTTCAGCGTCTCGATGGCGCTGGACCCGCTGATGCTCGTCCAGACCTCGGTCTTCGGCCGGCTGCACCAGATCACCGCGGCGGCCCTGCTGTTCGTCACCGACGGCCACCTTATGATCATCCACGGCCTCACCCGCAGCATCCAGCTCATGCCGGACCCGTTGGGCTCCTGGGGCGAGGTCACCCGCGCGGCGACGGCCGCCGTCGCGTCGCTCGTGCTCGGCTCACTGCAGATCGCCGCGCCCGTGGTCGCGGCCATGCTCGTCGCGGACGTCGCGCTGGGCCTGCTGACCCGCGCCGCCCCGGCGCTGAACGCCTTCGCACTGTCGTACCCGGTGAAGATCTTCCTTACCCTGCTGCTCGCCGGCCTGGTCGTGACCCGGCTGCCGTCCGCCCTGTCGGACCTGGTGCAGGCGCAGGTCCTGGCGATCCTCCACCTGGTGGGGTGAGCACGGGTGGCGCAGGACGGCAAGACGGAGAAGCCGACACCGAAGAAGCTCAAGGACGCCCGCAAGCAGGGCCAGTTCCCCCGGACCCAGGACGCCGCCACCTGGGTCGGCGTCGCCGCCGGCGCCGCGCTGCTGCCGAACGGCTGCGTCCGGCTGGCCACCGAGTTCCGGACCATGATCACCCATCGGCTGCCCGGCGCCGTCGCCGACCCCAGCACGGCGGGGGCGCTGGCGACGCTGTCCGACCTGCCGTGGGCCGTGCTGAGCGCGACCGCCCCGGTGGCGCTCGCCGCCGTGGTGGGGGCAGTGCTCGCGACGGCCGCGCAGGGCGTGCACCCGACGACGAAGACGCTGAAGTTCAAGCTCAACCGGCTCTCGCCCAAGCAGGGCCTCAAGCGGATGTTCGGGGCCAAGGCGGTGTGGGAGGCCGTCAAGGCGCTGGCGAAGGTGGCGGCGATCGGTGCCGTCGTCGTCGTCCTCGGCCGGTCCAAGATCCCGGAACTGCTCGGGACGACCGTGATGCCGCTGGTGGTGACCCTCGACCGCACCCGCGACACGGTCGAGACGCTGCTGTGGGCGGCGGCGGCGACCGGCATCGTGCTGGCCCTCGCCGACTACGCCTACCAGCGCCACACGATCATGAAGGACCTGCGGATGACCCCGCGCGAGATCCGGGACGAGATGCGCCAGAGCGAGGGCGACCCGATGATCAAGAGCGCGATCCGGTCCCGGCAGCTGGCGATGAGCCGCAACCGGATGCTGGCGGCGGTCGCCGAGGCGGACGTCGTCCTGGTCAACCCCACGCACATCTCGGTGGCCCTGAAGTACGAGCGCGGCCGCGGGGCACCACGGGTGGTGGCCAAGGGGAGCGACGCGCTGGCGCTCAAGATCCGCGAGATCGCCCGGGAGCACCGGGTGCCCGTCGTCGAGGACAAGCCGCTCGCCCGCACCCTCTACCGGGTCTGCGACCTGGAGGACGAGGTCCCGGCGGAGCTGTACCTGGCCGTGGCCCGGATCCTGGCGTTCGTGATGTCCGCCGGCCGGCCGTCGGGCACCGCGGGCGTGCGGCGGCCGACGTCGTCCGCGCCCCTCCCGGACGACCTGCCCACCAAGGCGGTGCTGCGCGCGCGGCGCACCCGCGAGGGCCGGCAGGCCCGGACCGCCCGCCACAAGGCCGCCGGCGCCCGTCCCCCGGGCTAGGCTCGCGGGATGAGCGGCTGGGGGGCTGTCCGACGGTTCGTGCGCCGGCCGCGGCTCACCCGCCGCCGGCTGGTCGTGCTCGGCGTGGTCGCGGCGGCCGCGCTGCTGGCCGGCGGACCGCCGCTCGTCGTGGCGGCCCTCACCGTCGGCCACCTGCACGCCGGCACGGACGGCGTCGGGCGGGCGCCCGTCGCGCTCGTGCTGGGGGCGGGGGTCGACGGCAACGGCCGACCCAGCACGTTCCTGTCCGAACGGCTGCAGGTCGCCGCGGACCTGTACCGGTCGGGCCGGGTCCGGGCGCTGCTCATGAGCGGCGACCATTCCCGGATGGACTACGACGAGGTGGGCACGATGACGGCCCGGGCGCAGGAGCTGGGGGTGCCGGCGTCCGCGATCGTGCAGGACCACGCCGGCTTCGACACCTACTCCTCCTGCTACCGCGCCCGCTCCGTGTGGGGCGTCTCGCGGGCGGTCGTCGTCACGCAGCCGTTCCACCTGACCCGCGCCGTCTGGACCTGCCGCGCCCTCGGGATCGACGCCCAGGGTGCCGGGACGGCCGACGACGACACGTCCGCCACCTGGTACGGCTGGGTCCGCGAGGTGCCCGCCGTCGACAAGGCCGTCGTCGACGTCCTGCGCGACCGGACGCCGACCTTCCCCGGCCCGCGCGAGCACGCCCTGGACGCCGTCAACGCGGCGGGCTGAGCCGCCTCAAAGAGTGTTGAGCCGCCTCAAAGAGTGTTGGGTCACCGAGCGACTACGAATGGTCGGGTGTTGAGGCCGTCGGCGAGATGTCGGGCGGCTTCGGTCCCTGCGGCGCACGGGCGCCGATGCTCGCTGCGGAATCCACACCAGCAGATGCCGGACACCGGTGTGAACTCCCGGCGAGGGTGCGGGCCGCTGCCCGCTCCGTCGTCGGCGAGCGCGCCCTGACGGACACCTGCCCGGCCGGCGCCGCTCAGAGTGTCGCCGACGACCTCGAGAGGGAGTAGTCAGCCGATTACCCAAAGCTCCGGCTGCATCCACGGGGGCATCGTGAGCGCCTGCCCGACATTGCCTCAGACCGGGACGCTCCCCGACGGGGACTCGACCGGCGGGTAGGGCTCGGGCAGGTACCGGTCGCGCAGGCGCGGGTCGTCCAGGTAGTCGCCCCCGAACATCCGCGCCTCCATGCGCGTGACGAACGTGAGCAGCAGGGCGACCGCGGGCAGTGCGGCGATGGCTATGGCGACGACCGGCACGTCGACCTCCGTGTGCGTTCCGGTGGCGGCCCACGTGACCGTGGGCTCGTGTGGCCGGATACCCCGATATCCACCCGTCATGCCTGCCTGGACGCCTCTCGGCGACGACGGGTGGGCCTCACCCCTGTGCTACGCACGCACCGCGCCCCGGTTACGCCCGCGCGGCGTGTCGGGTTGCGCGGTGCGGGTGGGCGGACGGTCGAGCCGGCCACCCGACGCACACGCAGCGCGACGTCCCGCCGCGTCGTCCCCGGTGGCGGACCCCGGACGGCGTAGCGTCACCGGGACGCCCGGCTCAAGGTCTCGCCGCCGACCGCCGACACACCCCGCAGGCCACGGACGGCTCGATCCAGCGCACGGAACTCAAGCGCTCCGCACACGCGGAAGGTCCTGCATGCCGTCCAGCCGGTTGGCCCGCCTCGCCGTGCCGATCGTCGTCGTTCTCGTGGTCGTGATGATGGTCGTGCCGTTGCCGGCAGCCGTCCTCGACCTCCTGATCGCGTCGAACATCGGCATGTCGCTGCTGGTCCTCCTCGTGGCGATGCAGGTGCGCAAGCCGCTGGAGTTCGCCGTCTTCCCGACCGTCGTCCTCGTCGGCACGATCCTGCGGCTGGCCCTCAACGTCTCCTCCACCCGGCTGGTGCTGCGGGACGGGTACGCCGGCCACGTCATCGATGCGTTCGGCCACATCGTCATCGGCGGGTCGCTCGTCATCGGCCTGGTCGTGTTCGCGATCCTCGTCATCATCCAGCTCACCGTGGTCACGAACGGCGCGGCGCGGGTCGCCGAGGTCGGCGCGAGGTTCACCCTCGACGCCATGCCCGGCAAGCAGATGGCGATCGACGCCGACCTCAACTCGGGGCTCATCGACGAGGACGAGGCCCGGCGTCGCCGCAAGGAGGTCGCCGCCGAGGCGGACTTCTACGGCGCGATGGACGGCGGCACGAAGTTCGTCAAGGGCGACGCCGTCGCCGCCGTGATCATCACGCTGGTCAACCTGCTGGGTGGCTTCTCCGTCGGCATGCTCCAGAAGGGCATGTCGCCCGGCGACGCCATCGGCACGTACAGCCTGCTGTCCGTGGGCGACGGCCTGGTGTCGCAGATCCCGGCGCTGCTCATGTCCGTCGCGACCGGCGTCATCGTCACCCGCTCGGGCAGCGACGGTGACGTCGGCAACGACCTCGTCGGCCAGCTCGTGCGGCACACCGAGGCGCTCCGGATCGGCGGCGGGGCGCTGCTGGCCCTGTGCCTGGTGCCCGGCATGCCCAAGCTGCCCTTCCTCATCGCCGGCGGCCTGCTCCTGCTGGCCTCCACCCGCCGGCCCGCGGACGCGGACGACGGCACGTCATCCGGCCAGCAGGCGGCCCTCCCGGCGGGCCCCGGCACGCCCGGCGAGCCCGACCCCGTGACCGAGTCGCTCAAGGTCGACCCGCTGGAGCTCCTCCTCGCCCCCGACCTCGTGGACCTCGTCGACACCACCCGTGGCGGGGACCTCCTGGACCGGGTCCGGGCGCTGCGCCGCAAGACCGCCCTCGACCTGGGGATCGTGCTGCCCCCGGTGCGTACCCGGGACGGCGCGACGCTGGCCCCCGGCACCTACGAGATCCGGATCGGCGGCATCACGGCCGCCACCGGGGAGGCGCCCCCCGGGCACCTGCTCGCCATCGGCGACGTCCCGGACACGCTGCCCGGCCGGCGCACCACCGAGCCGGTCTTCGGCCTGCCCGCGGTCTGGGTCCCGCTGGAGCACCGCGCCGCCGCCGAGATCGCCGGGGCGACCCTGGTCGAGCGGGCCGCCGTCGTCACCACGCATCTGGCGGAGACGGTGCGCCGGCACGCCTCGCGGCTGCTCTCCCTGGACGACGTCCGGGAGCTGGTCGACGTCCTCAAGGGCGAGCGGCCGACGACCGTGGAGGAGCTCGTGCCCGGGCTGCTCCCGCTGTCCGCGGTGCAGCGGGTGCTGCAGGGCCTGCTCGACGAGCAGGTGTCGATCCGCGACCTCGGGCGGGTGCTCGAGGGGGTCGCCCAGCGGGCCCGGGTCACGACCGACCCGGACGCGCTGCTGGAGGCCGCGCGGACGTCGCTCGGCCCGGCCCTGACGTCGCCGTTCACCCGCGACGGCGTCCTGCACGTGATCACCCTCGACCCGGACGTCGAGACCGAGGCCGCCGAGGCCATGCGTGCCAGCGAGCTGGGCGTCGTCCTGGCGATGGACCCGGTCTCGGCGAACCACCTGGTCCGGGAGCTGACCGCCCTGGTCACCCGGGCGGAGAACGACGGCCTGACGCCGGTCCTGCTGGCCGCCGGGCCGCTCCGCCTCCCCCTGCGCCGCCTGCTGCGCGGCAGCCTCCCCCAGCTCCCGGTCATCGGCTTCGCCGAGACCGCGGGCGTCACTTCCATCGAGACCGTTGGACAGGTGAGCCGTGGCCACGAATTTGCTGCTCGAGGGTGACGACCTCGAGGCGCTCCTGATCAAGGCGCACTCGGAGGGTGGTCCCGACGCGCGGATCGTGCGGGCGGACAAGTACCGCCACGGCGGGCTCTGGGGCTTCTTCGCCCGGGAGCGGTTCGAGGTCGCGGTGGAGATCCCCGAGGGCGGTCACAGCACCTCGGCCGGCGAGGCGGGCGGGGGCACCGAGGCGGGGGCGGCGTTCTACCGCTCGACGCCCCCGACGGGCGCCCTCGACCTGTCCGGCGGCGCAGCGGCGGCGGACGTGGCCCTCGAACGGCGTCCGTGGGCGGACGACGGCTACGACCGGACGGCGGGGCGGCTGCTGCCGGCCACCTCGGGTCCGGCCGGTCCGGTCGGTCCGGCCGGCGCGGATCCCGCCACCTGGTCGACGCCGGCCGGGGACTCCTGGGGGGGATCGCCGGCCGACACCTGGGACGGCGCCGGTCACCAGGACGGCCACGGCCCGGCGTACGACGGGCTGCCGTACGACGGGCTGCCGTACGACGACGACGCGACGTACGACGCGACGTCCTACGCCGGGGCGGCGTACGACACGTCCTACGACGACGCGGCGGGCCACGACCAGGGCGTCGACGACGTCCCGGAGCACGACGTCCCGGCCGCCGGGACCTGGGACGACGCCTGGGTGCAGACCGCCCCGCGCGACCTGGCCGCGGAGGACGACTCGCCGGCCGGCGCGGCCACCGCCGGCCTGCTCGGCATCGCCGACCGGGTGAGCGCCGCGGAGCGGGCCGCCACCCGCGCCGTCGAGGCCATGATGGCCCGCTCCGCCGTCACCCTGCCGGGCGCCGAGCTGGTCGGGGCGACCCTGGCGAGCATGAACTCCGGCGGCCGGGGTGCCGCACCGCTGGTCGGCTCCGGCCACCTGCCGGCCCGACAGCACCCGGACCGGCCGCAGCCACGCACCACCGGAACAGGGGCCGACCACCGCACGGCGGCCGGCCCGGGACGTCCCGGCGGCATGCGCCCCGGGCGAGGCGGCGGGTTCGACACCTCGGACCCGTTGGAACTGCTGCGCGTCGCCGCAGCCGAGGAGGACGACGTGCCGCACGAGCCCAGCCTGAACCCGGTGCGTCCCTCGACGAGCCGCCCCGAGTTCACGGCCCTGCTGGACCAGCTCCGGGACGGCGCCCGGCCGCCGCGCCGCGCACCCGGCCGGGCCGAGCCGCGCCCCGACCAGCGCACCGCCGCCTATCTGGACGACGACCTGGCGCCGGGCGGCGACGCCCCCGCACGCCTGCCCTCCCCGCGCCCCGGCCCCGGGAACACCCCGGCCAGGAGCCTGCCGCCCGCCGGCGCGCCCGCCGACCGCGGCCCCGGCCGGCAGGGCCCGCCCCGCCCGCCCGCCGACCGCACCGCCGACCGGGACCCGGGCCGCACCGACCCCGGCCGCACCGACCGCACCGACCGCACCGACCGGCCGACCGACCGGGCCCACGGCACGGACGACGACACCGCGCCCGAGGCCGCCACCCGGGAGCCGTCCCAGGGCGACCCGGGCGACGTCCGCACCGCCGACCCGCGCACCGCCGCCGACCGGCGCGTGCTGCGCGAGCTCGGCGTCCCCGCGGCCTGGACCCGCCGGCTGCGCTCCGGCGACCGGTTCGGCGAGGTCCTGCGGATGCTCGAGCACATGCCGGACCCGGACATCCACCCCGACGCGCCCGTCGTCGCCGTCGTCGGCCCGGCCGGCGCCGTCCGGCTGGAGGCGCACCGGACGGCGGTCGACCTGGCGGTCGCCGACGAGCCCCGCCCGGTCGTCGTCGTCCCGGCCACCGTCGGCACCGAGCGCGCGACGGCGATCGCCCGGGCGCTGCGCAGCGGTCCGGTCGTGATCGCGGTGGAGACCGACGGCCACGACTCCGGCCTGGTCCTGGACACCCTGACCACGGTGCAGGCCGGCGCCGTGATCGCCGTGGTGGACGCCACCGCACCGCTCGAGACCACCCAGCGGTGGCTGGACGCCCTCGGCCAGGTGGACGCGCTGGCGCTGGACGGCGGCTCCTCGGTCCCGGACCCGGCGGCGGCGCTGCAGCTCGGCCTGCCCGTCGTCCGGTTCGACGGCATTCCCGTCGACCGGGTCACCTGGACGGCCCTGCTGTGCGCCCAGCTCCTGGCCGCCGACCAGGCGGAGGCGGCGGCCCAGCAGGGACCGGCCGCGACAGGTGAGTGACCGGTGAGGGGCCGGTGAGCGGCCGGTGAACGCCCTGACGGGCGGCATCCTGCTGGCCCTGCTGGTCGTCGGGATGCCGCTGTACGAGCTCGTCACGACGGGCCAGCTGGACACCACGTCCGCGCTGGTCCGGGGCGGGGTCGTGGCCGCGGGCTGCGCGGCCGGGATCACCGCCATCGTCAAGCTCGCCCTCGGCTGGGAGAACGCGGCCGAGCGGGACCGGGCGCGCAAGCTCAACTCGCTCTTCTCGGACATGGAGGGTGCGATGTCGGCAGGAACCCTCAAGGACGAGGACACGCCGCCGGCAGCCGGCTGACGGCCACACCGACGCCACACCGACGCCACCCCGACGGCGAGGCCGGCGTCGGCCGACCCGGCGAGTACGGGGCCCGTGCTGTGCCCCGGGCCGTCCGGCCTCCTAGGGTGTCCTGCGACCCGAGGTGGGTTCCACCCCCACCCTCCGGGAACGGAACCGACGGGAGACGGCAGACGATGCAGCTTCGAGTGGCGATCGTGAACCGCGGCGAGGCCGCCATGCGGCTGATCCACACGGCCCGGGAGCTCAACGCCCGTCCCGGTCACTCGATCGAGACCGTCGCCCTGCACACGGACGGCGAACGGCAGGCGATGTTCGTCCGCGAGGCCGACCACGCCTACAACCTCGGCCCCGCCGCCGCCCGGCCCTACCTCGACCACACCGTCCTGGCGCGTGCCCTCACCGCGACCGGGGCGACCGCTGCCTGGGTCGGCTGGGGCTTCGTCGCCGAGGACCCGACGTTCGCCGAACTGTGCGAGCGGCTCGGCGTGGTGTTCATCGGCCCGAGCGCCGAGGCGATGCGGTCGCTCGGCGACAAGATCGGCGCCAAGAAGCTCGCCGAGAAGGCCGGCGTCCCGGTGGCGGCGTGGAGCGAGGGCCCGGTCGAGGACCTGGACGCCGCCGTCGGCCACGCGCGCCGGATCGGCTACCCGCTCATGCTCAAGGCCGCGGCCGGCGGCGGCGGCCGCGGCATCCGGGTGGTGACCAGCGACGCCGAGCTGTCCGCGGTCTTCGAGCGCACCCGTGACGAGGCCCGCCGCGCCTTCGGCAGCGACGTCGTCTTCCTGGAGCGGCTGGTGACCGGGGCCCGCCACGTCGAGGTGCAGCTCATCGGCGACGGGCAGGGGACGGCGTGGGCGCTCGGCGTCCGCGACTGCTCGGTGCAGCGGCGCAACCAGAAGCTCATCGAGGAGTCCGCGTCGCCGGTGCTGTCGCCCGCGCAGGTGGAGCTCCTCAAGGACTCGGCCTCCCGGCTCGCCCTCGCCGTGGGCTACCGCGGGGCGGGGACGGCGGAGTTCCTCTACCAGCCGCAGGAGGGCACCTTCGCGTTCCTGGAGGTGAACACCCGGCTCCAGGTCGAGCACCCGGTGACCGAGCTGGTCACCGCCACCGACCTGGTGGCCCTGCAGCTGCACGTCGCGACCGGCGGCCGGCTCGAGGGGCCGGCGCCCGCCGAGGCCGGGCACGCCGTCGAGGCCCGGCTCAACGCCGAGGACCCCGACCGCGACTTCGCCCCCGCCCCCGGCCGGATCGCCCTGCTCCGGACGCCGGTCGGGCCCGGCGTCCGGGTGGACATCGGTGTCGCCGAGGGCGACCTGATCCCGGCCGACTTCGACTCGATGATCGCGAAGGTCATCGCGTACGCCCCCAGCCGGGAGCTGGCCCTGGCCCGGCTGGAGCGGGCGCTGGCCGACACGACCGTCGTCGTCGAGGGCGGGACGACGAACAAGTCGTTCCTGCTCGACCTGCTGAGCCGGCCCGACGTCCGCAGCGGTGAGGCCGACACGGGCTGGATCGACCGGGAGCGCACGGTCGGCGGCCTGTCCGACCAGCGCCACGCCGGGATCGCCGTCGTCGCGGCCGGCATCGACGCGTACGAGGAGGAGGAGCGCGGCGAGCGCCTGCGCTTCTTCGCGACCGCGCACGGCGGCCGCCCGCAGGCACGGCACGAGGTGGGCCGGGCGTTCGACCTCAAGCTGCGCGGCGTCACGCACCACGTCGAGGTGGCCCAGCTGGGCACCGGCCGGTACCGGGTCGTCGTCGACGGCGCCGACCTGGACGTCGCGATCGAGCGGCTGGGGGCCTTCGTCGGCCGGCTCACGGTGTCCGGCAGCACCTACCGGGTCGTCACCGCGACGCACGCCGCGGAGCACCAGGTGGAGGTCGACGGTTCCGTCCACCGCATCGCCAAGGACGAGGGCGGAGTCGTCCGCTCCCCCGCGCCGGCGCTGGTCGTGGCCGTCCCGGTGACGGTGGGGCAGCAGGTCGCGGCGGGCGCGCCGGTCGTCGTCCTGGAGAGCATGAAGATGGAGACGGTGATCCCCGCGCCGTTCGCCGGACGCATCCGCGAGCTGCTCGTGACGACGAACGACCAGGTCAGCACCGGGCAACCCATGCTCAAGCTGGAGCCCGCGGAGGACCTGGGGACCCCCGTCGGGGGCATCCCGCTGGTGGGCGCCGCGGTGCCCCGGCAGCTCGAGCTGCCGCCGGCGCAGCCGCCCGCCGACGCGCGGGAGACCGCCCTGCGCCGCCTCGGCGACCTGCGCAGCCTGCTGCTCGGTTTCGACCTCGCCACCGGCGACGGGCGCCGCCTGCTCGCCGGGTACACCGCCGCCCGCGCCCGGGTCGCCGAGACCACGGACGACGTCGTCACGGCCGAGATCGAGCTGCTCGGCACCTTCGCCGACCTCTGCGAGCTGTCCCGCAACCGGCCCGGCGCCGGCGACGGCAGCGACGAGCGGGTGCACAGCCCGCGCGAGTTCTTCTACCGGTACCTGCACTCGCTCGACCCCGACCGCGAGCGCCTGCCCGACCAGTTCCGGGACAAGCTGGCCCGGGTGCTGGCCCGCTACGACGTCGCCGACCTCGCCCGGACGCCGCAGCTGGAGGAGGCGGTCTTCCGCGCCTTCCTCTCCCAGGCCCGGACGCCGTCCCACCTGCCCGTGGTCACCGCGGTGCTCGAGCACTGGCTCGCGTCGCCCGCGCCCGAGGGCGCGGACTCGGACACGGCCCGCGAGGTGCTCGACCGGCTCGTCCTCGCCACCCAGCTGCGCTACCCGGTCATCGGCGACCTGGCCCGCAGCGCCCGGTACCGCTGGTTCGAGTCCCCCGCCGTCGAGGAGGCCCGGCAGGCCACCTTCGCCACGGTCCGGGCCCAGCTGGCGCACCTCGCCGAGCACCCGGACGCCGCCGACCGCTCCGCCCGCATCGAGACGCTCGTCGCCATCCCGGAGCCCATCGTGCGGTTCCTGGCGGAGGGCATCGCGGCCGGCGCCCCGACCACGGGGCCGCTCCTGGAGGTGCTCGCCCGGCGCCACTACCGCGAGTACACCCTGGACGACGTCCGCACCTCCACGGCCGGCAGCGGGCCGATCCTCACGGCCGACTACACCCTCGACGGGCGGCACACCCGGCTGATCAGCGTCGCCGCCAGGCACGGCGACCTGCCCGACGTCGCGGTCCGGCTGGAGGCCGCCGTCGACGCGGCGGGCACCCGGCAGGCCGTCGTCGACCTCTACCTGGAGTGGGACGACGCGCCCGCCGGTCACGACGCCTGCTCGAGCGCGCTGATGGAGCTGCTCGACGGGTTCGCCTTCGCGCGCCGGGTCCGCCGGGTCGCGGTCGCGGTGAGCCGCCGCGACGGCGCCCGGATCGACCGCTTCACCTTCCGGCCGGGCACCTACGGCGAGACCGGGATCACCGAGGACGTGCTGGTCCGGGGCCTGCACCCGATGGTCGGGCGCCGTCTGGACCT
>Ga0302321_100002351_pt1 | contig 16226 bp, 14 predicted proteins | sample Fen_T0_1_FD_202505 | JGI IMG/M metagenome (GOLD analysis project Ga0302321, IMG submission 202505) | Peat permafrost microbial communities from Stordalen Mire near Abisko, Sweden - Fen_T0_1 | ecosystem: Environmental > Terrestrial > Soil > Wetlands > Permafrost | place: Sweden: Abisko...
GCCGGGTCCTGAGCTGTCGTAACGTGTACAACGTGCAACTCAACACTCAGGTTGGAGGAAGCCAGTTCAAGTGCGCGTTCAAGTGCAAGCTCGCTTGCTGTCGAATAGTCAATTCCAACAAGAATCACGTAGGGTTTGTCAATTGGACTCATGCATCCCTTTTTGTTTCGGGCGAAATGGGTATGGCGACAACGTATCGCACGCTTCGTGCATCCTAGACGTTGCACGCGCTACGCCAGGTTCTAAAGGAGTGACGAGAAATTGTTCTCGGTACCTCACGCCGCACAAGGCGCGAGGTAGTCATCGTCCGGTGGCCCAAGCGATCGGGATATAGCAGAGGGCTCAAGGGAGTTTGAACGCCGAAGCACAACGAGCCAAGAGTGGCATTTTGCGACAGACGGGCGCGGCAGATTCGCAGATTGCAAACGCACTGAAACATGAAACCACTTTCGCGCAATGGTGCGAGTCCGGATGCGAACAAAGGACAGGCAACCAAAAGTTCAGTCCCGGGGACGTTGGTACGATACCTGCAGTAACAACTTTCGTGTTCTGCCCAAACCGCAGAAAATGTTAACGCACGGACACGGATAGGGAGAGTTTCGAGATTCAAATGCCAACATCAGAGAAACGCGTGGGCAAGCTTGAGGAACAATTGCAGCGCTGGGGGTGCAAGCTCGATGAGCTGGTAACCGAGGCGGAGCAATTCGACGCGAGCGCGAAAGCCGAATACCACGATCACGTCGAGAACCTACGAGAACTCCACCGTACAATGGCACTCAAGGTTGCCCAGTTTCGTGCGGATGGCGGCGAAAAATGGGATGGGTTTCTCGCGGGAATCGAGAGCTCATGGACGGAGCTTGAGTCCGCCTTTCAGGCGCTCAAGCGGCCCTCAAAGCGGCACTCTATCCATTGAGCGAAGTTTTGTACGGTCGCCGTCGGTCTGGCGTCTGGAACGGTTCAGGCAGCGACCGGAAACATTCGAGTCTTGGAAGTGGAATTGCATAGCAATGCCGAAGGCGTTAGCCGAATCATGTCATCGCTAGGTCGAAGCGCGCGCATTGATCGCAAGCAAGGGCCCATTGGGGCATCGTTGGCATACGAGCCCGCCTGTCACGCTCGAAGTCAGCACAGTTGAACAGGTCGGGCGGGGTCGCAGCCTTTACGTAGTCAATGTCACTTTATTGAAAACATGCGTAACCCCGGGAACCGCCCACGAAGCATTCTCTGCATCGAAAATTGATTGCCAGGATGTTGCGTGGCCGGTCAATGTCACTTCACCCCCAATGCTGGCGACGTGAATCGATGAGGCATCCTCATGATCTTGCCTTTGCAAGGCCGACCAAACCTGCTCATGCACCTCGATGGGTGACACCTTGGGCAAAATGGTAATGTTGTTGTGCACTGTGACAACCCCCTTCAGGTGACGGACCGCGCGTTCGGCGGCGAGTCGTTCGAAGTTCCACGCGACTTGCCCGGACAGCGTCACTGCACCGTAATGGACTGAGGCAGATACGGTCTCGGGTACATAAACGTCCCAATTTAGGCAGCGGTGTACCGCGGTTGCGATCTCGGAGTCACTGCGCTCATGGTCAGCGCGCAGTTTAACGGTAAGATTCTGTGCAATTGCGCGCACGCCCCGGACGCGTTTGGTAGCGTCTTCAGCGGCCCACTTTTGTGCGTTCGTATCTACCGCCCCCAATAGGGTGACAGCACCAGCATCCACGCTGACGCCTATCCTCGCTGAATTCACTTTGGGGTCCCATTGAAGTTCTTGTTCGATAGCGTTTTTGAGCTGGGAATCGGTCTTTGTCATAATTCGCCCTTACAATGCCATTTTGGCAGGCGCGCTTCGTTCGTCGCGGGCCGCCAACAGGGCGTGCTATTCGGTTGCATTGCACTAAGCGTGCCTGTTTGTCGTGGCGGTCCTTCGCAATGCCCGTTTCCGACTTCGGATTCTGCGGAAGTTCGAGCCACTTGCTCGTAATGCGCCGCAGGGCGTTCAAGCCTCGTTGCAACTGTTCGAGAGTTGTCTGCGGGCTTAGGGACTCTCCGAGCAACGCCAACGGAAAGCGTACATGAAGCGCGCGGCGGCTATTTGAGTCAGGTGAGACCGTGGCATTGACGCTTGTTTGGCCGACTCTTCCAGGGGATTCATGTTTCGATGCGGTGATTCGGCAAAGGCGCAAGACCAGGCCGGCTGCGCCCGTCACGGCTCGCTGCCACGGGTGGGCGCAATGGGTCCAGATCGTTTGATTTGGACTTAGATACTCACCTGCATGTTGGCGCAAAGGCAATCAGCGTTGCTCGCAATACCGCTCGCGGTGCGCAGTCGGTTCACCGTTTTGGGACGCAAACTCGTTCGACGAAGAAGTGCGTCCGTTGCTACGTCGAAGTAGTCTATGCGTGAACCGTGCCAGGAACTTCTAATATTGAGCGAGTGTTGCAACTCGCTCAATATTGCGGACCGCCAGTTTGCTTGCCTCGGAAAGCCCCGAAGCACATTGCGTTCGCGTCGGGGCAAGATTATATTGAGGAGCTTGGCTTGGCGCCGTGACACCTTCCGAACAAGGCTTGCAGTTGTCTCGAGCACTTCAGCGGGTTGGCCGAAGCCAGGCAGGAACACGCAGGAGTGGGGCTGTATTTGAACGAGTCGGGCTGTCGGATCGCCTATCGAACAAGTTGGTGAAGTGGGGTTTGAGTGGGTTGTTGAATTGAGCGGGCTCCAATCATGCTTCGCGTAAGGTGTAAAATCTGGTGTCTAGCGATCGTCTATTTCAAGAAATTGTCGAACAGCCACGCGCGCTACAGGATCTCCTTGACCAGGGGTGGGAGCGCGTAGGTGCGGCCACTACGGCTATCGAAGAGTTCGAGCCGGAATGGGCACTTATGGCTGGTCGTGGCACATCCGATAATGCGGCTCGATATGCCCAGTACCTATTTGGCATTCGGAACGGCATAAGCGTTGGCCTTGCTGCGCCGTCTATCATCTCACTTTACGGGGCTCGACCGCGGATGCGCCGTGCTCTGGTATGCGGAATAAGTCAATCAGGCCAGTCGCCTGACATCGTTGCTGTACTTGGGGAAGCGCGAGCGCAAGGGGGAATGACTCTGGCTGTGACGAACGAAGTTGATTCGCTGTTGGCCAATGCGTGTCAATTCGTCGTACCGGTACATGCTGGTCGGGAGTTGTCCGTCGCCGCAACGAAGACCTACACCAATGAGCTTCTCGCCCTTGCAATGCTAAGCGCAAAGCTCGAGGGAAGTTCCGCTGCAATAGCGGAATTGAATTGCGTTCCTGAGTGGGCAGAAATGGCCATTTCGCAATTCGGCGGCATTGCCAACCAACTGATCGAAATGGCGGTAGTAGCCCCCAAGGTCGTCGTTGTCGGACGGGGGTTCAACTATTGCACGGCCAGTGAGATAGCCCTCAAGATTCAAGAGACTTGCGGTGTCATGGCACAGTCCTATTCCGCAGCGGATCTACTTCACGGTTCCGTGGCAATGATAGATGCCCAATTCCTTGCCGTCTTGTTGGCACCCAGAGGTGTGGCTTCGAAGGATTTTGCGCAACTGCTTACACTGCTGCATGAACGTAGGTCGAGAACGGTTGTTATTTCGGATGACGCGGCCTTGTTGGCGCGAGGAGAATTGGGATTGCGTTTGCCCGTTGGAATACCGGAGTGGCTTTCGCCGTTAGTTAGCGTGCTTCCCGGGCAACTGCTTGCGCATGCATTGTCCCTTGCATTGGGTAGGGATCCGAATTCCCCAGTGGGATTGTCTAAAGTAACGCGAACGCTTTAGTAACCAATTGTGCACTCAAACAGGATTGCCATAACTTGTACGTGGTTGTGCTGCCTGACACCGTGGCCGGTGAGGGCGCTTGGTTGGCGAAGCGCAATGCGAATGCAATCCCTGCAGGGAACGCTTGCTTGCCCTCTGGAGTCCGCCCAAGCCTCTCGAATCCATCGCAATTGGACGGCATGAGTACTTCCAGTCTCGTGACATGGGTGGTGTGTGACCTACACCGAGGAATGGCCAGGTGGTGTGAGAGCTTTGAGGGCCTTAGCGTTTAGACAGTGCGCAATTCGCAATTCACCGACGGCTGTTTGCAAAATGCCAAGATTGGCAGGGCAGTACTCCCGGCGCTGCAATTTGACTCGCCTTGCGGTTGTCTCTGACTCCGGCATGCCCGTACGCTGCAAACCTGGGCGTGTATCCGTCTGGCATGAATTTTGCTGCACTGATGCTAACGCTACCGCACCCGGAGAAATGCAACATGTTGCTCGTGCATCTGGTTGGAACGCTAATTGTCGTCGGTGTTCTGCTTTGGCTTATCAATACGTATATCCCGATGGAGCGCCGCATCAAGTCCATCTTGAATGCAGTGGTTGTGATCGCGGTAATCCTGTGGCTCTTGAATGTGTTTGGGGTTCTCGGAAACATTTCTGGAATACGGATTGGCAAGTAGCCAGCGGCTAGTGTTAAGCGCCGGCTTGAGGGAATCACGCGAAGCCACTTGGTTCTCTAGCCTTTCATCCTGATGTGAAACGGTTTGCTGCGCGCAACTCCTCAACCACGATTCGGGCGCTTCAGGTAATGAGTGTTCAGTGGCGTTGAGTGTTGCGTTGATGAATCTGCGCGGGAACAACAGATTGAGTTACACCTCAAACGGAAGCCGCAAGGGCCCAGTGCTTTGAAGATGCCAGGTAGCAAGGAGCAATTCGGGAGGCAAGAATCAGCCAAAGCGCTCGCGCGTGAGCTTCGGAAAGCGAACCTGGTCGTTCCAAAATTGAAGGGCGACGAGGCGAATCGGGGGGCATTGAAAGCATTCATTCTCGCGAAAACCAGCTACACGCAGTGGCAGATCGTGAATATCACGTGAAACATGAGGTTTCTGTACTAATTGTCGGTGACGATCTGTCGTCAGTCGATCGCCTTGGTGAAGGCCTTTCAAGTGAAGGTTGCCTTTGCGAATTAGTGCTCAATCGTGAAAGTGCAATCGATATTGTTCGCAGGGCGGAATGTGATGTTGTCGTTTGCGACGTGCAAATGCAAGGGACATACAATTTCGAACTGCTCGAACGGTTCAAGGCAATTCAGCCCAATTTGCCCGTGATCGTTGCGACCAGCTCAGGAGCTATTAGCGAAGCAGTTGAGGCAGTGAAACGTGGCGCGTACCAGTATTTAGAAAAGCCGTTAGATATCGAGGAATTGCTAAAGTTCATCATCCATGCGACTTCCGACAGTCACAAGCTGCGCAGGACGGTTCGCCCTCCGCCAGTGGTCGCAGACTCACTTGTGGGTGACTTGGTTCAAGAAAGTGCCTGCATGAAGGAGCTCGTTGCGACGATTGAGCTGGTTGCGCGTTCTAGCGCGGCCGTGCTGATTGTTGGTGAGAGTGGCACGGGCAAAGAACGTGTTGCTCGAGCAATTCACGCAGGCGGCGCGCGTGCGAATCAGCCATTCATTGCGGTGAATACGTCCGCCATTCCAGACGCATTGTTGGAAAGTGAAGTATTTGGGCACGTGCGAGGCGCATTTACCGGTGCGACGCAGGCGCGTCGAGGGCTCTTGCAAGAAGCCAATGGCGGCACGTTACTACTGGATGAAATTGGCGATATGCCGCTTGCGCTTCAGCCAAAGCTTCTGCGTGTTCTGCAGTTCGGAGAAAGCCGGGCTGTGGGAAGTGATAGATTCGGAAGTGTCGATGTGCGGGTCATTGCGGCCACTCATCGAGACTTGAGTAAGCTAGTTGCAGAGGGCACATTTCGCGAAGACTTGCGATACCGATTGAACGTAATCCCGCTTACGATTCCACCATTGCGTGATAGGCGAGCTGACATTACTCCACTTGTGGCCCAATTTCTTCAGGATGCGAAGACGCGAACGGTTGAATCGCCCGTCAATTCCTTTAGCGATGAGGCAATGAGGGTGTTGCAGCTGGCTCCATGGCCCGGGAACGTGCGTGAATTGGAGAACACCGTCGAGCGCCTCGTGGTGTTAGGTCGCGGTACAGAAATTACAGCAAACGACGTCGGGTTCCTGCGTGAACAATCACCAACCGAGAGTTGTTCGGCGGCGGAGGGGACGTCATTTACGCTCAAGGAAATGAACAGGCGTTACCTTGATTCTGTATTGGTGACTACCGGCGGCGATAAAGTACGTGCTGCCGGTATTCTGGACATTGACCTGTCGACTCTCTACCGCTGGGTGCGCGCGAAGCCCTGAGCCCTAAGAAGGATGGAAGTTATCTCAAATTCCCGAAAATGTTTGCCAAGGTTCGGGAGGAGGAGGAAGGACGAGTGTTCGATTGGCTGTAGGGGAGCCCGCTCGCCAGAACCGTGTCATCGCCGCGCCAAACAAGCGCAAGTTGGGAGAAAGATCCCCGAATATTTGTGGCCTTCGGGCGGTGGCCCTTTGCCTGCAAGCAAGCATTTTGCCAACGGAGTAGCAAGGTATGGTTGATGCCTTTGCAATTTCAGGGGTGATCCGGGGTGGCACAATTCCCGCAAGCCCATCGATTGATGCTTCGATTGGGAATCAGATGCAACACCAATGGTTGTTCGCAAACTGGATGTGGCTTTGTCATTCGGAATGCCGGTGGCACCTATCCAACGTTCTTAGACCTGCGGGCCTTCGGTCGCGTTGAGCTGCCTGACGGCGGGCTGAGAATGCCGGTGGCGCTCCCACGTCGAGAGGACTTCGCGTCGTGACCTGCCAACAGGCAATTATTTGGATAGATGAACGCGAGGCATGCATTTTGCGGGTGGATAAGGATTTGGAACTTGAATCAAGAATATCCCTTGAGGACGGAACCGCACGGGCGGTGGGGGCGGAAGACTTCGGAAGTGATTCCACGCGCCGAAGGACGGCGAAATTTAGCTATTTCGAGCGCGTCGCTCGCAGCCTGGATGCTTTCGATGAGATTTTGATAGTCGGCCCGTCCGCGGCCAAGACCGAGTTTCTGGCCTTTATGCATAAGAACAAACACGCAATTGATCCCCGAGTCTTGGGCGTTGAAACCATTGCAAACAGGACGGACATTGAACTGTCGCGATTCGCGAAACTCTATTTTACCATTGGCGATAAAAAGCGTCGGGGCAACGGTTCTGACGGAATAAAGTAGAATGACTGCCGGAGCCGTTGACGGTGTGAATGCAGTTTCAGTCGCTTGCGTGGATGGATTTCCGATGTCGGAACGCGCAAAAGTCATGGTATTGGTGGCTCATCCCGATGATGAAACCATTTGGGCCGGCGGCACCCTGCTGATGCACGGCGAATGGGAGGTGTGGGTGGGCACGCTTTGTCGGGGAGGCGACGTCGACCGATCTTCGAAATTCATGCGTCTTCTCTCGCGTCTCGGAGCTCGGGGCAAAATGGCAAACTTGGACGATGGCCCTGCTCAAACAGCGATTGAGCCAGAGGAGATTCGTACCGTCCTTCGTTCTATGCTTCCGGCGGGCGCCGTTGATTTGGTGTTGACACATGCGCCCGGCGGCGAGTACACGCGTCATCGTCGGCATGAAGAAGTGTCGCGTTGCGTCCTCGAAATGTGGGCGTGCGGGGAAATTAAGTCTCGTGAGCTTTGGCTCTTTGCGTATGACGACGACGGCGGAAGACGACTGCCTAGCGCCGACGAGCGTGCGGAAATTCTCGTTGAACTAAGTGAGGATGTCTGGACGAAGAAGCGCGATCTTCTCACAGAGATTTATGGATTTGTACCGGACAGCTGGGAGGTTCGGTCGACTCCCCGGCGAGAGGCGTTTTACCGACTATTGGTGCCCGACGACGCTAGGGCATGGCTTGAACGAGGGAAACGGCGACTATGAAAGTACTTGTGTTATACGACTATCCTCCGCCGCCCGGTGGCCTTGCGACGCAAGGGGATCTCCTTTACCACGGGCTCTTGGCCATCGGCGTGGATGCGCGCGCGGCTCACGTGCAGTCGACCATTGAGAAGGAGTGGTACTTCAAGTGGTTCAAACCCGACGTGGTGGTTGGGGTCGGCTATTGGGGAATGACGCCGGACATAGTACTTCACGCGCAACAATTTGGTGTGCTGGCAGTGCCTTGGCTTGTGGCGGATGGCTACATTGCGAACTACCGCGATGTCCTTAGCGCATTGCCGCTATTACTTGTCACCTCGAATTGGGTCAAAGAGGTGTATGTGCGAGACGGAGTCCGGGGCGACAATATTGTCGTGCTTCCCGTTGGTTGTGAGACGGAGACATTCCTGCCTTACGCCAAAGACGAGCCCAAGGTACAAGCAGTACGCGAGAATTTGGGGATCACTGACGACCAGCTCATGATTCTTACTGTGGGTGGGGACGCAGCGTCCAAGGGGGCGCGAGAAGTCATGGAGGCCTTGGCAAGCCTAAAGAATGAGGTGCCTGAGTGGCGGTATGTTTGCAAGGTTTGGTCTCAACCGCGGACCGATCTCCAGAACTCAGAAGATGCACAGTTGGCTTACAGCTTGGGATTGTCGAAGAAAGTCATTTTTTCTTCCGGTCGGGCGTCGCGCAATTTCATGCCATATATGATGTCTGCCTGTGACGTGTATGCTGCGCCATCGCGTTTGGAAGGGTTCGGGATGCCCCAAATTGAGGCTGGTGCATGTGGTAAGCCAGTCATCAGCATCAAGGCAATGGCCATGCTCGACACGCTTGTACATGGGGAAACTGCCTTGCTTGCCGGTGTGGCCCAGGAGATTTCTGTTAGCGAGGCGATTGTTGGTAGCGAGTCAGGCTTTGAATCTGGCCATCGCGTACGGTTCGCAAGTCCGCGAGTTGTTGACTACCGCGCCAGTGTGAAGGACATAGCCGACCACCTTCGTACCTTACTCAATGACCCAGCGCTGCGCGAGCGTATGGGGGCAGCGGGTCGAAAGCGCGCCGTCCTGAAATACGATAGCAAAGTGGTCGCACGACAATTTGTTGAGATTGTAAACGCGAGGCTTGGCATTCAATGAGTGCAAGGAAAGTGAGATACGGCAAGTTTTGAGTGCAAACCCCGACTTTCCATTCTGATTTGAAGCGGTACTTATGAACGTAGAACTGAAACAGGCAGTTGCCAAGGCGCGTGCTGCCGCGATCGAAGTGCTCCTGTACAACGCAAGGCACGGTCGAGGCTTGTTACCGCGAACGGCTGCGTGGGGCTATCCCGAGCCGTACACGCGGGATCTCCTCATTTCCGCACTCGGAATTTTGGTATCGGACAATCGGGAACTGATCGAATCACTGCGAGGTGTGCTGCGATGCCTCGCCAAGAACCAAAGTATACTGGGTCATATGCCATCGTTGGTTGATGCGCCATTCGACCGCGGCGCGAGCGACACCACCCCGCTTTTCCTCGTAGCGCTGGCCTGCTACCGAAAGGGGAGTGGTAGGCAGAAATATTTGGATTTGGCTGCCAGCAAGGCTTTGACCTGGATGACATATCAAAGTCCCGATGACCTAGTGATGGTTGCTCAGCAACCAACGAGCGATTGGCGTGACGAACAGTGGGTCGAAGGATATGGGTTATACGTCAACGCGCTGGTTTACGCTCATTTGAGGCTGCACGGCCTTCACGCGCGGGCAGAACAGCTAAAAGGCATGATGAATCGGTTCGATGTGCGCGGGCACAATCACGGTTCGTTGGTTCATGAAGGATTTGTGGTTACCCAGAAACCCTATCTTGCTCTTTGTTCCTACAAGAATCACGTTAGTGAACGATTCGATCTGCTCGGCAACAGTCTCGCGATATTGACCGGGATTTGCTCACGCTCAAGAAGCAGAAGTATCCTCGCTTGGGTAGAAACGGAATGTAATTCGCTTCGACGGGGCGGGCTGCTTGCGCTCGATATGTCGCCGTGCCTGCTGCCGTCAATTGGGGAAACGGATCCCGATTGGCGTCCGGGGTATTCGAAGCACAACCCACCGGGTAACTACCACAACGGCGGTATTTGGCCCTTTGTTTGCGCATTCCACGTTGCTGCGCTCGTTGCTGCCGGACGGCAACAACTGGCCGTGGAAAAGCTTTCGTTGCTTACTGAATTGGTTCAGCCAGCAAGGGAAGCGTCAGTTTCGTTTGGCTTCAATGAATGGTTCAGCGCAAAAGACGGCAAGCCGCGCGGCCAGGACTGGCAAAGCTGGTCTGCTGCAATGTATTTGTATGCGGCCGAATGTGTCAGCACGAAGCGAACCCCGTTTTTTGATGAGATGCGGGAGCTTTAGCGGGAAGAGTTCTCACGCCAGCTGTTGCCAGAGCCATCATTCGTAATGCTTTAGGCACGCGCAGCGTTGGTCCGTTCGGTCTAGGGAGCGCGTGATGTTGGGGCGGCGCTGGGAGCACTCGCAGCAGTAGCAGGACTTGACGTACCGCTTGCACCAGCGTTGTCCGTGGCCGTTTGAACCGTATTGAATGCGTCTCGGAATGCTTTCTCCGATACGGGTCCAGGTGGTGACGCGGAAATGCCGATAGCCCGCCCAGATTTGGTTGCGCATTTGGCCGCCTCGTCGAAGCGCCTGATGGCCGCTTCGATGGATTGGGTGCTGCCAATTGCGCGCGCAAGGCCTTCGAGGGCAGGAACGAAATCACTGCATGCATCGCCCAAATCAGGGAGCTTGAGTGCTGGCGGATTATCTCCGCAGCAAGCCTGACGGAGACCGGCTAACGTTGGCAGTGAGTACCACCCCAGGGCATCAAATCTTGCCGCTGATGTTGGGGCAGTACCGACGGTCGATGCAAATGCCATTCTCAGTAGACCGAGGCTTCTCGGTAGCTCCGACTCTTTGCAAATGGGGTCCAGTTGTGCCGTTTTGACGAGAGTTCCGTCGCGCAGGTAGCCCTTGACGCAACTGGCCGTTGCGTCGCCCGATTCCTGCTCTTTGCCGGTGACTGGCACTTCCGCCAAATCGATTGGACCGGACGCTGTTGCCGCGACGCCATTGGCGCCGGGAACGAACCGGTTCTTGAGCACGACCGTTTGTTCACCCTTGCGCAAGGTGGAGATCCCCCAAGCGACCACAATCCCGAGCACGGCTGCGCCGATGGTGAGAGGTACCGAGCGCAACCAAACGGGTTTCGGTGGTGGTAGCGCTGAACCCGGTTGTACAGACGCCGGTAGGTGCATTTCACTGGGCGATCCACCAACAATTCCTACGCTTGCCCGTGGCGACGGAGCCATGGAAGGTGGAAGCGGCGGTGGCTTGTGCGACATGAGGGTGCTCTGCGGCATCGGCTCGTCTGCCGCGTGTGCGATGAACCAGCGCGCAAGTTCCCGTTTCAGTGCAAAAAGCGTTCTTGCCCGTTTTTCCCGATCTTTTGCTAGCCCATGGAAGAGCACTTCGCGAAGCAAGGTGTCTTCGATCGCGAAGGCGTCCAAATCAGCGACCGATTGCAGGCCGTCGAAGGGTGGGGCGAAAGCCGTGAGCATGAAATAGAGGAGGGCGGTAGCGGCCCAAGTATCGTCACGGGCGTCCGGCGGCTCCCCGCTGCTTCGGCGCTCCGGCAGAATGTAGGCGGTTGGGCTCTTAGTGCCGAAGAGCAAGCTTGGATCAACGGAGTCGGTCAGTCCCACAAGAACGTTGTCCGGATGAACCCGACCGTGTGAGAGCCCCATGTCGTGCAGCTGCGTCAGCGCGTCGGCTACGCGTAGCGCCATCCGCACCGCTTCGACGGGCTGCTTCCTGCCGTGTTCTGCAACCTGGCCCGAAAGCCTCTTCGCGCTTACGGCCCGGCTTAGGACGAGCCAATCGTCGCTTCGCTCGATCACCTCAATAACGGGATTGAGGTGCGCGTGAGACGCCGAGGCCAGCTGCGACAGTACGCGCCCCTCGGACTTTGCCTCAATGGCGACTATGACCGTCTGGTTCGTCAGTTGGTCGACAGCCTCCGCGGAACCCGTGGAAATGAGTGTAGATTCGTCTGCGAGAAGCAGCCGACCCGCGTAGAGCGGTTTCGGATCGGAAGACTCGTGAGATTCAACCATGATAGGACAGCAACCCCAAGGCTCTCATCTTCCCGCCCGGTCGTAAAGAGTTTCGGCGACTCGGATTGCGCAGGTGCGTTGTTACATTGTTGCTATAATGCGAACCTATGGCGCTACGTGGGTTCAGTGTCGGGGGTGCGGCCCGTTCTCTTGTCGTCCTTGGTGGACTTGCCACACAGGCTTGCAACCTTGGCGCTGGATATGCTGATTTTGGTAAGGATTTAGCGAAACCGGAGGAGGCTGTCATTGATGGGCCGGGTACCAAGATCGCGGATCTTCGGCTTTCGGGCATGTTGGTGGATCCGTGGGGAGACGACGGCGCCGTTGTAGTCGGTTTCCGGTACATGGACGACGGCCCGCACCTTTATCTGCAGCCCTTTGACGGCTCGGCGGGCTGCGACGCGGGATTGGCCTATCGATGCATTGTGTTCAATCGCATTGAGGGGCAGCCGCAGCTGATTGCCTACCTATCTGACGTTCAAAGCACTCAGCGCGGAACCTTGAACTTCGTTGATCATCACTGCAAGATTCAGTATGGCGGCATCGCGGACGCGGAGCTTCCGTCGCGTCTCTTCGATTTTCCGCCGGGGGTCGTAGTTGCGACGGGCGATGAACTACTGGACATCGATCCGTTTGCCAAGACCACCCGATCGTTGACGAAGAATCTGCGGTTCTGGAGTGGGCCAGGTCAAACTGGACAGACCTTGCCACACTATTACGTTGGAGATGGGCAGCTCGTCGTATTCGACGACCAGAGGCAGGAGCTCATTCGTCGCGGCAAAGACGTTACCGAAGTCGTTTTTGAGTCAAGCAATCAAAACGCGGGCGTGTTCTTGGTCGATCAAGGAAGCCTGGTTCGATACGTTTCGACCGACAACGTTCCGCCGGAGACAATTGATGACAATGCTTGCTCGGCGAAACTCGGTTCGTACGGTGTAAGTTACTTCTCGCCTTGCGCGGATCGAACGCTTGTTATCCGAGATCTCGACACCAGCAGCAAAGTTGCCATCGACACTGGGGTCAATCGATTGCTGTATGCCGAAAAGCGTCCAGCCGCGTCCGGCACGGGGGTGGACCAATTTGCGCTCTACACGAAGCCGTCCGCGGATGACCCTAGTTTCGAGGACTTATGGCGAAAAGAACCGGGTAAAGATCCAGTGTTGTGGCTGAAGCGGCTTGGGCAGTTCATCTCTGGAACCTCCTCGCCAAAGGTAACAGCGGTAGTCGATTCGGATGGGGTGTTTGGCCGACTTGTTAGCGCCGATTCAAATGGTGAAACAACGCTTCTCGACCAAGTGGTTCTAGACTACGGAGTTGACGCACTTACGGACTCTTGGCTTGCCATGACCAACTGGCACGACATTAGCGGATCTGTCGTTTTGGTCGATTCACAGGGCACCTCAACTACCATCGCTGAAGGGGTGACCCTCAACAGCAAGATTGTTGCGCCTATGGTCGATCCCTACTTGGACGGTGTTTCTGACAAGGACTATTACGGTCTTGGGGCGTTCGTTTCGAACTACAATACCGGTTACGGTGATCTCGGGATAATGACCCGAGCCAAACCGACGACTCTCGCCCAGGTGGGACACAAAGTGCGCGTCGCCAACTTTGAGTTCTTTCGCAACATGGCAGCCCTTGCGTTTTTGGATGAGTTTGACGATAAGGCTGGCACTGGCCGCTTGGTCGTACACCAGACCACCCTGAACGCTGACAGCGTGGTCTCGAGTAACGTCGTGGATTTCACGGAACTGCTATGGCCCTATGAGGGCGTCATCTACACGGCGAAGAAGGACGGCAAGTACTCGCTTTGGGCAGCCCGCGCGAAGTAATCGTGAGACGCGCGCCTGCACGACTACGTGCAGTTTGGAGAATCGCTGACTATTGGGTAGAGCGTGACGCTAGTCGGAAATACAATCCGGTAGCCTCGTGCGTCGCACGAGCGGCATCGGTATTTGATGGACTGGCCAGGGCTTGAGGCATCAGTGCCTTGAAGTGCATCCATTCCGATCTCGACCCAGTCATGGGCCCTTGATTCATCGTCGGCGCTCTCAAGCTCGCCTTTGAGCATCCTCCGCACGCGCTCAAGTTTCGCGTTCGCGTCGAGATCTATCCGTTCGATTTCAGTCAATGCGAGGGCGCATCGCTCTTCCCAGTCGGGTAAATCACTCATTTCTCCGGAAGAGTAGGGGAGGTGCGCCAGCGAGGGCAAGCGGGGAGCGCCAATTCGTACAGGCACGCCCTGCCGCTGGCTACCGTATGCGTCAGGAGTTGTGATCACAGTCGGGTGCATCGTCCGGTGCGAGTCGTTACCGCGACGCTCCGACAAAAGAGGCATTCTCCCCAAACGTAGAGGCATGCTCCCCAAACATCATAATGAACCCGGTTTGATGAGCCGAGCCCCCGTTCGGAATGCCCATTTCAACTCGTTCGCAGGTGAACGCGCAGCGGCCCGGTGACCGATGCCTCAAACCCGCCGCGTTGCTGGACAAGTATCATGAGTTCTGAAAATGTTCCCCGGCGCATTGCGCGCATTTTTGACCGAGGCGCGGAGGCGGCCCGCGCTAAAAAACGAGGAAAACTCATGTACATCATCCAAATTGCCCCCGAATGCAGCCCGGTTGCCAAGGTAGGGGGACTTGCGGATGTCGTTTTTGGCCTGTCGCGCGAGCTCGAAATGCGCGGGCATACGGTGGAAATCATTCTGCCGAAATACGACTGCATGCGGTACGACCAGATCTGGGGGCTTACGCCTTGCTACCAGGATTTGTGGGTGCCTTGGTATGGCGGGGCCATCCGCTGCACGGTCTGGTTCGGCTTCGTTCACGGGCGAAAATGCTTTTTTATCGATCCGCATTCGCAGGACAAATTCTTCAATCGCGGTGTCTTCTACGGTAACTGGGACGATCCAATGCGCTTTGCGTTCTTCAGCAAAGCCGCCATGGAGTTCATGCTGAAGAGCAACAAGCGGCCCGACGTGATTCACACGCACGATTGGCAGACGGCGCTTGTGCCAGTGTTGCTATACGAAATCTACGCGCGCGCGGGCATGCCCTACCAGCGCAGCGTTCACACGTTGCACAATCTTAAGCACCAAGGTGTCGTTGGAAGTGAAATCTTGACGGCAACGGGCCTCAATCGCCCGGAGTACTATTTTGCCAAAGATAGGATGGGGGACGACCATAATTCCTTCGCGCTCAATCTGACCAAGGGCGCAATTCTCTACTCGAATTTCGTCACCACCGTTTCCCCGCGCCATGCCTGGGAGGCGCGCTTTACCGAACAGGGTTTTGGCCTAGGGCATACACTGCATTGCCATCCGGGCAAATTCGGCGGCGTACTCAACGGACTTGATTACGAGGCGTGGAACCCGCAGACCGACTGGCAGATCCCGGCGCATTACGATGCGAACGACCCGCAAGGGAAGTACAGTAACAAGGAAGCGTTGCGCAACCGCCTGTGGTTGCGCAAAGACTACAAGCCCATCATTGCGTTCGTCGGCAGGCTTGATCCGCAAAAGGGTGTGCACCTGATTCAGCACGCGCTATTCCATGCGATAGGCAATGGAGCCCAATTCGTGCTCTTGGGCGAAAGTCCAGAAGCTAGCATTCGTGATCATTTTTGGCACTTGAAGCGGCATCTAAACGACAACCAGGATTGTCATCTGGAGCTCAGATTCGACGAGGATCTATCACGTTTAATCTACGCTGGCGCTGACATGGTTATTGTCCCAAGTTTGTATGAACCTTGCGGGCTCACGCAAATGATTGGGCTAAGGTACGGCGCAGTTCCTATCGTAAGAGCGGTAGGCGGACTTGCCGATACGGTGCACGACAAGGATTTTTCCTATCGACCGCATCACGAACGCAACGGCTATGTGTTCGAACACGCCGACTTTGGCGGCGTCATGAGCGCAATGAACCGTGCAATTGGGCTCTGGTATGACTACCCAGGGGAATGGCGCAAACTCATGCAACAGGGTATGCGCTATGACTATTCCTGGAATTTCCCGGGGCATCACTACGTCAACATCTACGAATTTGTTCGAAACAAGTAGACCTCGTTATGATGAAGTACATCGTGGCGCTCGTAATTGCGCTTTGTCTCAATGCAGCCGCTAACCTGCTTATCAAGTTTGGGATGCGCGCTATCGACTTAGAATTCGCAGGGACCGGCCAGAGTCCGCTTTCAGGCGGATTATGGGGTCTGATACAAGTTCTGTTGCGCCATTGGCCGTTACTACTTGGCCTTGGCT
>Ga0302321_100002352_pt1 | contig 16226 bp, 10 predicted proteins | sample Fen_T0_1_FD_202505 | JGI IMG/M metagenome (GOLD analysis project Ga0302321, IMG submission 202505) | Peat permafrost microbial communities from Stordalen Mire near Abisko, Sweden - Fen_T0_1 | ecosystem: Environmental > Terrestrial > Soil > Wetlands > Permafrost | place: Sweden: Abisko...
TAAACTCTGCGCTCATCCACAAAATGAGGTCCTCTGCGATGCGCGACATATGAATGCCGAACAACGCACAAGCGCTAGCAAACTCGATAAACACGTCGCGATCGGCCACGGCGTCCATGGAGTTTTGCGTAACTTGCGGTCGACCTTTGGCATCGACGAATCCGAGTAGTGTCGCCACGTACTCACGATCGATCGGCAGTGTCGTACCAGCGATCGCGCCCGAGCCGAGCGGGGACCAGTTAGCATGCGCCGCGACTTCGACGAAGCGCGCGCGGTCGCGCTGTAACATTTCCAAATAGGCAAAAAGATGATGTGCGAGATAAACCGGCTGCGCACGTTGCAAGTGCGTATAACCGGGCACGAGCACGTCGGCGTTGGTCTCGGCGATAGCCAGAATGGCGCACTGGGCCGCGGCGATTTTTTCGCCAATGACAGCACAAGCGTGTTTGAAAAACAGCCGCATGTCGGTAGCGATCTGGTCGTTTCGACTGCGCGCAGTGTGCAGACGCGCAGCTGCGGGGACATTTTTCGTCAACGCCTGCTCGATGTTCATGTGCACGTCTTCGAGCTTCGTATCCCACGTGAAATTGCCGGCTTCGATCTCGGCAAGGATCGCGTCCAGACCGGACTGGATCGCATCGCGCTCTTTCACGCTGATGATGCCGACGTGCGCGAGCATAGCGGCGTGCGCCTTGCTACCCTGAATGTCGAACGGCGCAAGTCGTTGGTCGAACGAAACCGACTCGCTGAACGCGAGCATCAAATCCGCGGGGCCGGCGGAAAAACGTCCGCCCCAGGTCGCTTGTGAGGGTTTGGCCATGTCCGATAAAAGACGCGCCCAAACCCCTCGGGGCAACGCGAAAGAAAGGGAAGCCGGTTGATAAATTTACGGCTGGCCGACGCCCGGGCTATCCGCACAGTCAAATCACATGCGTCCGCGCTGCTTGCTACCTGTTCTCTGGCTAGCCGTTTGCCTCGGCACACTTCTCGCCACGCGAGCCGAGACGCCCTATGACAAAATCATTGTCGAGACGTCCTCGACCTCAATTTACATCGGCAAGGTCACCTTAAACGTCGCGCCGCTCTCGCGCAAAGACGGCATTTTCTCAGGCGATTATAAGGCAAAGGTGTTCCCGTACTGGTTTATGAGCGAACATGGCACGTTTCGCATGAAGGTGTCCGACGAGGATCTCGCTCGTGTCGCCAAAGGAGAAGCGGTGGATTTCACTGGCGAAGCCGAAAACAACGGGCACGAAGCGCGCAAGATCTCCGGTCGCGCCACGCCCGACGACGCCACGCATGGCAAAATTAAGGTTCGGATTTTTGTGACCGAGAAAATCCAGCTCGTCTTTAACACGACCTATCGCTTCGGCGACTGACGAATAATTATTCAGTGTCCTTGCGCGGCTTAAAAAACGGTTCGGGAAGATCGACTCCGAATTCGACCGAACTACACGTAATCACCATATCCGACCCGCCCATATCATACGCCACGCGGAAAGGCATCGCGAATTCACCCACGGCGCGGTAGTCGGAATACTCCACTTTCATGGCCTGCACATGCGCCGCCACGTTCTCTTCCATCTCGACGCGGAGTAATCGGGCCGTTTCCTGATCAAAATAGAATTTTCCACTCAAGCCGTTGAAATTCCGCAGGCGAAGCAGGGTGGTCTTGCGATCGCCGATGGTGGTTGCACCCAACTTCGAACGCAGCGGAAAACGCTCCCGCAGAAACGGGTCAACACCCAGCCACGAGAGGGAAAATAAATTACCCACCTCGCCTCCATTCAACTCGTGATAGCCGAGGATCTCGCTGTTCTCCCAGCCGGTCTTTCCGTCGTAACCGCTCACGGTGCGGCCCATGCCGACCGTCTCCTTTTCAACGAGAACGAGCCCAGGGTTCCTGCGAAATACTTTCAGACTCGTTCGCACACCGCTGGTCGTCGACGAAATGATAGCCTGCGTCAGGCAGGACAGTCCGGCACTTTCGGTTTTCCAACCGCTTTCAACACTGCGCTTCAGCAGTTCGTCAATTTCGCCCACTTCTTTCAAAAACGATTCCGTCGGCAGAAAACTTTGATCTTGGAGCGAGCCATTGATTTTGGCTTCGACGACGCTGTAGCTCGTCGTGATTTGTCCTTTTGCTGAAACCGTGATTTCAAAAGGCAGACCTATCTTCGAAACCGGCCGATAATCAGCGTACGACGTGATGAGCTCCTGGTCCGAGCCCGCATTCTTGATTGTTCGCAAGAGCAGCCCGGAAAGCCGGTCGAAAAACCAGCGATTCTCGTGGTTACCTTCGGCCGATACCGCCAATACGTCGCAGACGCGTCCCGCAACCGTTTCATCCGGCAGAGAACGCCCCTGCAACAGCGTCTTCTCCAACTGCAGGGCCTGAAGCGCGTTCGTCATCCAGGCTGGCGCGCCACGTTGCCCTGGATAAACACCGCGGCCCCATTCGCCGTTATCATACCAGCCTCTCGTGCCGTCGAAGCCGCCGCACAGAACGCCCTCGCGACCGAACGCGTCAAACCGATAAGCACCCGTTGCCGTTTCCACAGTTCGCAGGAAATCCCGTCGATATCCCTCCTTCACGCGGATTACTAAGCGTATATTTTTGAGATTTTCCACGCGACGGCGGCCACCCTGAGTATTAATCCAACGATCCACGACAGTCCGAACCTTTTGCTGAGTACTAAGCTTCAGGTCAGCCTCGGCCTGTAGCGCCGCGAGACGCTGCTTTATCGACGCAGATCCCTCGCTCTGAGCGGCCTCTAGACGATCAACGAGTTCGCGTGTCGACGGCTTTGGCGCCACGGCACAGGAGGAAACTCCAAGCGCAAGCATGCACAACCAGGTAGAACACCCCAAGCGGCGAATCACAAAAGAAGAATTCTGGCGCGTGTGTTTCATTTGCCAGCCAAGTTTTGCGGACCGATGCCGCGCTGTGCTGCTAGCCAGCGCTGCGCCGCTTCGCGCACCGGATCGCGACCCTGCACAGCATCGATGCGTCGCATCACGATTTCTTCGTCGGGAACGACACCGTTGCCCTCAATCAAGCGGCCCCGCGGCGTCTTGATGTCAGCGACCGCATATTGAAGCATGTCGCCAGTCGGCAGCGTGCGAAACAACGAAGGCAGCGCCGCCCCTGCAGTCGTTTCCCCAAAAACGCGAGCCCGCCCTGCTTCCTGAAGGCCAGCGGCGAGTATTTCAGACGTGGAGGCTGAAGCCGAATCAACCAAAACCGCCACGGGCCCCAGAAATGCTCCTGATTGCGGGTAAGTCCGGAACTCCTCCGTTCCATAACGCTGGTGCATCGTGCCGAGCGAGGTCTCCGACGCGCTGAGTCTGCCAAAAATCCCCGGCGCCATGAGCGTGAGTCCGCCGGGGTTTGCGCGAAGATCAATGATCAGTCCATCACCTTCTTTCAACGTGCGGACGCAGCGTTTGAATTCGTTCATGGCCGGCAGAGCGAACGTGTTGAAGCTGAAGTAGGCATTGCCCGTCGCGTCGCGAGTGAACTCAAACTCGACGGGTTGAGCGGGCGAAAAACCGATCGCTTCCGACCAAACGCCTTCGTAAGCCACAGAAATAATTTTTGCTTCACGCTCGGCACCGTCGGTGTTTTGCAGGAGTAGCACGATTTCCTTCCCCACCGGAGCGGACAGCCACCATTCGACATACCCGCGAAGATACTGCAACCGCTTGCGCGCCGAGCTGACGCTGGGAAGCATCGAATCTTCAATCTCACTTAACGCATGATCGCCCACTCGCCGCACCACATCGCCGGGCTTAATCCCTGCTTTCGCCGCGGGTGAATCAGGTTTCACCTTCACAATCGTGACAGCTTTTTCAATCACCGCAGCTTCCGCTCCTGTGTAACCGATCCGCCCACGCTCCTCGGGCTTCAGCACCGCCATCTCCCGCGGAATGATGGCAAAATGGGTCCGGTGCAGTTCGTCGAGCATTTCCTGAAGCAGCCAGCCAAGGGCGCGCCTGTCATCGGCCGCCCAGAGGCGAAGCCGGTACTTTTCACGCATAGCCTTCCAGTCGACACCGCCAAAGGTCGTATCGAAATAGTTGTCGTTGACCGTCCGCCAAACCGTTTCGAAACAGTCGGAGCGCATAAGCGACCAATCGATTTTGTCCTTTTCTCGTGGTTCTAGAATATAAGCTTTCTTCTGCTCAAAGAGCGTCAGGCGATCACTATACTTTTGGGAGTCTTCACGGTCCTTGCTCAATTTGACAGCTTCGGACTGCCAGCGTACCGCACTCTCAAAATCCCCCGCGCACGCGCAGGCAGCCGCCAGCGTGTCGAGTCGACTGGAGTTTTTCCACCCGCTCAGTTCGCAGGCTTTTGTGGCCAACGTCACCGCCCTAGCACCCTCTCGAAACCGCGCCTCCGAACAGACCGCAAGCATCCAAGCATAGTCATTTAGATATAGACCCTCATCGGACTTGAAACTGATCGCTTCCTCGAAATCCATCACGGCTTCGCTGAAAGCTCCAATTTTGTTATAGAGACAAGCACGCTCATAAAAATAATCCGCATTCTTTCCATCCTCGCGAAGCAACGAGGAATAGTCCTCAATGGCTTCTCGATATGATTTCGCTTTCGCGAGTATTTCAGCTCGCGCGTTGAGGTTGGCAGCGTCCTTGGGATCCAAACGGATCGCTAGTTCGGCATCGGTCAAGGCACCAGCGTAGTCTTTCAGCCACATTTTATTGCGAGCCCGCACGCGATGGTTAAGCGCCTCGTTTGGTTCGATAGCTATCAACGCGTCAATATCAGCCAGTGCTTCCGTGTACTTGTCCCGATAAAAATAGAGATGATAACGATACCAAAGTGCATCCTTCGATTTCGGATCGAGGCGCAATGCCTCCGTGTAATCACTGAGCGCATGCTCAAAATCCTCCTTACCCCGGAAGGCGCGTCCGCGGCCAACATAGGCCGGCACGCAGGTGGAATTCGCTTGAAGAACTCCATTAAACACCTCCCGAGCGCGATCAAAGTCTTTCGCATCGAGCGCCGCCTTGCCCTTGGCAAGCTCTTCGCGTTCCCCGGCGAAAACAGCCGTTACCAAGATCGCCGCAATCAAAACGACACAGCCGCCGCGTATGCGACGCACCAGAGCGGGAAGAAACTTTGCACCTCCAAACATTGTGAAGCAGGAAAGGAGCGACCACGTTGGCGATTCCCGTCGGCTCAAGCCAGCCAGAAACACCTAGGCGCTTACAATCGTCGCGCGCAGAATCATTGTTTCTTCTGCATCCCGGACGTCCGGCACGCAACATGCAGCGACGGCCATCGGAAAAGCCCTTGCCTGCACGACCAGCCGGGTTACACCCATTAACCAAACGTGACCAATCCAGTTTCAGAGTCCAAGGTCTTCCGTCGCCCGCGTGGCATGGCATTAATCAATGCGCTATTTGGCGGTTGGACCGTGTTAGTGATGATGTTCTTTTATATTCCGATTTTGTTTCTGGTGGTTTATTCGTTCAACAACTCGCGCCTGAACGTGGTCTGGGAGGGCTTCACGCTACAGTGGTACGCCGAGCTGTGGCACAACACCCGCCTGATCGCTGCGCTTAAAAATAGCGCCATCATCGCCTGCCTTTCCACCACACTGGCTGTCATTGTTGGCACGACCGCTGCATGGTTGCTCTATCGCTATCGTTACCGCGGCACGCGCGCGATCAGCACCCTTGCCTACATTCCGATGGTTGTGCCCGAAATCATCATGGGCATCAGCCTGCTCGTGTTTTTTAAAACCGTCAGCTTCGACCTCGGCTACACGACCGTGACCATCGCCCATACGACTTTCTGTTTTCCGTTCGTGATGGCTGCGGTGCAAGCGCGACTCGCCGGCCTCGATCCCGCCATGGAAGAAGCGGCGCTCGATCTCGGAGCCACACCATTAAAAGCATTCTGGTACGTCATCGTGCCATACCTCATGCCAGGCATCATTTCGGGAGCGTTGATGGCGTTTGCGCTTTCGATGGATGAACTCATCGTAACCTACTTCGTCAAGAACGCTGCTTCGGCTACCCTGCCCATCGTGATCTACGGCATGGCCAAAGTCGGCCTTAATCCCATGATCAACGCCCTGTCCACCCTGTTCATTGTTGCAACGATCATCCTGCTCATTGCCTCCGAAGCGGTGAAAAGTGTGCGCCGCTAAAATTTCCGCTAAATAATCCATGAAAAGCATCCGTATCCTCATTGCCTCCGCCGCGGCTTTTGTAACCGCCGTTCAACTACATGCTGCCAAAGAGATCAATCTCTTCGGCTGGTCCGAATACGTGCCGCAATCCGTCCTCGATAAGTTCACGGCCGAAACCGGCATCAAGGTGAACTACGAAACGTACGCCTCGAACGAAGAGATGCTTTCCAAGCTTCTCGGCGGCGCTGCACAGTATGACCTCGTGCAGCCTTCCGAGTACGTCGTCGAAGCACTCCGCGCGAAGGGCAAGTTGGATGTCATCGATTTCAAAAATGTCCCAAACATTAAGAACATCGCGTCAGAATACCTTCACCGTCCTCACGATCCCGATCAAAAATACAGCGTGCCCTATCTAGTCGGCGCCATCAGCATCGTGGTCAACACCGACAAAGTTAAAGAGCCGGTGACCGGTTTCGCCGATGTCTTCAGTGGCAAATACAAGGGTCGTATAGTCGTTCTCAACGACAACCGTGAACTCCTTACATGGGCGCTCCAAACGCAGGGGCTCGACTTCAACGACATCCGTCCCGAAACCATCGCAAAAGCCCGGGCGCTCCTCGTAAAATGGTTACCCCAGGTCAAAGTTTTTGACTCCGACAGCCCGAAGACCGCGCTACTCAACGGCGACGTTGATGTCGGCATTGTCTGGCCCGGCGAAGCCGCCATCGTGTATCGCGAAAATAAAAAATTTACCTGCTGCCTACCCAAGGAAGGCTCCCACATCTCGATCGACAGCCTCGTCATTCCGAAAGGCGCTCCCCACAAATTGGAGGCCGAGCAGTTCATCAATTTCATCCTTCGTCCCGAAATCAGCATCCTCATTTCCGAAGCGTTCCCGTACACAAACCCCAACACCGAGGCCTGCAAATTGCTCACCAAGGAACAACTCACCAATCCCGCCAGCTATCCTGCCGGGGTGGAAAAATTGCCAACTTTCCGCGACATCGGCAAAGCCGCTTCGCAAGTCGACAAGCTCATCACCGACCTAAAAGGCGGATCTTAAACAGGCCAAAACTTTAACCGCAGAGCACACAGAGATCGCAGAGAGCCGAGTTTGATTCATTCTTTTCCTACCTTCTCTGCGCTCTCAGCGGCGTCTGCGGTTAAAAATAATTTGGATAGAAATTAAGATGACCACCACTGCCGATCCACGCGCTGCCGCTGCTGCAGCCTCGGGCCAACGCCAACCCGGGACCACCGGCTGGATGTTGCTTTCGCCGATGCTGCTGTGGCTAGCGCTGTTCGTGGTCGCGCCCACAGCAATTTTGTTTGTCTACAGTTTCTGCCAGCGCGACGAACTCGGCCAGGTGGTGTTTGAGTTCACGTGGGAAAACTATGCCCGCATCGCCGACCCCGTATACCTCAACATCCTCGTGCGCTCACTCTGGTATGCCGGGCTCACGACGGCGATTTGTCTTATCGTCGGGTATCCAGTAGCCTACTACATCGCGCGTTCGCCGGCACAGCGTCGTTCACGCCTTCTATTGCTGATCATGGTCCCGTTTTGGATCAGCTTTCTACTGCGCACCTATGCATGGATCTCGCTGCTCAAAGCCGAGGGTCCCTTCAGCGCGCTGTTGCGCTGGGCGCACTTAATCGCTCAACCGCTCGAAATCCTCTACACGCCTAGCGCTGTCATGATTGGCCTCGTTTACACTTACCTGCCGTTCATGATTCTGCCGATTTTCACGAGCGCCGAAAAACTCGATAACTCTTTCATCGAGGCATCGCTTGATCTCGGCGCTGGCCCGTGGCGAACACTTGCTCACGTCATCATTCCGCTGACCAAGCCAGGAATTTTTGCCGGTATTTTGTTGGTGTTTGTGCCATCGATCGGAATGTTTGCTGTTACCGATCTCATGGGCGGCGCCAAAGTCCCTATGATCGGCAACGTGATTCAGAACCAATTTACTCAAGCTCGTGACTGGCCATTCGGCGCCGCACTCGGCATTACGTTTCTCGTGCTTTTCGTAATTGCTTTCTGGTTCTTACACGACCGCGGAGAAGCGCGACGCTAACCTTTCGATGAACTCCGACGAGCTTGCGCCAAAAGAAACTTCCGCTGCGCTGAACGACCCCAGCGCGCAACTCGAGTGGGAATTTCGACTTCCTCCGCTACCGCCCTCGCCCGCAAGCAAAACACCAATCTCAATGGAAACCATGGTAGAACTCCGCAGCGTCAGCAAACGCTTCGGTTCCGTGACGGCGGTCGACGCCGTCGATCTCCAAATCCGCAAAGGCGAATTTCTCACGCTGCTCGGCCCTTCCGGTTGTGGCAAAACGACAATCCTCCGCATGCTCGCCGGTTTCGAGGTTCCAACCAGCGGCCAGATCTTACTCGAGGACAAAGATGTCTCGGGCGTGCCGCCCTACCGGCGCAACGTCAACCAGGTTTTCCAAAGTTACGCTATTTTCCCGCATCTCACCGTGGCCGAGAACATCGCGTTTGGCCTGAAGATGCGCCACGTCCCACGCGAAGAACGCGAACGTCGCGTGGGCGAGGCCCTCGAACTTGTTTCGTTAAAAGGGTTCGGCAAACGCCGTCCCCACGAGCTCTCCGGCGGTCAACGCCAACGTGTCGCCTTTGCCCGCGCTCTCGTCTGTCAACCCAAGGTCTTGCTGCTTGACGAACCGTTTTCCGCACTCGACGCCAAGCTCCGTCACGCCATGCAGCTCGAAGTGAAACATCTCCAACGCCAGCTTGGCATCACTTTCGTCTTCGTCACCCACGATCAAGAGGAAGCCTTGATCATGTCAGACCGCATCGCCGTCATTAATCGCGGCCGGATCGATCAACTCGGCGACGCGACTGACATTTACCATTCGCCAGCGACATCGTTTACCGCCGACTTCATCGGCGAAGCTAACCTGCTTTCATCGGAAATCGTCTACAAAAACGGTGTCACTGCGCACGTGCGACTCGCCGAAGGCGTCGAACTTACCGTACGCTCGTCAGCCATCCGCGACGGCGCCAGCCAGGCGCTGCTTTCCGTGCGTCCGGAAAAAATTTATATTACCCGAAACAAACCCATGAAGGAAAATGCCTTCAAGGCCGTGATCGAAGAGGAAGTTTTTCGAGGAGCAATGGACGAACTACGCCTTCGTGTCGCCGGCAAGCTCGAGCTCATGGCCATGGTTGCCAACGAAAGTGCACACGAACGCGCCTGGCATAAGGGCGACACTGTTTTCTGCGCCATCCACACCGACGACGTCGTCGTGGTGGAGCAGAAATAAAATGCCTCCCAGCGTCCACTCACCTTACCGTTCAAGCACGACAGCAGCGTGGCGTGAGACGGACGGGATCGGCAAGCGGAGCGGGCCGCCGGCGTGTACGATCGACGTTGGACTTGCAGCTGAGCCAGTCAGCGTATCCCACCACGTAACGCGCCAAGTGCCTGGGGGAAGGTCGTCGAGCGTCAAAAACCCGCCAACCGGATCGACCGGTTTGTTAGAGAACACTCCCGTTCGATGCCAGAGCCATACCGCTATAAAGCGGTCACTACGCTGGCCGATCGCGGCGAGAATTGGCACTTCAAGACCGACGTCTATTTTTGTCAGATCAAACCATCCAGTAGAGCCGGTATTCTCTACCACGATCGCGTGCATGCCCAACTCTACGGGAACCTGAAGATCAGGTTGGGGATGGGGATTATTATCCTTTTCATCCTTGGGTCGCTCGGGCCAATTTGCTTCTGCCGCAATAGCCCCATCGACCGTCACCCGGATCGAGCCAGCAGCTGAGCCCGTGTCGGCAATCTGCAAACGCAAGGTCACAGCCTTTGGAAAATCGAAATGGTAGGTTGCACGGCTCGGATAGCCATTCTCCTTACTCTCGGTGGCGCTAACATAAATTCGCGGAATCTCTGAGAATTCTATAGGCTCACGCCCATCCACGGGAACAATGATCTCTGGGGAAGCACGACGTTTCCACAGGTGACCACCCACAAGAACAAACGGGGCACGGGTCGTACAATCAGTCGCAGGTGAAAAGGGAACAAGATCTGCACGTCGACCAAACCCCGTCGCACTTACGAATCGAGCCACCGCCGCTAGTTCCTGCAGTCGATTCGTTGCTAATAATTCGCGCCCCAACCAAAGCTGCGCGGGAATAAATTCCTGTCCCATTAGACTGGCCCAAACAGGCGGCACGATAGTCACGCCGGTTTTCTTCTCTTCTTCCGACAGAGGCAAATGATCGTCGCCCACTTCTCCGTAAAAAACCGGACGCCCCAACGAAGCAGGCGAAGCGTCCAAATGCCGCACACCCGCTAAAATATTCGGCGAATAATGATGCGGCTGGAAATAGTCCATGCCCGCATAAAGCGGACTGTTTAGGTTTTCCGTACTTGTGGTAACGAGATGATTGTAGCGGTCGAGCGAGCGAATATGAGCGGCCATCTCGGTGTGCCAGCGCGCGACAGCAGCCTCATCTTTCGTTTCGCCCCGCATCGCATCCACCCAATGCACCTCATTGAACAACTCCCACGCCATCACCGCCGGCGAGTAACCCCAACGCGCAATGATATAGCGGTATTTTTGTTTACTGAGCCGAATTGCTTCGGGTGACGTGAAAAATTCCGCCGGTGTTTTTAGGAAACCACCGTTGGCAACGTTCCAGGGATTGTCCGACCAATTCGTATTTACCTGGCTGCTGTATTGACCGTGATGCTGAAGCACGATCTGCAGATAGATTCCTTTTTCTTCCGCCCATTTAATTAGGCGGTCCCAATCGGCAGCAACGCGTAGATCAAGATTCCCATCGCGTGGAGACTCGCCTCTGCCTTTTGGCAACCAATCTAGATTCATACCGCTCCAATGCACCATCCAGACGCGCGCCCAGTTGAGGCCAGCTTGAGCAAATAAATCAAATGCCTTCTGATAAAAACCCAGACCTTCTTGGTCCGCCCAGGCAAGATTAGCACCGAGTGGAACGAACCTCTCCCCTGAGACAAATGAAAAACATCGCAGATCGCCTGAATCGAGTTTAATGCCAGGGCGATCCTCGACCGAGCGAACTGTTTTCTTTCGGGACCCAGAAACCTTCGTCGCAAGTACAGTAGATTGGCTGTTTAGCATCTCTGTGATAGCACCTAAACGATACTGACCTTTGGCGTCGGCCCTCACGCGGACAGCATACATATCTTTACCAACAAAAAACGCCGGCAGCTTTAACGTGGTCTTGGCAGGCGTAATAACCTCGGCCCAAATTTCCCGGCCAAAAGGAGCTGATTCAGTTTTCTCAAGCGCAAACTCGAACTCCACCGGCCCAGCGGCCTTGAGCTTACAACCCAACGCAGCCCAAATGAAAATCATGACGCCTATACATAAAACCCAACTCACGCGTGCGAATTCGATGCAGCCCCTAGTCCTTTGAACGTTTTCAGTAGATTCCCAAATTCGCATTTTGATTAATTTAATTGAGGTCACGTAAAACCATCAAGCCTACCCTAAAGCATTCGATGCTGTCCGCACGATCACGAATTACGGAGCGCGACCGAACGCCTGCTGAAAAGCGGCGGTCAGACGCTCGATATCGTTGGTCAAAACACGCGGCTGGCTACGGACGCGTTGCATCCATTGGCGAGCCGCCGCTTCATTACCGATTGAGATTTCGTGGAAGGCCATTGCGCACAGCACCATTGGATTTTCAGGTTCAGCCTCAAGCGCGCGACTAAATTCCTTCAAACCTTCCTCGGTGCGTTCGGCCGTGAACAACGCGATACCCAGTTCAATATATGGATCAGCCTCAGTTGGTCGAAGGCGAATTGATTCGCGGAATTCGTGGATCGCCTCGTCAAGGCGCCCCTGCGCTTGGAGTTGCTTGCCATACATACGATGCAACGCGGGAGAGTCGGGGCAATTTGCGAGTCCCTGCATGAATATTTGTTGCGCCCCGGCTGCATCGCCCATGGTCGATATCACGCCCGACAGATAAATCCAGCCATCGGCAAAAGTGGGTTGAAGCTGTGTGCAGAGTGTGAGTTCCTGCCTGGCCTTCGCGTAATCAGGAAAATCAAGTAACAGAAGCGCTAACTGAAAGTGCAGAGGCGCATTTTTTGGCGAAAGACGAACAGCGCGCTCCATTAAAGGAAGTGCCACATCTTTTTCACCGCGCACTTTGAATGCACCGGCCGCCACGGACAGTTGATAAGCATCGTAACAGTCGGTATTCAACTCCTCCATCCAAGGATCGTCCATATCGCGGAAGGCACCCCAGGCCTTCATGCGCCCGCGAATTGCGGCAGCGCGATCGTTCATGCCGAGATGTTCATAAACAGGAACTATAAGGTCATAACCTAACGCATAGTTAGTTGCGGCCACGACCTTCTCCAGCTTTTCACACGCTGCGGGCCAAAGTTCCTGGTCCATATCGCAGCGAGCGAGTCCGAGCATACTGTATGGTTCGCCTGGCGCGTGAGTTTGAGCATCTTGATAAACCGCGATTGCTTCCTTGAGCTGGTTGTCTTTGAGCAGAATATCACCGAGACGCAAGCGCGCTGGCAGATAATTGGGATCGAGCTCGATGGTTCGGTGCAGAAGCGATATCGCCAGCCCAAACTCGCCAAATCCTGATACGATCAAGGCATGTCGGTATTTCCACCGAGGATTCTTCGGTTCGAGTTGCTCCAGGCCCTTGTAGCACAAAAGTGCCTCCTGAAGAAACCCATTGGCATGATACAAACGGGCCAGCTCCCCAAGTGCCGCGACCTGATCGGGGCCGTGCGCCGCATGCTCATTTGCTTCTCGTACACGTTCGCGTAGCTCAGCCGCCAGATTGGCGAGATTCGGCCGCGCAGGTAACGACTTTTCAATTAAGTCGGATTGCCTATATCCGCGCCACCACCACACCCCTAATGCCATTAAACCAATCGCCACCGCTAGAATGATCCAGAGCTTAAAACGCAAAGGAGGTTGGTTGTTTTTCTTCACCGTCTCCAGAGAGTTATTCGGCCCATGGATTCAGCCGGGTTGAAAACGTAGAAACCGCCCGTTACCAAACAAACCTTGCCGTTACCGTCAAAATCCCCAGCCGCCAGCGTAAGTTGATCTTGTGGCCGGTAGGCCAGGATGCGCTTTTCGAAATTCATGCGACCGTCGTTGCGAAACCAAGCGAGACTGGGCAGCGGCCGCCCGAGGCTATCGGTTTCAATGAACGCGGAAACAGCAACCACGTCGAGAATGCCATCGCCGTCGAGATCCACGGCGAGCGGGCTGTAGGCTCCGTTCAAGTCACCGATGCGATGATAAGTGAATTTGCCTCCACCGATATTTTCCAACCACTGCACACCGTGATAGGGCCGAGGGCCGGGAACAACAGCCGGGCCAAAGCCGTCGCCATTAGTGAAAAGAACGTCGGGTTTTCCGTCACCATTCAGATCGCAGACAACCATGCCACTACTGCCATAGTCTTCATTGGAAGAGCTCCAGATCCGCTGGTGTTTGAATCCACCATAACCAGTGTTAAGGAACAGATATATTTCTTCGTATTGTTGCGAGATTTGCGCGACCACATCCGGCCGGCCATCGCCGTCAAAATCGGCAACCGCCACGTTAATGGCGCCGGAAAGATTGAGCAGCACGTTGGGTCTGAATTCCCATGGTCCGATCCGCTCAAGCCAGCGAACCTCGCCTTGGTCGTATCCAAATTGTCCTACGACAAGATCCATTTTGCCATCGCCGTTGAGATCCGCCGCTCGGATATCGGTAACACGCGAGGTGTTTGTGAGGACGTCATGCTGCGCCCATTTGCCGTCGCCGAGGTTTTCAAGAATCGTAACGGTGCCGATTTTGTCGTTGTCCGGAAAAACCACGCCCATGCACGACACGAGCAAGTCGAGCCGGCCATCACCGTTCATATCGGCAGCCTCGACATGCACGGGCGCTTTGATGTCACAAGGGATCACCTGCTCCTCGAAATGGCCCCGAGAAGTCTGTCGCACCCATATGATTTTATTTTCCTGGGCTTCACAGGCAACCACATCAAGCAGTCCGTCGTGATCGAGATCCACTGTTATCGCATGCGCGATCCATGGCATTTTTCCCACTGGCCCACCGATATGCTCTGGATGCAGGTAGTCTAGCATCTCCACAGGCGGTTTTGGTTTCACAGTACTGTTAGATACTCCGCTGGCTACGTGCTCAGACGTCGAAGGACTACATGCGACCACGAGCAGCAATGAAGAAACGAGTGAGCTCGCTACAAACAAGGATGCCAAAAACCGCAGCTTAGCGTAGGGAGAAAACGCGATCATAAAACGAAAGCCGATCCTAGCGAGGCGATGAGAAAGCAAAAGGTTTATTTAAGGCGGCAGGAAACAGGCGGGAAATGGACTGAAGTAATTCCAGGAAAACCTGAAATGCGTAAACTCAGAAAATATATACAAGCACGATGTTGAGAAAATAGATTCTTCACACCACCCGGTTCCCATCCCTAAAAACAAAAAGTTCGGCGGCCGAAGCCGCCGAACTTTTACCCTAAATCTCTGAAACGATTCAACCCGCCGGGGGGGTAGAATCGGATTAAGTTAGAACGATATCGTGTTCGTAAACGTATAGACTGTCGGCTCCGGAATACGGCCAGCAGCGAGGCTGCCATCGGGCTGAACCGTAATCGGGATCAGCTCGTCTTTGCCGAAGACATTACGTGCGTTCAGCTGAACACGCCATTCAAGCTTCTTGGTGAGCTTATGGCTATAACCGACCCATAGATCGACAGCGGTGATAGCCTTACCCGTATAAGGGTGGGCTAGATCGAACGAACGAGAATCGTTGAGCGTCGCACCAGGAAGAACCGGGTAGCCGACGATCACCTTGTCCTGCCAGCGATAACCGCCACCAGCGTTGAAGCCTTTCAAGAAGCCACGATCGAAGTTGTAGTTCGTGATCAGGTTGACACGCCAAGGACGAAGTTCCGGTACGTCGGAGCCTTCCTGAATGCGATAGAGCCAGTAGCCTGACATGAATTCGCGGAGGTACTTACCCCTGAGTGATTCACCAGGGCTATAACCGCCGTTCCAGAAGCGCAGATCGCCAATGATCGCTTGGCGCGGGCCACCGTCAGCAGCTGGAATCTGCAGCATAAGCGGCGTACCGTTGGCATTATTCACCGGCGTGTTGTAAACCTTCCAGCGAGCTTCGACCCAATTGACCATCGAGCCAGCCATAGCCGTGCGCTGGGCGCTTGTCTTGGCCGCGTTGATCTGAATGTTCCAGTTCTTCGTCGGCTGAGCGTTGATTTCGTATTCCCAACCTTTCGACACTGTATCTCCGGTGACGGTAAAGCCAGCAGGAGCAGAGCCGCCGATGAAATTGCCTTGGTCGGCCTGAGCAGTATTGACACCCCAAAGCTTAAACCATGCGGCGGACGGAGCGTTGGCCATGTAGGCGTTGACAATCGCATCACCCGCAGCTTGGGCCTGAGCGACCTGCGCGGGTGTCCAACCAGCGGCCGGAGTCGTACCGGCTACTATACCTTGAGGATCGTAGCCCTTGGTGAAATCAGCCCAACCACCCGCGGCGACCCGGAGGAGATTGGCGCGACCGAAATCATAAGCCCAAGCTTCAGCGCCCCAAGTCATGTAATCGCCGTTAAAGCCGTCTAGCTTGGCGTTTTTGACAGTCGTCTTGTAATGATTAATACGGAAGGTAAGACGATCATTGAGCGTCTCGATCAAGATGCCGACGTCGTGAGTCCGACCTTCAGGAGAGGCAAGCGGCTTACCAACGATATCAATACGACCAGCGGAAGGTTGGAAGTTCTGGGACTGATTGTAAGTGAGAGAGATGCCGGTCTTACCCCACATTTTATTTTGAATCGCCTTCGGCGTATGGAGCACGACGCTGTACGTCTTGGTGCGACCAGTTACCTCCACATCTGGGGTAGCCTTATCCGGGAGGGCATAGGCAGGGCTGGTAACATCGACAAGCGTTGTAGTGGCAGACACCGGATACGAACTCTTGCTTGCGTCAAGCGCATAGGATTTCTGTTTGTCAACGCGATGA
>Ga0302321_100002353_pt1 | contig 16225 bp, 13 predicted proteins | sample Fen_T0_1_FD_202505 | JGI IMG/M metagenome (GOLD analysis project Ga0302321, IMG submission 202505) | Peat permafrost microbial communities from Stordalen Mire near Abisko, Sweden - Fen_T0_1 | ecosystem: Environmental > Terrestrial > Soil > Wetlands > Permafrost | place: Sweden: Abisko...
GCAAACTTGAGCACGCGCCTCCGCGAAGTCTGCCAATAACTCGCACCGGGCGAGACGGACGACCTTGGCAGGACGGCAGCGTCCGGCGGGACGGCTCCGCCGCTATCCCGGCGCCAGCGAACCTTCGGCCAGGGCCAGAGCGGCGCCCTCGAGGATATCGGCCTCGCTGCAGAGCACCGTGGCAAGCCCGAACGCTCGACAGGCCTCCCCGGCGAGCAGGGCGCCGGCGAGGATGACGTCTTCACGCCCGGGCTGGATGCCCGGCAATCGGCCACGCTGGGCACTGGTGAGCCGCGCGAACAGGGTGCTGGCGGCGTCGATGTCGGCCGCACTCAGGACGTGCCCGTGCACGAGGTCGGCACGGTACTCGTGCAGGCCAAGCTTGTGGGCCACGAGTGTGGTGAAGGTCCCAGCCACGCCCACGCCGCCGCGCGCGGCGGCGCGCACCGCGGCCGGCACGCCCTCTTCGATCGCGCCGGTAACGTGAGCCACCAGCGCCGCCACCTCGGCCGGCGCCGGCGGATCGGCGGCGAAGAAACGCTCGGTGAGCCGCACGACGCCGACATCCAGACTGCGCACGAAGTCGGGGCTGCGGCCGGCGACGCCTACGGCGAACTCCGTGCTGCCGCCGCCGATGTCGATCAGGACCAGCGGGTCGGCGCGACCGGCCAGCCCAGCCGTACCGCCGCGGAAGGCGAGGGCGCCTTCCTCCTCGCCGCCGAGCACTCGACACGGCAGGGCGAAGTCGCGCTCCACCGCGGCGAGGAACTCCGGTCCGTCGGCGGCGTCGCGCAGCACGCTGGTAGCCACCAGGAGGCGCCGCGCGGGGCCGTAGGCCTCGAGGCGCGGCGCGTACTCGCGCAGGCAGGACCGGGTGCGCGACACGGCATCCGGATGCAGGCTTCCGCTGCGATCCACTCCCTGCCCCAGACGGACCACGGCAGTGAGGCGCTCCGCCGGCTCCAGGGCGCCTTCGTCACCGACGTCGGCCAGATACAGCCGGCAGGTGTTGGTGCCGAGGTCGACGACCCCGACTCTCAAGAGGTCGCCGGCCGGCCGGCCGCAAGGGCGGCGCAGCGGCAGTCGTCGCACCAGGGCTCGGAGACACCGGCGAAGATCGCCTCGCCGAGTGCGTATCCGGGGCGCGCCAAGGCCGTCGCGACGTGCGCGTGCAGGCACTTGAGGCGGCGCACGTCGCGCACCCCGCCGATGCCGCCGGTCAGCGACGCGCCGCCGTCGAGCGGTTGGCGCACGGTCCGCCGCGCAAGCTCGCGTCGCCGGCGCCGCGTCGCCGCGGTGGTGGCGGCGAGCGAAGCCGCGAGCCCCCGATCCTCGGCGACCGCAGCTTCCCAAGCGGCGACGCCGCCGGCGCTCTCGACCGCCGAGATACTCTCGACCAGGGTGGGGCAGGTGCAGTAGTAGAGCGTCGGGAACGGACGGCCGTCGTCATCGTACGGCAGGTCCTCGACCACCGCGGGATAGCCGTGGGGACAGCGCGTCATCACGCGGCTGAGAGGACGAGGAGGGCGGTGGAGCTGGCCGGCGACGATGGTGAGGTCGGTGTCACCGACTCGCGAAGCCGCACCGCGGAGGCCGCCGCTCACCGCGGGTCAGCGCAGCAGCGTGCGCCAGAGGTCATCAACACGGTCGAGTACAGAGATCGAGCCCTGCGTCGGCGACCGGACCGGCGGCGCCGCGCCCGCCTCCTCCTTGCCGGGCAGACCCTTGACCACGAAGACCATGGTATCGGGCGGCACCAGCATCGAATCGGCGCGGGCCCGCTGAGCCACGTAGGTCTGGGTGCTCAGCAGTTGCTCCTCGTGATGGAAGGCGGCGTTGTCGGCGCGCGCCGCCTGCAGGGTCGCGGCTTCCTTCTGGTAGCGGTCCTGCTGGACGAAGAAGTCGCGCAGCGGCGACACGTAGAACGACGCCCCGATGAGGACCAGGACGAGGATCGCCAGGCGCCCAAGATGCAGGCGCGGCGGCGCGGCGTGTCCGCCCGCGCGGCGACGGGGGCCGCTGAGCCCCGGACGATCCTGGATGGCGCTCGCCTGAGCCACGCTCGACTCCCTCCTTGCGCCGGCCCACGCTGACGGGCCGGCGGATCCCGGTGCCTAGGGATTCGCGAACGGGAGGGCCGCTCCCTGCACGCGCCCGCCGGCCTACTTGGGCAGCGTGCCCAGCATCTGGTCGGCCAGCTTGCCCGCCTCAGTGCTGGCGCCGAGCGCCACGGTCCTGACGTAGACTCGCTTGGCTGCCGCATAGTACGCCTTGGCCGCCGTCTTGTTCCCCTGTTGATCGGCGAAGCGTCCCTTGTGCGCCAGGGCGTTACCCTTGACGAGATAAGCCGCCTGATACTGTGGATTCCGCGAAAGTACTGCGTCGGCCTGCTTGATGGTCCGGTCGAGGTCTCCCGAGTAGAAGAGTGCGTTCGCGTAATCGGTGCCCACGGCTGGGTCGCCGGCCCGTTTTGCGAGGGCGGCAGCGTAGATCTTGGCGGCCGCCACGAAATAGGCCGAGCCCTGTTCGAACTGCTGATTCTTGAACTGGGCGTCGCCCTGATCATAGAGAGCGTTGGCGCGAGTCACGAGGGTCCGGTAGTCGCCGCTCGTGTCTGCCTGGATGGACTTTGCGACGCCGGGGCTCGACGCCGAAGTCTTGGAACCGTTGCTGCCAAAGCCGCCCGATGCCATGACGACCACGACGATGACGATGACGGCGATGACGCCGAAGCCTCCCCAGATGATGGCCGGCGAAAGGCCGCGGGCGGGCGGCGCGGACGCAGGAGCCGGGTCGCCTTTGGGGGGCCGCTCCGCGCCGGCCGTGCGGCCCTGCTGGCCGGTGGTCTTACCGCCCTGCCGGCCGGTCGTCCTGCCGGTGGTCTTTCCGCGCAGCGCCTCCTTGACTCCGCCCAGATCAGCGCCGCACTCTGGGCAGAACTTCGCGTCGCCGCTGTCGTTGCCGCACTCGGGACAGTACATACTCGCGTATCCTCCGCGTCGTGGTCATGATCGGTCGCGCCTCGGGGTCGGTACCCCGGTCGCCGCCTCAAGCGAAGGGGCGCGGGCAGCCTCACGGCCGACCGCGCCCTCCACGCGTACAGAGTATTCTACCTCGTCAGGTTGTAAAACGCCCCCATGCCCGGGTAGTGCGCTACCTCGCCGAGCATCTCTTCGATGCGCAGGAGTTGGTTGTATTTGCAGACGCGGTCGGTACGAGCCGGGGCGCCGCTCTTGATCTGCCCGGCGTTGGTGGCCACGGCCAGGTCGGCCAGCGTCGTGTCTTCGGTCTCGCCGGAGCGGTGCGAGCACACGGCGGTCCAGCCGGCGCGCTTGGCCATCTCGATCGCGTCGAGCGTCTCGCTGAGCGTGCCGATCTGGTTGAGTTTGATGAGCACGGAGTTGGCCGACTGCTCGGCGATACCCCGGGCGATGCGCTCAGTGTTGGTGACGAAGAGGTCGTCGCCCATCACCTGGATGCGATCGCCGAGCCGCTCGGTCATGAGCTTGAAGCCGTCCCAGTCGTCCTCGGCCAGACCGTCCTCGATAGAGATGATCGGGTACTTGTCGCAGAGCGCCACGTAGTACTCGACCATCTCGGCGGAACTGAGACTGCGGCCCTCGCTTTCGAGCACGTACTTGCCGTCGATGAAGAAGCTGGACGCGGCAGGGTCCAGGGCGATGCGCACGTCGGCGCCGGGCTCGTAGCCGGCGGCGTCGATGGCCTCCATGATCACCTGGATGGCTTCCTCGTTGGAGGAGAGGTTCGGGGCGAAGCCGCCCTCGTCGCCGACCGAGGTACCAAGACCTTTGGTCTTGAGGACGGCCTTGAGCCCGTGGTAGACCTCGGCGCAGATGCGCAGGGCTTCCTCGAAGCTCTCGGCTCCCACCGGCATGACCATGAATTCCTGGAGGTCGACGTTGTTGTCGGCGTGCTTACCGCCGTTCATGATGTTCATCATCGGCACCGGCAAGGTGAACGCGTTGCAGCCGCCGATGTACTGGTACAGGGGCAGCTCGAGCGCGGCCGCGGCGGCGTAGGCGGTCGCCAGCGACACGCCCAGGATGGCGTTGGCGCCCAGCTTGGCCTTGTTGGGGGTCCCGTCCAGATCGATGAGCATCTTGTCGACCAGACGCTGGTCGGTGGCGTCGAAGCCAACGATCTCCTCGGCGATGAGGTTATTGACGTTGTCGACCGCGGTGCGCACGCCTTTGCCCATGTACTCGCCGCCCTCGTCACGCAGCTCGACAGCCTCGTACTCGCCGGTGGACGCCCCCGACGGCACGGCGGCGCGGCCCACGACGCCGGACTCGAGCTCGAGCTCGACCTCGACCGTGGGGTTGCCGCGCGAATCGAGGATCTGCCTGGCGGTGACGTCGATGATGGTGGTCATGGGGGCTCCCTCCCGCTCACTCACTGTCGGCCGCCGTGGCGGCCTTGGCGCGCTGGTAGTACTCCTCTTGCCGCGACAAGTCCAGCGCAGTCCAGTCGTGGCCCTCGGCCGTGGCCAGCGCCGCCGCCGCCGTGACGCGGCGCCGGAAGCGCTCCGAAGCCCCACGCAGGGCAAGCTCCGGGTCGACGTGCAACAGCCGTGCCACGTTGACGGTGGCGAACAGCAGGTCGCCTACCTCGTGCGCGACGCGAGGGTCGCGGCGGTGCGGGTCGGAGCCGCCCGGCGCGGAGCCGGCGGCCGGGCGGGCGGCGGCCTCCGCGAACAGCTCGGCCAGCTCGGCGTGCTCCTCGGCGATCTTCGGGAACGCCTCGGCGGCCGAGTCCCAGTCGAAACCGACACTGGCGGCGCGCTGCTGCAGCTTGCGCGCCTGCAGCAGCGCCGGGAACGAGGCCGGCACATCGTGAAAGATACCCTCCCGGCCCTCCTGCTCGACCTTGATGCGTTCCCAGCGGCTCTTGACGTCGGCGGCCGTCTCGGCGACCGCGTCGGCGAAGATGTGCGGGTGCCGGCGGATCAGCTTGAGCTCGATGTCGCGGGCCACGCTGCCGAGGTCGCCGGCGCCGGACTCGCCGAGCATGAGGGCGAGCAGCACGACCTGCAGCAGCAGGTCGCCGAGCTCGCCGTGCTCTGCCACAAGGTCGCCGCCGGCGACGGCGTCGGCCAGTTCGTAGACCTCCTCGACGGTGTAGCCGATGATGTCCCGCGGCGTCTGCTCGCGATCCCAGGGGCACTCCACGCGCAGCACGTCGACGATGCGCTTGAGCGAGGCGAGCTCCTGGCCGAGCAGGGCGTCGTCGAAGGCCGGGCCCGCAGGCACCGTGGCCGGCGGCGCGGCGACGCGGCGACGAAGCTCGCGCGCCAGGTGCGGGCCCCGCGGACCGGCGAGCGCGACGACCACTGCGCCGGAAGCCGAGCGGCCAACGAGGTCGTCGAGAGCCTCGGTGTCCGCCGGGTCGAGCTCAAGAAGCCGGATCTCCCCGCGGCTCGCAGCCTCCGCGACGAGGCCGCGCAGCTCACCGTCGATGCCGGCGGGAACAAAGACGGCGCCGCCGCCGGAGAGGGCCCGCAGCGAAGCTGCGGGCGCCAGTCCGGCGGCGGCGCCGATGAACACGAGCGTGAGGCTCATCGCGTCGGCGCTTCGCCCGAAGGGGCGACCCTCGCTACTTGCTCGGCGAGGCCGAGGGCACGGGCGAGCCACTCGGGCTCGGCGCGGCGGTAAGGGTCGCCGGGTTGAATCCCACGGCGTACACGATGTCGGCGTCCTTCGTGGCCTTCTTGAGCCAGTCCGTCCAAGCCGTGGACTGCTTCTGCAGCTTGAGCTGCTGCTCGATCATGGCCTTGGCCTGCGCGAAGGTCTTGGTCGAGCCGGGGGTCTTCTTGGTGACCTCGATCACGTGCCAGCCGAACTTGGTCTTGACCGGCATCGCGACGACACCCGGCTTGCTGCTGAAGGCGACCTTCTCGAAGGTGGGGTCCATACGGCCCTTGGGGAAGTTGCCGAGGTTGCCGCCGCTGTTCTTGGTACCCGGATCGATGGAGTACTGCTTGGCGACCTTCTGCCAATTGGCATCGGTGTTGTTGGCTGCAAGCAGCTTCTGCACCTTGAGGGCCTGGGCCTTGGTCTTGACGAGGACATGGCGCGCATCGACCGACTCGGGGGTCACGAACTGCGCCTTGTTCTTCGGGTTGTTGAAGTACGCCTGGGCGTCCTGATCGCTGATCGTGACGTTAGTGCCGACTTTTGCCTGGACCTTCTGCTGGAGCATCTGCGCCTTGAGCTGCGACTCCAGGTCGGCCATGGTGACGTTCTGCTTCTTGAGCAGTGCGTCGAGCTTCGTCTGGCCGCCGACCTGCTGGACGATCTGCTTGAGGCGGTCCTGGTACTCCTTGTCGGTGACCGACACGTTCATGCTGGCCGCCTGCTGCTTGATGACCTCATTCTGGACCAGGTAGCTGACGATGCTCGCCTTGAGCTGGTTGTACTGGGTGGTGCCCTCTTTGGGGAACGGCGGCGCACCGGGCTGCGATGCGTACTGAGCTTTGGCCTGCGCCATGATCTGGTCGAACTGCGCCTGCGTGACGGCGCCCTTGCCGACGGCCGCGATTGCACCGGCCGGGACCTTGTTGCCACCACACCCGGCAAGCGCCAGCACAGGCACGAGCACGGCGAGCATGACGACAGCCACGATGAACTTCTTCATAGACTCTCTCTCCCAGAGGTAGTGGGCTGGTCGTGAGACACACGGGTGTCAAGTATAGCATCGAGGTTAGCCTCGACCCACATTAAGAGATGTGAATCGGAGCCCGGCCGGTGGGCGCTGAGCGAGCGCCTCTGCTTGAAGTACACGACGCGCTCGTCGGCGGCGCGCAGACGCTCCGCCCAGGCGTCGTCCAGATCCAGGCCCTCCACCTGCAGGCGGCTGCCGCGGTAGGCGACCGAAGTCGCGTGCAGATCGGCGGCCTTGAGTCTGATGGCCTGCAGCGTGAGCAGGTGCTCGACAGGCTCCGGCGGCGGCCCGAAGCGGTCGCTGAGCTCGGCCTTGGCGTCGCCCAGCTCGCGCAGCGTCCCGGCGCGCGCGATGCGCCGGTGGGCGTCGATCTTGCTGGCCTCGTAGGCGATGTACTCCGGCGGCACGTAGGCGGTCACCGGCAGGTCGACGCGCACCGGCGCGACCAGCGCCCCCTCTTCACCCTGGAGCTCGTGCACCGCCTCCTCCAGCATCTGCGCGTACATCTCGAAGCCGACCGCGGCGACGTGCCCGCTCTGCTCGTCGCCGAGCAGGTTGCCGGCTCCGCGGATCTCAAGGTCGGCCATGGCGATCTTGAAACCGGCGCCCAGGTCGGTGTGGTCGCTGAGGGTCGTCAGCCGGGCGGCGGCGTCGCCGGTGAGCAGGTCTTCGCTGGGGTAGAGAAGGTAGGCGTAGGCGTGCGCATCGCTGCGCCCGATGCGGCCGCGGATCTGGTACAGCTGCGCCAGGCCGAGCATGTCGGCGCGTTCCACGATCAGCGTGTTGGCGGTGGGGATATCGATGCCGCTCTCGATGATCGACGTGGTCACCAGCACATCGGCCTCGCCGGCGAGAAAAGCGAGCATCACTTTCTCGAGGGCACGCTCGTGCATCTGGCCGTGGGCGACCAGGAGGCGCGCCTTGGGGACCAGATCGCGCACATGCTCGGCGGCCTGGTCGATCGTCTCCACGCGGTTGTGCAGATAGAACGCCTGCCCTCCGCGAGCCAGCTCCTTCGCGATGGCGACCCGCACCAGGTCGTCGCGATACTCGCCGATGTAGGTACGGATCTCGTGCCGGCCGCGCGGCGGCGTCTCGATCACCGAGATGTCGCGGATGCCGCTGAGGCTCATCTGCAGGGTGCGCGGGATGGGCGTGGCCGACAGGCTCATCACGTCGACCTGGAGCTTGAAGCCGCGTAGCAGCTCCTTCTGGCGCACGCCGAAGCGCTGCTCCTCGTCGACCACCACGAGGCCGAGATCGTGCGGCTGCACGTCGGTGCTGAGCAGGCGGTGCGTACCCACCAGCACGTCGAGCTTGCCGGCGCTGAACTCGGCGAGGATACGCCGCTGCTCGGCGGCGGTGCGAAAGCGCGAGACCATGCCGACGCTGACCGGCAGGTCGGCGAAGCGCTCGCTGAACGTCATGAAGTGCTGCTCGGCAAGGATCGTCGTGGGCACCAGCACCAGCGTCTGCTTGCCGGCCTCCGCGGCCTTGAAGGCGGCGCGCAGGGCGACCTCGGTCTTGCCGTAGCCCACGTCGCCGCAGATGAGGCGGTCCATGGGGTGCGGCGACTCCATATCGTTCTTGACCTCGTCGATAGCCTCGGCCTGGTCTTCGGTCTCCTCGAAGGGGAACGCATCCTCGAGCTGCCGCGTGAGCTCGCCGTCCGGCGGGTAGGCGAAGCCGGGGATGGCCTGACGCGCGGCGTAGAGCTGGAGCAACTCGCCGGCCATCTCGACGACCGCCCTGCGCGCTCGCGTCTTGACCGTCTGCCAATGCGTGCCCCCAAGCTTGTCGAGAGCAGGAGTACCGCCGGAGGCGCCGATATAGCGGCTGACCTTGCCGATCTGGTCGTGGGGCACGAAGACGCGGTCCTCGCCCTTGAACTCCAGCAGAAGGTAGTCGCGCGTGATGCCGCCCACGGTGCGCGTCTCGATGCCGGCGAAGCGGGCGATGCCGTGGTCCTCGTGTACCACGAAGTCGCCGGGACGCACGTCGAAGAACGTGGTCAGCCGGGTGCCGCCGCCGAAGCGCTGTTCGCGCGGGGCCGCCCGCAGCAAGGCGCGCTCGCTGACCACGGCGAGCTTGAGGTCGGCGGACACGAAGCCTTCGCGGAGCGGCGCGGCGAGGAAGTAGAGGCCCGGGCCGGCCTCTCCGCCGTGCAGGAGTTGCTCGGCGGTGACCACCTCGGCGCTGACGTTGCGCAGCCGGTACGTGGCGCGCTCGGCCTCGCCGGCGTGACGGAAGACCACGAACACGCGATAGCCGTCGCGCACCAGCCGAAGCAGGTCGCGCTCCGCGCCGGTGATGTCGCGGGCGACGAACTGCGGGCGAGAGGCGCTGAACTGGAGAGCCTGCTCGCGCTGCACGACGTCGACCGGGAGAGCGCCGGCGAGGAGCGCGCGGACCTCGGCGAGCGGCACGTAAAGGCGCTCGCGCGGCTCCGCGCCGCTGAGCGCCATCTTCACCTCGGCGTCGAAATCGGCCAGCGCGCGGTAGGTCTCGTCGGGATTGAACACGGCCACGTGGACGCCGGCGAGCGCAAGGACGTCGGCCACGGTGCTGAAACTGCCGGAGAGCGCCGCCAGCGCGCGCACGCCGGCGCGGCGAAAGAGCTCGTCGGGCGCCTCCTCCCTGCCCTCCCGCTCCCAGGAGTCGAGCGCCGCGTGCAGACCACTCTCGTACCCGGGCACCGAGGTGTCGGCCTCGAAGGCGGCGTACACGACGGCGCGCGCCAGGTCCCCGGTGCTCCGTTGCGAGTAGATTGAGAAGGTGCGCAGGCTCTCGACCTCATCGCCCCAGAACTCCACGCGCAGGGGGTCGCCGAGCGCCGGGTAGGCGTCGATGAGTCCGCCGCGTACGGCATACTCACCGCGGCCGCGCACCTGCTCGACGCGCGCGTATCCCAGAGCCGCCAGCCGCGCGATGGCTTCGTCGAACGAGACCTCCTCGCCCGGCACCAGCTTGAGCGGCTGAGGCTGCAGCTCGAGCGGCAGGAAGCGCTCGAGCAGAGCGCCGGCGTCGGCGACGACCATGCCGCCGGCGGCGAGCGCGGCGAGCGCCTGCTGGCGCTCGCCGACGACGTGCGCCGCCGGCGCCACATCGGCGCCGTACAGTACGCCGCGAGCCGGAAGTACCGGCACCTCGCGACCCAGGAACAGGGCAAGGTCAGTGGCCAGCTTGGCCGCGGCCTCGCCGTCCGGCGCCACTACGAGCCAGCCCGGCGTCTCCAGCGCCCGCAGCGCAGCGGCCAGCACGTAGGGCGCAAAGAAGCTCGGAGCGTATACGGCGGTGCCGCGGCGCAGCCGCGGCACCGCCGCCGCGAACGCCTCACTCGCCGTCAGATACTCGAGAAACACGGTCCTCCCGCCACGCCGAAAGCCCCGTTCGCCTGCGGCGACGGGGCGACCTGCAGCACCGCGATTCTACCCGATGCGGGCGCCGCCGGTCGGTCACGCGGGGCGACGCCGCTGCGCGACCACATGCACCGGGTTTCCGTCCCGGACGCTCCTCGTCGTAGGATGGTCAGTCAGATGGGACGTTCACGATGCTGAGACGCACGACTTGCGCGGGCCGGCGTATGGGTCGGCGCACGCGGCGCCTCGTCCCGACAGCCGCCGTGCTGCTGCTCGCTTTGGCCGCAGTGGTCACCGGCCCGCAGCCGGCAAACGCCACCTCCAGCCTCTCCGCCACCATCGACGGCATCCTCGCCAAGCACGGCGTCGCCGGCGGGGGCACCGGCGTGTGCGTGCGGGACCTCGACACCGGCCAGATGATCTACGCCCGCCACGCCACTACGCCGCTGGCCCCGGCCTCCAACATGAAACTGGTGACAGCGGCGACGGCGCTCAAGACATGGGGCGCCGGGTTCCGCTTCACCACCGAGCTCTACGGCCCGGACGTCCCCGTCTACGGCGGCGTCATCTACGGCGATCTTCATCTCAAGGGCTACGGCGACCCCAGCCTGTCCACGCTGGACTATCAGCGCCATGAGCTGCATTTCGCCACCGCCTCGTTCGAGAAGTTCGCCCACCGCCTGCGATCGCTCGGCGTGCGCAAGATCAAGGGGCGTGTGCTCGGCGACGAGAGCTGGTTCGACAAGCAACGCTATGTGGCCGTTTGGAAGCCCGATCTGCGGCTCGAGTGCGGGCCCCTGTCGGCGCTCTCGGGCAACGAGGGACTGAGCAATGGCAACCGGGTGACCTCGCCGGCCATCTACTCGGCGCGGCTCTGCACTCAGGCTCTGCGCAAGGCGGGGATCAAGGTCACCGGCGCGCCGGGGAGTGGCAAGGTCCCGGCAAACTTCAGCCTGATCAAGCGCCAGCACTCGGCCCGGCTCGCCGCCGTGATCAAGCACATGGACAAGGAGAGCGACAACTTCTTCGCCGAGCTGCTGGTCAACGGACTGGGCAAGGACATCTACGACGAGGGCAGCACCGCCGGCGGCGTGAAAGTGCTGGAATCGACCTTGCTCGCCAGCGGCCTCACGCCCGCGAGCTATCGCGTACAGGACGGTTGCGGCTTGAGCTACGGCGACCGCCTCACCGCCCAGGGCATCGTGAGCTTGCTCGGCGACATGTGGCTGCGCCCCGAGTTCCGCGCCTACTACGATTCGCTGGCCATCGCCGGCGTGGACGGGACCTTGGACGGGCGCATGCGCGGCACGGCGGCGGCCGGCAACGCCCACGCCAAGACCGGCACGCTGGACATCGCCGTGTGCCTCTCGGGATACGTCGAGAGCGCCGACCGGCACCACGTGGCGTTCTCCATCCTCATGAACGGCGGCTCGATCTCGTGGGCCCAGGCCACCGAGGCGGAAGACGCCGTCGTCGTGACGCTCGCCAAGACCAGCCTTCGGGGTTCACTCCAGTCTCCGTTCGCGCTCTGGCTACGTCACTTCCCCGTCTCGACCCTGGAGACCGTTCACGCGGTTGGCGGCGACTTCTAGCCCGGCCTCGAGCCAGAGTTCCACGGCGTCGGCGGCGGCGGCCACAAGGCCGGCTACCTCGGCCTTGCTCTCGCCGAAGCGGCTGAGCACGTAGCCGGCCACGACGTCGGGGTCGTAGCTCGGCGGCCGGTCCACCCCGACGCGCAGGCGCGCGTAGTCCGCCCCCACCAGGCCGGTGATGCTCTTGAGCCCGTTGTGACCGCCGCTGCCGCCGCCCTCCATCAAGCGCAGGCGGCCGAAGGGCAGGTCGATGTGGTCGTGCGCCACGAGCACGTGGTCCAGCGGCACATCGAGTGCGCGCAGAGCGGCGGCCACGCTGCGGCCGGACTCGTTCATGTAGGTCGTGGGCTGCAGAAGCAGGACGCGGCAGCCGCCGATCACACCGTCGGCGCAGCGGCCCTCATACCCGCGCTTCGTCCTGAAAAAGCCGTGGCGGCGCGCCAGTTCCTCGACCACCTGATAGCCGACGTTGTGCCGCGTACCTTCGTACGTCGGCCCGGGATTTCCCAGGCCGACGATCAGGTAGTCCACGTTGTTCTGCAGGCGGAAGAGCGCCACTGCGCTGGCCGGTCAGGCGGCCCGCCGCGATGCGGCGGTCAGTCCGACGCCTCTTCCTTGTCGGTCTTGCCGACGATCTCCGGCTCGGCCGCCTCGGCGCCTTCCTCGACGGCTTCTTCGGCGCCTTCCTCGGCCTCTTCCTCGATCTTGCGCGGCGGCAGCACGGAGCAGATCACCTGGTCGGGCTCGTCGAGGATCTCGATGCCCTCCGGAGCCACCAGATCGGCGATCTTGGCGGTGTCGTTGACGTCCAGCTCGGAGATGTCGAGCTCGAAATGCTCGGGGATGGCGGTCACAAGGCCTCTGACGTTGACCTCGCGGGTGCTCTCGTCGAGCATGCCGCCGGTCTTGACGCCCTTGGCCTCGCCGATGAAGTTCAACGCCACCGTGGTCTCGATGGTCTCGTCCAGGCGGATCTCCTGGAGATCGAAGTGGATGACGGTGCTCTTGACGCGGTCGAGTTCGAGCTCCTTGACGATCGCGTGGTGCGAGGCCTTCTGGCCTTCGAAGTTCACCTCAAGCACGGCGTGCGTGCCGGCGCTCGTAGACAGGGCCGTGCGCAAAGCGCGCGGGTCCACGGAGATCACCGTGGCGGCCTTGCCGTGGCCGTAAAACACGCCGGGGATGAGGCCCGACTTGCGCAGCCGCTTGGCGTTGCGGGTGCCGGTGACGTCGCGCTTCTGCACGACGATGCTGACTTTGTCCATTGGTCGTCTCCTGCTAGAAAAGCTGGTTCTCGCCGGCGAACAGCTCGCTCACCGACTCGTCCTCGAACACGCTCTTGATGGTGTTGGCCAGGGTGTCGGCCACGGAAAGGACCTTGATCTTGGCGTCCTCCGGGCCGAGGGTGATCTGCAGAGTATCGGTGACCACGACCTCCTTGAGCGGCGACTCACGGATGCGCTCGCGGGCCGGTCCGCTGAAGATGCCGTGGGTAGCGGTCACGTACACCTCTTTGGCGCCGTTGTCGTACAGCGTGGAGACGGCGTTGATCACCGATCCCGCCGTGTCGATCATGTCGTCGACGATGATGGCGATCTTGCCCTGCACGTCGCCGATGAAGTGCATGGTCTCGGCGCGATTGTGCTCGGGGCGCATCTTGGTGAGCACCGCGAGCTCGGTGTCGGGCAGGCGGCTGATGAAGCGCTTGGCGAGCTTGACGCCGCCGGCGTCGGCCGAGACGGCCACCAGGGGCGTGCCGCCGAAGTCCTTGTAGCGGAAGTAGTCGGCGAGCATGGGAACGGCGGTCATGTGGTCCACGGGGATCTCGAAGAACCCCTGGATCTGGCCTTGATGAAGGTCCATGGAGAGCACGCGGTCGACGTGCGCCGCTTCGAGCAGGGTGGCCATGAGCCGCGCCGTGATGGGCTCGCGCGCGGCGCTCTTCTTGTCCTGGCGCGCGTAGGGGTAGTAGGGGACCACGGCGGTGATGCGCCGCGCCGAGGCCAGCTGCGCTGCCTGGATCATGATCAGCAGCTCCATGACCTCGTCGTTGAGGTGGGTGTCGGTGGGCGACTGCACGATGAACACATCGGCTCCGCGGATGCTCTCGTCGAAGCGCGCGTAAATCTCGCCGTTGGCGAAGGTCTTGAGCAGCACGCCGCCCAGGTTGATGCCGAGCTTGGCGGCGATCTTCTCGCTGAGCGCAGGGTTGCTGCGCCCCGAGAAGACCATGAGGCGCTTCTGCGACGTGGTCACGCAGCAGGAGGTATCAGGCACCCTCGTCCCCTTCCCTGTCTTGACAGCCGGCCGAACCTTGATTCTACCAGAGTGATGACGACGCCCGGCCCGAAGGGCTCAATGAGCGGTGCCCCTTCGGCGCCCCGCTCGTCGGCCCACCCACGGCGGCTAATGGGCGTCCTTCTGCTCGCGCTGCCGCCGCGCCGCCTTGCGCTCGGCGTACCCGTCGATGTTCTGCTGCTTGCCGCGCGACACGCCGAGCGCGCCCGGTGGCACGTCCTGGGTGATCACCGAGCCGGCGGCCGTGAAGGCGCCGTCGCCGATGGTGACCGGCGCCACGATCGTGGTGTCGCTGCCCGTGCGCACGCCGTCGCCGATGTGCGTGGCATGCTTCTCGTAGCCGTCGTAGTTGGCGGTGATGTTGCCGGCGGCGATGTTGCTGTCGCGACCGACGATGGCGTCGCCGACGTAGCTGAGGTGTGGCACCTTGCTGCCCTCGCCGATGCGGCTGTTCTTGATCTCGACGAAGGTGCCGGCCTTGGCGCCCTCGGCGAGCACGGTGTTGGGACGGATGTAGGCGAAGGGCCCGACGCTGCAGCGTGAACTGATGACGCACTCGTAGAGGTGCGAGCTCACCACACGGGCACGGTCGCCGACAAAGGCGTCGCTGAGAAACGAACCGGGCCCGATCTCGCTGGCGGCGCCTACGGTGGTGCGACCGAGCAGGTGGGTATTGGCGCGCAGCACCGTGTCGCGACCGACCTCGACGCCCCAATCCACGTACGTGGTGTCTGGATCCTCGATGGTGACCCCTGCGAGCATGAGCCGTTCGAGCAGGCGCCAGCGCATCGCCGCGTTGACGATGGCGAGCTCGACGCGCGAGTTGACACCCATGCACATCTCCTCGTCGTCGCTCTCGAAGGCGGCGACGGTGTGCTCGGCGTCTATGAGCAGGTGCACGACGTCGGTGAGGTAGAGCTCGTCCTGCGCGTTGTCGCTGGTCAGCCGCGCGAGCGCGGGGCGCAGGGCGTCGCCGCGGAACACGTAGAGCCCGACGTTGATCTCGCCGATCGCGCGTTCGTCCGGTGTGGCGTCTTTGGCCTCGACGATGCGCGCCACGCGGCCGCTCGCGTCGCGTACGATGCGCCCGTAGTGCGCGGGGTCGTCCAGGCGTACCGTGGTGAGCGTAGCCGCCGCGTCGGCGTCGAGATGCCGCTGGAAGAGGCCGGCGACGAAGTCGCCGTGCACCAGCGGCACGTCCCCGTAGAGGACCATCACGTGACCATCGAAGTCCTGCAGCGGCTCGAGTCCCGCGCGGACGGCGTCGCCGGTGCCCCGGCGCTCCTGCTGCACGGCACGCTCGCAGCCCACGGGCAGGATCTCGCCGATGCCGTCCTGGTCCGGGCCGGTGACGACCACGATGCGTTCCGGCGACACGCTGAGCGCGGCATCGATCACGTACGACAGCAGGGGGCGCCCGCAGACCTCGTGCAGGACCTTGGGGACGTCGGACTTCATGCGCGTGCCCAGACCGGCCGCCAGGATCACGACGGCGAGTGGAGGGCACTTGGCAGGTTTCTTGCTCATGTGGCTCACTTTGCGAGTGTGATGGTGTGTCTGGCTGGGGCGGGAGGATTCGAACCTCCGGATGCCGGGACCAAAACCCGGTGCCTTACCGCTTGGCTACGCCCCAGCGCCTGACGGCCAGGGGCGCCGCGAGGCGACCCGCCGCCCGCCGCGAAGCGGCACGGTATTGTATCACCCCGGACGAGGACGGGTGCGCGGGCCGGCCGGCTGCAGATCGGTGACGTGCCAGGCGCGGGTGGGCGCCAGCGCCGCCCGTGCCGTGCGCGCCGCCTCCCCGGTCGCGAACAGACCGAACACGGCGGCGCCGCTGCCGGTCATGGCGGCGGCGAGCGCCCCGGCGGCGAGCAGACGGTCGCGCAGGGCGCCGACCTCCGGCCGGCGTGCGATGACGCTCGCCTCCAGGTCGTTCCGCACCAGCGCGGCCACGTCCACGATGCCGGCCGCCGCCTGCGCGGCTGAGGCGAACTCGCCGGCTCGCGGCGCGAACTGCTTGAGCGTCGTCTCCGCGTCTTCGTCTCGCCAACCGTAGACGGCCGTCGTGCTCAGGCCGTGGCCGGGGACCGCGATCACCAGGTCCAGCTCCGGCAACTCCACCGGCTTGAGCACCTGGCCGCGGCCCATGGCGAGCTGTGGCCCCGGCCCGAGGAAGAAGGGCACGTCCGAGCCGACCGCCGCGGCGACCTCGTGACGCAGCCGCGCCGACAGGTCGAGGCCGAACAGGCGCTCCAGAGCCACGAGGGTCGCGGCGGCGTCCGAGCTTCCGCCGCC
>Ga0302321_100002354_pt1 | contig 16223 bp, 17 predicted proteins | sample Fen_T0_1_FD_202505 | JGI IMG/M metagenome (GOLD analysis project Ga0302321, IMG submission 202505) | Peat permafrost microbial communities from Stordalen Mire near Abisko, Sweden - Fen_T0_1 | ecosystem: Environmental > Terrestrial > Soil > Wetlands > Permafrost | place: Sweden: Abisko...
TCCTCGCGGCCGCGGAGGGCTTCGACACCGGGGTGCGCGTCGCGACCGCGCTCGCCCGCGGCATGTGGGCCGAGCAGCGCGACCTCGAGGATCCGGGCACGCTGCAGGCGATCCTCGAGGAGATGGATCTACCGGCCGGCACCGCCACGCGCTGGCTCACCCGGACGCAGGATCCGGAGATCAAAGCGCGGCTCGCCGCCAACACCGCCGAGGCCCAGGCCGCCGGGGTGTTCGGTGTGCCGACGTTCGTGGTCGATCGCCGGCAGCTGTTCTGGGGCCAGGATCGGCTCGAGCTGGTCGCGCACGCGCTGACCGGCTGGATCTGCGATCCGCCGCTGCCCGGGGCAGCGCGGTCCGAGCCCACCTGATCACCGCGATCGCGAGCGGACCCTATTTTTTCTTGGCGGCCTTGGTGCCGCGCTTGGCGCGACGGGCTTTGTTGCGGCCCAGGCCGCGCTTGTGCGCCGCCTTCTTGCGCGACTTCATCTTCCGACCCTTCAGGCGCCGGTCCTGCTTGTACTTGGGACGGTTCTTGAGCTTCTTTTTGTCCCGACGTCCAGTTGCCATGCGCGTGTTATCGACAAAACCGCCCGGCAGAGCAAGGGGATACGAACTGTAACCACGCAGGCGATTTGTCGTATATGACCAATCGGTCCGCATGGCCGACGAAAAGGACTTGATGCAGCGCTACTGCGACGGCGATGCAGGGGCGTTTCGCGCGCTGTACGCGCTCGTCGCGCCACGGCTGCTCGGGTATCTCCTGAAGATGACCCGCGAGCGGGCGCTCGCGGAGGATCTTTTGCAACACACGTTCCTCAAGGTCCACCGCGCGCGCAAGGCCTACGTCCGCGGCGCGGATCCGCTGCCGTGGATCTTCTCGATCGCGCATCGCACCTTCATCGACGAGGCCCGCAAGCACAAGCGCGCCGTGGTCCGGGTCGGCGAGGTCGAGGAGCTCCCCGAGGTCCCAGCCGGACTGACCGGCGAGTCTGCCGAACGGCGTGACGAAGGTCGCGCCGATCCCGAGCTGGTCAGCGCTGCGCTCGACGCGCTGGCCGGCCTGCCCGACCAGCAGCGCGAGGCGGTCGTGCTGACCAAGCTCGATGGCCGCTCGGTCGCCGAGGCCGCCGCGATCGCCGGCACCACGACCGGCGCGATGAAGGTCCGGGCCCACCGCGGCTACGAGACGCTGCGCAAGGTGCTCGGCACGTCGAGCGAGCCGGCCAAGAAGACCACGGGAGGAGCGCCGTGAGCGCGATCGACGAACTATCTCGGATGCCGCCGCCGGTTCCGCCACCGCCGTCGCTGGCGCTCGAGGCGGAGCTCGGCAAGCTCACCGCCGTCGCGCCGCGCCGCCCGGTGCGCCAGCTCGCGCTGCTGATCGGGCTGTCGCTGATCTACGGCGGCGGCATCGCGTCCATGCTGACGCTGCGGCGCGATCTCGCCGATCTGCCGATGGGCTGGTTCGCCGCCGCGGGCCTGGCCTGGCTGGTCGGCTTCGTCGCGCCGGTCTACCTGGCGACCGTGCCGGCGCCGGGCAGCATCATCCCGCGCTGGAAGCTCGCCGGTGGCGCCGCGGTGATCGGCGCGATCGGCTTCATCGCGCTCGGCCTCGCGATCCATCCGAGCGCGCCGACCAGCGGACACGTCAGCTTCGGCACGGGCTACGGCTGCCTCAAGTTCGGGCTCGCCACGGCGATCGTGCCGGTCGTGATCGGCGCCGTGTTCCTGCGCGGCGCCCTGCCCGTCGGCTCGCGCTGGGTCGCCGCCTCGCTCGGCGCCGGCGGCGGCGCGCTCGGTGGGCTCATGTTGCACGTGCACTGTCCGATCACGGACACCTTGCACGTGGGCATCATCCACGGCGGCGTCGTCGGCATCGCCGCGCTCGTCGCGGCCGCGCTCGTGCCGCGCGCCACCGACGTACGATAGCGCGCCGAGCCGCGGCAGAAGCGGTAGAGTCCGGCGGTGACCGGACTCGTCTTGTCTTGCGAGCACGCGTCGTGGACGCTGCCGCCCGGTATCGACCTCGGCGTTCCGCCGGACGTCCTGCGATCGCAGGCGAGCTGGGACCACGGCGCCTACGAGATCGCGACCCGGCTGTCGGATGCCGTCGGCGTGGAGGTCCACGCCGGCGCGTTCTCGCGCATGTTCGTCGATCTCAACCGCGCCGCGGATCACGCCCACGTGATCCCCGAGGTTAGCTACGGCGCCGTGGTGCCGGGCAACGCCGGGCTCACCGCCGGCGATCGAGCGGCGCGGCTCGAAGGGTTTCACGCGCCGTACTGGACCGCGGTGAAGCGCGACGTCCTGGCGCGGATGCACGGCGGCGGCCGCGTGCTGCACTTCTCGTCGCACAGCTTCGCCCCCGACCTCGACCCCGCCCAGCGCACGTTCGAGGTCGGCGTGCTCTACGATCCCGGCCACGCGTTCGAGGCCGAGCTCGCCGAGCGCTTGCTGTTCCAGCTGCGCGGCGCCGGGCTCGACGTTCGGGCCAACCAGCCGTACGACGGCGTCGGCGCGGCGATCTGCACGACGTTTCGCGAGGAGCTCGGCGAGCGCTACGCCGGCATCCAGTTCGAGACCTCGCACGCGGTGACCCATCGCCCCGGTGGCTGCCGCCGCGTCGCCGACGCGATCGCCGGGTTCTTCGAGACGCTGTAGCGCTACGGGCCGGGCGCCTGGGCCGGGCAACCCGACACGGTCGACTGCAGCGCGAGGTTCCAGGTGCCGCTCAGCGTGTGGCCCTGCGCCGGCACCTGCAGCGTATCGTCGTTGCGCCAGCACGCGGCGGCGTTGATCTTGCCGACGACGTGCACGGTGTAGCCGCCCGACGCAACGCCCGTCGCGGTGAGCGCCTCGTCGCGCTCGACGCAGTTGACCACCATCGGCGAGCCGCAATCGACGGTGTACGTGCCCAGCGGGGTGGTGCCCTTGGTATGGGTGAACAGGACCGGCTCGCACGGCCCGTTGCCATCGTGCTGCAGCGTGATCGTCGTCGCGGTGATGCCGGCGCCCTGGTCGCTCGCCGCGCCGCAGTTGCTGGCCGCCTGCGGCACGTTGATCGAGAACGCGATCGCGCCGTGCGGATCGACCGCGAACACCGCCGCGGCGAGCCGCGTATCGGCGCCCGCGCGTACGACCACGCCCTTCTGCGGCGTGGCGGAGATCGCGGTCAAGCTCGCGCCGTGCAGCTCGATCGCCACGTCGTAGGTATCGGGCGGCAGCGCCTGCGAGGTGCCCTGGCCGGCGGCGCACGACAGCGAGACCAGCGCACCCGCGGTCGCGTGGCCCTGCAGCGTCAAGGCGACGCTGTTCGCGCCGACCTGGTCGCACGTGATCGCCGCGCCGGCGATATCGGTGAGCGACCACGCGAGCGTCACGGTGCCCGGCGATGACGACCCGCCTGCATCGATGGGGAAGCCACCGCCGCTGCCACAGCTGCTGCAGCTCGCTGCACCGATCAGCCCCAGAACGCCCACCACGATGAACAGCCGAGGCGACATCACCACCAGCGTAGCGTGTTCGCTCACGCCGCGCCGACTGCGTGGCGCGCGGATTGCGCGCGTGCCGGTGCCAAGGGCTTGGTCATGTCAATGAAGTGACATGGGCGTTTCACGGGCCGGTGGTTGTACGGCGAGGTGCCGACCTCGCGGTAGCCGAGGCTCTTGTACCAGCGGGTCAACTCCTCGCGGAGGTTGATGACGCGCAGGCCAATCGCGGTGGCGCCGCTGGCTTCCGCCATGGCTTCAGCCACTTGCACCAACCGGCGGCCAAGCCCGAGGCCCTGCAACTCGGGGAGCACCGAGAGCATGCCGAAGTAGGCATGCGTGGGCGGTAGATCGCGCGGCTGGCCTGGCGCCTGGAACCGCACCGCCGCGGCGATCCCGCCGGCGCACTCCAGCACGAGGAAGCCACCGGCCAAGACCAGCGTCGAGATCTCCGCCGGCGAGGTCCGCGGACCCTCGATGAACGATGCCTCGACCGCGTAGGCGCGGTTGACAAGCTCTGCGAGCACCGTGATATCGGCGGGTTGGGCGCGCCGGACGGATGTTGCGATCGTGCGAGCGGCGGGTTCGATCGAGATCTCCACAGCGATCGCGTAGCAGATCGGTCCGACACCACGCGCGTGCTGGCTCAACTGGCGTTGCGCCGCGCCGCGGGCAGTACCGATTGCTTGGGGCGCTGGCGATCCGCCAGCGCGACGTGCACGAGCACGATGACCGTCCCGAGCGTCACGTTCGATACCGCCTTCACGACGCGATCGGCCAAGCTCCACATAGTTCGCTCCTCGGTGCACGCGGCACCGGTCTGGCTCGTGGCTCCCCCCAGCAGGCCCCAACCGCCGTCGCGATACCAGCAGCGACAGCCAGGCGAACTTGCCACGCCCGCGCGATGGCTACAACTGGGTTTGCCGTGCGCCTGCGATCCACTCGGTGAGAGTGCGCAGACGCGAGGCAGCCGCAGGCGCGCCCGTGAGGCTCACGCGCCGCGATGGCCGTGGATCGTCACCGCATCGTCTCGCGTCCGCCGATATCGCGGCGGACCTGCTTGCCCGCCAGCTCGATCCGATCGACCACCGCGTACGCCTTGGACCTCGCCTGCTCCACGCTGATTCCAAGCGCGGTGACGCCGAGTACGCGGCCGCCGGCCGAGACCAGCTGGCCGTCGCGCCACGCCGTGCCGGCATGGAACACGAGCGCGCTGTCGCCGGGCGCGGGCGCGGTCAGCCCGCCGATCGGATCGCCGGTGCGCACCGCATCCGGATAGCCCGCCGCCGCGACCACGACACACACCGCGACGCGTGCATCCCAGCCGAGCGCACCGACCGGCATCTCGCCGCGCGCCGCGCCGAGCAGCACGGCGCCGAGATCGCCGCGCATCCGCGCCATCAGCGGCTGGGTCTCGGGATCGCCGAACCGGCAGTTGTACTCGAGCAGGTACGGCGCCCCCGACGGCTCGACCATGACGCCGGCGTAGAGCACGCCGCGGTACTCGATGCCATCGGCGCGCAGGCCGCGCAGCGTGGGCTCGAGGATCTCGCTGCGGATCCGCGACGCGATCGCCTCGGTGATCCACGCCGGGCTCACCGTGCCCATGCCGCCGGTATTGGGGCCGCGATCGCCATCGAAGATCGCCTTGTGATCCTCGGCCGCCGGCAGGACCTCGAGCCGCGCGCCATCGGTGAGCGCCAGCACGCTGACCTCGCGGCCGAGCAGCCGCTGCTCGATGACCACGGTCGCGCCGGCGTCGCCGAACCGGCGCGCCTCGAGCATCGCGCGCGCGGCGGTCCGCGCCTCGGCGGCGTCGCTCGCGACCACCACACCCTTGCCGGCCGCCAGGCCGTCGACCTTGACGACCACGCCGGAGCTCCCCGCGGTCCCCGAGATCCGGTCGATCGCGGCGTCGGCCTCGGCGACGGTCGACGCGACCGCGAACGCCGCGGTCGGGATCTGGTGGCGCGCGAAGAACTGCTTGCTGAACACCTTGCTGCCCTCGAGCCGCGCGCCCGCGGCGCCGGGGCCAAACGTCGGCACACCGGCCGCGCGCAGCCGATCGGCGAGCCCGGCGACCAGCGGCGCCTCGGGGCCGACCACGACCAGGTCGACCGCGCGCTCGGTCGCGAGCTGCACGAGCCGCGCGTGATCGTCCACCGCGATCGCCACGCACTCGGCGATCGCCTCGATCCCGGGGTTGCCCGGCGCCGCGATCGCGCGGTGGCCGCCCTGGACCAACCGCCACACCAGGGCATGCTCGCGACCGCCGCTGCCGATGACGAGGATGTTCATGGCGCGATCTATACCGCCGCGCGCCGGCGCCGTCACACGAAGAACCGGCGCCACGACAGATCGGTCAGCAGGTGCTCGAGCGTGGGTGCCTCGCGGCGCAGCAGCGCGAACCGCAACACGCCCTGGAGATCGAGCGGGCGGCGGGTCGCGGGCGCCCGGTCGTCCTCGAGCACCAGCCACCAGGTGCCGACCGCCTGCGCGATCGAGATCGCCGGCTGCTCGAGGAACAGCGTCGCCGCCTGGCGCCGGATCCGCTCGACGACGATCACCCGGCCGTCGCGGACCCGCAGCGCGTCGCCCGCGCAGAACCGCAGCGCCGGGATCGCGACGTGGCGGCAGGCGAGCGCGATCGAGCCGCACGCCGCGTAGAGCGCGAGCAGCTCGGCCGGCAGCTCGATCCCGAGCCGCGCCACGAACTCGACGTGAGCCGCCGGCGGCCCGAGCTGGCAGTGATCGGGGTGCAGCGCGGCCAGCGCGTACAGATCGGCGATCTCGCGCCACGCGGCGGGCGGCGGCGGCGGAAACCGCTCGGCGCACGCGCGCTGGTGGTGCGGCCGCTCGGCTTCGAGCTCGGTGTAGCCGGCGGCGCACACCGCATCGAGCAGGCGCAGCGCGTCCCCGGGCCGGTCGCTCAGCCCCGCCAGCACGCGGCCGCGCAACAGCTCGAGCAGCTGCGCCGCGAGCCGCGCGGCCTCGGGCTTGGCGATCACGCGGCCGTCGTGCAGGCTGACGCCGAGCTCTTGCAGGCGCTTGCGGACCAGCGCCACGAACACCTCGAACGGCCCGGCCTCGAGGGCCGAGGTCAGCTCCTCGATCACGGCGCCACCAGCACAGCGGGTCCGCGGTTCGCCACGGGCCCACTCTACCGCGCCGATGTTCAGTGCCGGAAGTGGCGCATGCCGGTGAACACCATCGCGAGCTTGTGCTCGTTGGCGGCCGAGATCACCTCGTCGTCGCGCACCGAGCCGCCGGGCTGGACCACGGCCACGGCGCCGGCGGCCGCCAGCACGTCGACGCCGTCGCGGAACGGAAAGAACGCGTCCGAGGCGACCGAGGATCCGGCGAGCATCTCGCCGGCCTTGCGCTCGCAGATCCGCACCGACTCGACGCGGCTCATCTGGCCAGCGCCGATCGCCAGCGTGGCCCCCGCCCGGGCGAACACGATCGCGTTGGACTTGACGTGCTTGGCGACCCGCCACGCGAACGCCAGATCTGCGTACTCGGCCGCGCTCGGCGCCCGCTCGCTGGCGACCTTGGCGGTGGCGAGATCGACCATGCCGTGATCGACGCTCTGGACCAGCGCGCCGCCGGCGATCGTGCGCACCGACCACGCGAGCTGCCCGGTCGGCGGTTGCCACGCGCCCGGCGCCGCGACCAGCCGCAGGTTCTTCTTGCCGGCGAGCACGTCGCGCGCGGCCGCCGCGTAGCTCGGCGCCACGACGCACTCGAGGAAGGTCTCGACCAGGAGCTTGGCCAGCGCCTCGTCGACCTCGCGGTTGACCGCGACGATGCCGCCGAACGCCGACGTGGCGTCGGCGTCGCGCGCCCGGCGATACGCCGTGGCCACGTCGGCGTCGGTGGCCACGCCGCACGGGTTATTGTGCTTGACGACGACGGCGACCGGCTCGGTGAACTCGAGCGCCAGGCCGAGCGCGGCGTCGAGATCGAGCAGGTTGTTGTAAGACAGCTGCTTGCCGCCCAGCACCTCGGCCCCGGCGATCGTCGGCCGCGCGGCGCCCCCGGTGGACGCCCCCGCCAGCGGCGACCGCGCGTCGGCGTAGAACGCGGCCTGCTGGTGCGGGTTCTCGCCGTAGCGCAGCTCGTAGCGCCGGCGCCACTGCACGGTCAGCGTATCGGGCAGCGCGCGGCGGCTCGGCACCGCGTCGCGCGCATCAGCCGCCGCGTCGTCGATCGACGACAGGTACGCCGCGATCGCGCCGTCGTAGGCCGCGGTGTGCGCGAACGCGGTGCGCGCGAGCGCGAGGCGCTGCGCGGCCGATGTGCCACCGGCGCGCAGCGCCTCGGTGACCCAGCCATAGTCCTCCGGATCGACCACCACGGTGACCCGCTCGTGGTTCTTCGCAGCCGACCGCAGCATCGACGGTCCGCCGATGTCGATGTTCTCGACCGCGTGCGCGAACGTCGTGCCCGGCGCGGCGATCGTCGCCTCGAACGGATACAGGTTGACGACCACCAGGCCGATCGGCGCGATGCCGTTGGCCGCCATCTCCTGCTGGTGCGCCGGCGTGTCGCGGCCGAGCAACCCGCCGTGGATCCTGGGGTGCAGCGTCTTGACCCGACCGTCGAGGATCTCGGGCGCGCCGGTGTGCGCCGACACCTGGGTGACCGCGATGCCGGCGGCCGCCAGCGCGGCGGCGGTGCCCCCGGTCGACAGGATCTCGAAGCCAAGCTCGGTCAACACCCTCGCCAGCTCGACGACCCCTCGCTTGTCGCTAACAGATACCAGCGCGCGGCGAATCATGCGGCGCGATATACCAACCCAGACCGACGAGGTCTACAGCCGGCAGCGCTCGCCGCGGTAAGATCGACATCCGGTGCGCGGAGCGGCTCCGCCGCCGGTCCGGGCTCTCCGTCAGTTGCCGCCCTGGGCCTTGGCGGCGAGCAGCTCGGCGCCGAGCTCGTCGGGTGACGGCGAGCCCATCTTCAGCTTGAGCAGGCCGCGGACCTCGACCTGGCGGATCCGCTCGCGCGTCAGGTTCATGATCTCGCCGACCTCCTCGAGCGTGATCCCGCCGCGCTCGGCGACATCGAGCGCGCAGGTGTGCTTGAGCTCCCACGGCTCGAGGTCGGGGAAGTTGATCTTGATCGACCCGGTCTCCGGGTTGATGTCGAGGTACAGGTGGTGCTTGCAGGCGACCCACGGGCACGGTCGGATCTCCTCGCTGCACTCGGCGCGCGAGGTCGGCCGCGGGATATCGACCGGCGGGTACATGAGCGCGCCATGGCGCAGCTCCTCGCGGGTCAGCCGCTTCATCGCGATCGTCTTGCTGCGCGGCCGCGTCCGACGCCGGCGGCGGCGAACCTTGCGGCTCACCGAGGGCGGCAGCTCACCTTCGGCGGTGATGCCGGCCTCGGCATCGTCCGCCGTCTCGTCGTCGGCCTCGTCGGCCTCGACCTCGTCCCCGCCCTCGAGCTCGACGTCCTCATCGTCACGGTTGTCGTTCATCGGCATCTCCTGTGTGGTTGACGGCGTGGCTGGCCGTCGCGCTAAAGCAAGTCCTCGGCGCCGCCTGCGGCCCCGGCGAGACGAAGGCGATCTGTGCGTGGTGCGGCGAATCGGCGGCTGAGATCGCCGAGCTTCTCGACGAGGCGATCGCCATCGCGCCGGGTCTCGGCGAGCTGCTTCTCGAGCTCGCGCCGGTTCGCCGGATCGATCTTGGCGACGTCGGCGCCGAGCCGCGACCACAGCTCGGTCAGGTGCTCGGCGACCCCTTCTACCAGATCGGTGTAGAGCAGGAACTGCCCCTGGATCTGTTCGATCGTGTAGCCGTCGACCATCAGCTGCTTGACGGCGTTGATCCGGCGCACCGTCTTCGACGGATACACGCCGAGCGAGCCGCGGTGCTTGCCCTTGCGGCCGACGCGGCGGCTGCGCGGCAGCAGGCCCTGCTGGACGTATTTGCGGAAGCTCGCCTCGGAGAACTTGATCCCGCGGCTGGTGAACACGTCGACGATCTGCACGGCGGTGATCCCGTCGCGATACGTGCCCTCGATGGCGCGCAGGTCGTCCTCCTTCAGGAGCGCCGCGCGCGCAGGCGCGGCACCGGCGGCGGGATCGTCGTCGTCGCTGCGCTGCGCGAAGTCGACGAGCACCGGACGGCGATTCGCGCGGAACGGAACGAGCGTTCCGGTCGCCGACGCGCGCGCAGCCCAGCCTCGATGACGTGAAAACAACGGTCTCTCCCTCGACGATGTGAGCTGCGTGAAGCCGTCGACAACGTGTCGACGGCGAACGGCGCAGCGTCGTGTTGCCCCCTCGAGCAACACGCCATGCAGGACAACTGCACGGTGTATCGTCACAATATTCGTCTGAATGGATTCCGTCAACAAGACGGCCCCAAGCGGAATCAAGTTTTTGCCTGGGTCTCTGTTCAGGTCGAACGCGCCTCGCCCTCGTCGACGTGGCAACCTTCGGCAGCGTCGAGGACCCTGAGCGCCGGCGCACTCCGGAGTGGCGGTGCTCGTCGACGTACCGGCGCGCGCGGCTCGCCACCGGTGCGCGCGCGCTGCTAGCGTGGGCTCCGGATGCAGCGGCTCCGCCTGGCCACGTTCCCGGTCCTGCTCGCGGCCGCGCTGCTGATCGTGGGGCTCGTCCTCGTCGGCAATTCCGCCGCGGACCTCGACAACCTGGTGTTCACCTCGCGGTCGAATCACCTGCGGCTGATCGTGCCGCGCGGCTGGCGCGCGAGTGATCTACCGACCTACCCTGTCCTACTTCTGTGGATGGCGCGCAGCGATCCGCAAGGCCAGATGGAGCTGACGGGCGAGACCTTCACGCGCGACCTCTACTGCACGTGGCCGGTCGCGTGCCGGACCAGCCACGACTCGCTGCCGGCGCAATACGCGTGCGCGGTGCGCACCAAGCTCGAGGCCAAGCACCTGAAGGTCGGCCCGATCCAGCCCGGGCCGCGCGAGACCGAGGAGGCCGGCCTGCCCTCGGTGTGGTTCGAGTTCGACGACGGCAAGCACTTCCTCCGCCAGGCGATCGCGTTCGCGGCCGATCGCGCGTTCAGCCTGGTGCTCGTGGCGCCGACGAGCGAAGCGCGCGCGACCCACACCCGCGCGTTCGAGCAGGCGCTCCGCACGATGCGCCCGATCACCGCCGAGGAAGCCGCGCGCGCCGAGCCCGGCGACGGCGGCGCGCCGCCCGCCGGAGATGGCACGGTCGCAGCCCCGATCGGCGCCCCCAGCGACGGCGGCATCATCGACGCGAACGTGGGCGTGGTGTTCGAGGCGGCCCCGGTGCCCAAGCAGAGCCCGGTCGGCCCCTGCCTGCAGGAGCCGTGACCCGCGATCGCTGCGGGGCCGGTCGTCAGCGCAGCGTCGCGCGATAGCGCTCGCCGAGCTGGTGCTCGAGCGAGACGATCGCCTTGGAGAACCCGGCGATGCCCTCCGCGAGCTTGTCGGTCGCCATCGGGTCCTTCTGGTGGGCCGCGCGGAACCCCGCCTCGTCGAACGACAGCTTGGGGATCGACATCGCCTGAGCCTTGACCGGATCGAGCTTGCGCGGCAGCGTGCCGGTCTTGTCGGCCAGCTCCTGCAGGAAGTTGGGCGCGATCGTCAAGAGGTCGCAGCCGGCGAGCTCGATGATCTCGCCGAGGTTGCGGAAGCTGGCGCCCATCACCTCGGTCTTGTGACCGTAGTGCTTGTAGTAGTTGTAGATCTTGGTGACCGAGACGACCCCGGGGTCCTCGGCCGGCAGGTAGCTGTCCTTGCCCTCCGCCTTCTTGTACCAGTCGAGGATCCGGCCGACGAACGGGCTTATCAGCGTCACGCCGGCCTCGGCGCACGCGATCGCCTGGTGCATACCGAACAGCAAGGTCAAGTTGCAGTGGATGCCCTCCTTCTCGAGGACCTCCGCGGCCTTGATGCCCTCCCAGGTCGAGGCGATCTTGATCAGCACGCGATCGCGCTTGGTCCCGGCCGCTTCGTAGAGGCCGATGAGGTAGCGCGCCTTCTCGATGGTCCGGGCGGTGTCGAACGACAGTCGGGCGTCGACCTCCGTCGAGACGCGGCCCGGGATGATCGCCAGGATGCGGAGGCCGAACTCGACCGACAGCCGATCGAGCGCGAGGCCCACGACCTTGTCGACGTCGCCCTTGGCCTGCGTGGCGGCCCAGGTCAGCGCGCCATCGACCACGTCGGCGTAGTCCGACATCTGTGCGGCCGCCGCGATCAGCGACGGATTGGTCGTCGCGTCGCGCGGCTTGAGCTTCTTGATCGAGTTGAAGTCGCCGGTATCCGCCACCGCGACCGTCATCGTCACGAGTTGCTCGAACAGAGTTTGCGTCATCGCGATTTCCCTTGTTGGTAGGTGTGCAAAGTTACGGTCGCTCTCGAATCATATTGGCTTCGAAGGCGTGCAGCAGCTCGCGCAGCACGGCGATTTCCGCGCGGATCTCGTCGCCGGTCTCGGTGTCGCCCACCGTGCGCTGACGCTCGTGGACCACGACGTCGGACACCGTCGGCACGATGTCGGCGTGATCGCTGATCGCGGCCTCGGCGCCGCTGAAGTGGTGGTGCTGCGCGAGGTAGATTCGCTGAGCGTCGATCACCAGCGAGAATCCCTTATCGCCGTACGCGGCGGCGAACGCGCCGTCGATCGTGATCGCGCGGCCCGACTTCTTGATCGGCGTTTCTCCGGCCTCGAGCTTGACCGGCACGTGGCCGTTGATGATGTAACCGCAGGTCTCGTCGACCCCGAACTCGCGCAGGATCCGCGCGCAGAATCCGGCGTCGTGGATCAGCTTGAAGTACGGGTTCTTGGTCTCCTCGTGGGTCTTCGGATCGGCCACGAAGTAGGTCTCGAACGTCGACATCCGGTCCTTGCCGAAGCACGGCGAGAGCGGCCCGGTCCACAGGTAGAACAGCAGGTCGCGGTCGAGCTCGGCGACGCCATCGGCGCCCTTGCGAAACGCGCGCTGGACGACTGCCTCGATCGCATCGAACAGCGGCTTGCCGCGCCGGGGCTCGCCGTCGACGACCAGCGCGAGCGGCTCGCCGCGCGCGTCGACCGGCACGCAGCCATGGAAGATCGCGCACAGATCGCGGCGCAGCGCCATCTGGCCGTGCGACACGATGAACCGCATCTGGCTCCACAGCGTGCGGCTATCGACGAAGCCCTGGGTCAGCTCCGCGAGGCAGTGCGCCTCGCTGTCCGACAGCTCGTTGGGATCGGTCCAGTCGATCGTCGGGAACCGGTTGTCGCGCAGCGGGTGGCGGTGGCCGTCGATCTCGACGGTCCAGGTCTCGGGGTCGATGCGGCGGAGCAGCGCGCGGTGCGCGAGGTTCCACTCGGTGCGGCGCTCGAACAGCTGGCCCTCGAGCTTGAACTGCAGGATCGCCATCGCCTTCTGCATCCGCGCCAGCATCAGCCCGTCGCTGGCGATATCGGCGTCGGCGACGGGCTTGGCGCGGAAGCAGGTCGCCGGGTCATCGGCGTACGCCTCGCGGACCAGCCGGGCCACCGGCTCGAGCGAGATGCCGTAGCCATCTTCGAGCTGGACCAGCCGCTGGTAGCGCAGCGACAGCCGCACCGCGGTCGCGATCGCCGCGGGGTGGCCCAGGCACGCCGCCATCCAGTTGACGTCGTGGTTGCCCCACGTGATCGAGACGTTGGGCAGCTCGGACACCAGCTCGATCACCTTGTCGATCCGCGGCCCGCGATCGCCGAGGTCGCCGGCGACCACCAGCTCGCCGACCGCCAGGTTGCGGATGACGTGCGCGATCATGCGGACCAGCTCGGTGTCGCGCTCGTGGTGCAGGAACGGCGCGAACAGCCGATCGAGGTACTCGGGCTGGCGCGCCAGCTCGTCGGCGAACATCAGCTCGCTGAACAGCGCGTCGAACGGATCGGGCACCACGCGCTCGACGTACTTGATCGAGTAGTGGCGCGCGAGATCGCGCATGACGATCACCGCGCTGCCGGCGAGCCAGTGCAGCAGCTCGCGGCGGCGCTCCGGAGAGACATCGCGCACCAGCTGGGTCCAGGTCTCGCGCGGGTAGTACACCAGCGTGAGCAGCTGCTCGACCTCATCGGTCGTCAGCCGGTCGGCGAACAGTCGCTCGAACAGCGGGCGCAGGCTGCCCGAGGCGTTGTTGACGACCTGGCGGAGCTTCACGTACTCGCCGTGGACGTCGGACACGACGTGCACCGCGGGCTTGGGCAAGGTCAGCACGGCCTCGAGGTTGGCGAGCTCGGCGAGCACGGCGGGCACGTTCGGGTAGCGCTTGGCGAGGATGTGGAGGTGCGTCGGTGCCATCTGTTCCAGCCGTGATCCGTGGATACCCCGGAAAGTCGTGCAAGGTGATCCGTGGGCGAGCGCCATGGTAGGTTTGCGCCCCGCGGCCCGATCATGGAAGCCAAGCGAGCCCGGATCTACTGGCTGTGTCAGTTCGGTGGATGGGGTACGTACCTCGGCCTCTGGCTTCTGCCGGAGATGTACACCACGGGCACCGGGGTGAGCGTGTTTCGGCTGATCGGCACGGTGGTCCTGGTCGTGACCTCGATCGCGTGGACCCACCTCTACCGGTTCGTGATCCACCGCCGCGGCTGGCTCGACGCGCACCTGGCTCGGCTGCTCCCGCAGGTCGGCCTCAGCAGCCTCGCCCTCGCGGCGGGGATCACGGTGTCCGCCCTGCCGATGAGCTTCCTGTACAGCGGCCCCACCCCCGCGCCGATGCGCGTCTGGCTGCCGTGGGCGTACGCGATCCAGGTGTTCAGCGTGCTCCTCTGGAGCATGGTGTACTTCGGTGTGCACTACTTCTGGCGCTGGCGCCAGGCCGAGCGCGACAAGCTCGGCCTCGCGACCACGGCGGCGGAGGCCAAGCTCGACCTGCTGCGCTCGCAGCTGAACCCGCACTTCCTGTTCAACTGCCTGAACAGCGTGCGCGCGCTGATCATCGAGGATCCGCCCAGGGCGCACGCCGCGGTCACCGCGCTCTCGACGCTCCTGCGCTACTCGCTCCAGGCCAGCCACGTCGCCACGGTACCGCTGGACGACGAGCTCGCCATCGTGCGGACCTACCTGGTGCTCGAGGCGATCCGGTTCGAGGACCGGCTGCGCTGCGAGATCGACGTCGGCGCCGACACCGGCCGCGCGCCGATCCCGCCGATGCTCGTCCAGTCGCCGGTCGAGAACGGCGTCAAGCACGGCATCGAGCGACTGCCGGCCGGCGGGGTGATCTCGGTCGCCTCCTGGCTCGAGCAAGGCGCGCTCCACGTCCGCGTCACCAACACCGGCCAGATCGTCGCGCGCGAGGGCTCGACGCTGCTTGGCCTCGCCAACTCCCGCGAGCGGCTGCACCTGATCTACGGCCCGCGGGCGAGCCTGGCGATGCGCGAGGATGGCCGCCAGGTCACCGCCGAGCTCTCGGTGCCGCTCGTCGCGCCCGCGGTGGCGCCGGCGTGAGGGCGCTCGTCATCGACGACGAGCGGCTCGCGCGCAACGAGCTGCGCCGCATGCTCGACGCGGCCGGCGGCGTCGAGGTCGTCGGCGAGGCCGCCAGCGTCGACCAGGCCGCCGCGCGGATCGGCGAGCTCGGCCCGGAGCTCATCTTCCTCGACATCCAGATGCCGGGCGGCGATGGCTTCGCGCTGCTCGAGCGGCTCGACGCGGCGCCCTGCGTGATCTTCACGACCGCGTTCGACCACTACGCGCTGCGCGCCTTCGAGGTCAACGCGCTCGACTACCTGCTGAAGCCGATCGTCGCCGAGCGGCTCGCCGCCGCGCTCGCCAAGGCCGCGAGCTTCCTGCGCGCCCGCCCCGCCCGCCCGCCCGAGCAGCCGCTGGGCCGCGGCCAGCGCATCTTCGTGCGGGACGGCGATCGCCGCTGGTTCGTCGCGGTCGAGCAGATCTCGCTGATCGAATCCGAGGGCAACTACGCCCGCCTGTGGTTCGACGGCAGCCGCCCGCTGGTGCAGCGCTCGCTCAACGCGCTCGGCGACCGCCTCGATCCGGTGATGTTCTTCCGCGCCAACCGCCGCCAGATCATCAACCTCGAGCATATCGCGTCGGTCGCGCCCTGGCCCAACGAGGGCTACCTGGTCACGCTCGCCGGTGGCCTCCAGGTCGAGATGTCGCGGCATCGACGTGCGCTTCGACGAAGACGCCTGGATCGGCGATGCCCTGACGGCGTACCTGCTCCGCGGCGCCGGTGAGGGCGTGGCTATCGATGGCTTCGTCGCGGCATCGCGCGATGATCGCTGGCTCGTGCTGGTGCGCGCCCACCAGCTGGTGCTGTTCGATGAAGTCCACGGTACCGAGCAGGTGCTGGCCGGTGCAGACGCGCGCGGCGCAGGGAGCGGCGGCGGGATGGATCCAGCTGAGCGGGATCACGGACTCGAGTCAGAGGACCCGGCGGGGCGTCAGCGCGGTGAGCCGTGTGGGCAAGCGGCCTCGATCCCCCGACGCGCCCCCCGCTGCCTCGGAGTCGCCGGTCAGGCGCGCGCGATCGCGGCGATGTGCACCGGCCCCCGGAGCGCGAATCCCAGCGACTGATAGAGCGCGATCGCGGCGGTGTTGGCTGCGAAGGCGTGCAGGTAGGGCGTGTCCCCGCGCGCTGCGATCCGCGCGGCGACGTGGGCCGACAGCGCGCGGGCGAAGCCGCGGCCGCGTGCGTCGGGGTGCGTGCAGACACCGCTGACCTCGGTGAAGCCGTGGTGCTGCAAGCGCTCGCCGGCCATCGCCACGAGGA
>Ga0302321_100002356_pt1 | contig 16220 bp, 19 predicted proteins | sample Fen_T0_1_FD_202505 | JGI IMG/M metagenome (GOLD analysis project Ga0302321, IMG submission 202505) | Peat permafrost microbial communities from Stordalen Mire near Abisko, Sweden - Fen_T0_1 | ecosystem: Environmental > Terrestrial > Soil > Wetlands > Permafrost | place: Sweden: Abisko...
AGCACGCAGATCTCGCCCTCCGGGACGTCGAGGGTGAGGTGGTCGACGGCGACCGCGCCCGATTCGTACTCCTTGGTGACCCCGTCGAGACGGATCATCGGGCTGTTCCTCTCGCCGCACCGGGAGGGGTGGTTGGCGCTTCCGGATCAAAAGGCTACCGTTTCGGTCAACTTACCCATCGACGTCGACCTCACCCGAAGACCACAGGGGCGGTCGGCGTCGCACACGGGGCTCCGGGGCGCACGCTGCGGGAGGAGACCGGCATGAGATCCGACGGGCGATCGAGAGCGGGCTCGGTGGCGTGGCGCCCGGCGTCGACCGCCCGGCTGCCCGGTGGCCTCCGGTGACCGCGGCGCTCGCCGAGGTCACCGACCGGTGGCTCTGGTGGAACTGGATCGACCGCAACCTGGGCCTGATCCGTCACGACCTGTGGGTGCACATCGAGCTCACCTTCCTGGCCGTGCTGTTCGGGCTCGTCATCGCCGTGCCGCTGGGTGTGTGGACGTCGCGCCACCGCCGCGCCCGCGGCCCGGTCCTCGGCTTCACCGGCATCCTCTACACCATCCCCTCGCTGGCGGCGTTCGCGTTCCTCATCCCCTACACCGGCATCGGGAACCTCACCGCGCTGATCCCCCTCACCGCCTACACCCTCCTGATCCTGGTGCGGAACGTGGTGGCGGGCCTCGACGCGGTGCCCGCCGAGGTGCGTGAGTCGGCCGAGGCCATGGGCTTCACCCGGCGCCGGCAGCTGGTGAAGGTCGAGCTCCCCCTGGCGCTCCCCGCCATCATGGCCGGGGTGCGGATCGCCACCGTCACCACCATCGGGCTGCTCACCATCGCCGCGCTGGTGGGCCTCGGGGGGCTCGGGAACCTGTTGATGATCGGCCTGAACCGGCCCATCCGCACGGCCGTCACCGTCGGCGCAGTGCTGTCGGTGGCCGTGGCGGTCGTCGCCGACGTGGGCCTCGCCGGCCTCACCCGCCAGCTCACGCCGTGGGTCAACCGGCGCCGCGGAAGCGCGGCCCCGGCATGAACTTCCTGGGCTCGGTCGTGTCGTGGTTCCGCCTGCGCGAGAACTGGCAGGGCGCGTCGGGCATCCCCAACCGCCTGGTGCAGCACGCCGAGATCTCGTTCGTGGCCCTGGCGGCGGCGGTGCTGCTGGCCGTCCCGCTGGCCGTGTGGCTGGGGCACAAGCGCCGCTTCGGGCTGCTCTCGGTCAACATCTCGAACATCGGCCGGGCCGTCCCGTCGTTCGCCATCCTGGTGGTCGGCTCACAGCTGGTGGGCCCGCAGACCGTGCCCGTGGTGGGGTCGTGGTTCGTGTTCGTGGCCCTGGTGGTGCTGGCGATCCCGCCGATGGTCACCAACGCCTACGTGGGCATGGCCGAGGTGCCCGACGACCTCCGCGATGCCGCCCGGGGCATGGGCCTGTCCGACTGGCAGTGCCTGTGGAGCGCCGAGCTCCCGGTGGCGCTGCCGCTGGTGATGGGCGGCGTGCGCACCTCAGCGGTGCAGGTGGTGGCCACGGCCACCATCGCCGCCGAGGTGGGCGCGGGCGGCCTGGGCCGCTACATCGTCGAGGGCCTCTCGCTCGGCCCCACGTACAACCAGGAGGTGTTCGCCGGCGGGCTGCTCGTGGCGCTGCTGGCCCTCACCACCGAGGGTGTCTTCGCCCTGATCCAACGGGCGGTCACCCCGCGCGGACTGCGCCCGACGCGGACCCGTAGAGTGCGGCCCGTCGACAAGACCGCGGTGGGGCCGATGGTCGCCACCGTGGGGGCCGCGTGAGCGCGCCCGATACGTCCACCAACCGGAAGGCAAGAACCGTGTCCGACTCCCTGACCCCGCAGCTGCGGGTGCCCCGCCGTCGCTGGTCGCGCACGGCCTCGTCCCTCGCCGCTGCTGGTCTGGCGGTGCTCCTCGTGGGGGCCTGCTCGAGCAGCAAGAGCTCGAGCACCGGACCCACCAGCACCGTCGCGGGTGCCACCGGCGTCACGCTCAAGTTCAAGGCCCTCGACGCGGGGGGCCCGCTGACGGTGAGCGCGATCAAGAGCGGCACGGTCAACATCGGTGAGCTGTTCACGTTCGCTCCCGCCATCAGCAAGAACAAGTGGGTCGTGCTCGCCGACGACCAGCACCTGCAGGCGGCCGACAACTTCGCTCCCGCCATCCGCACCGCCAAGGTCACGCCCGAGATCACCAAGGTGCTCGATCTCGTCGACAGCAAGCTCACGCAGGCCGACGTCGCTGCCATGGTCGACCAGGTCGCGAACAAGGGCCAGAACCCCGACGCGGTCGCCAAGGCGTGGCTCACCCAGCACAGCGTTCCCGGCAGCCTCACGGCCAGCGGCACGCTCACGGTGGGCACGGCGAACTTCACCGAGTCCGAGATCGTGGGCCAGATCTACGGCCAGGCGCTCCAGCAGGCCGGCGTCGACGTCACCATGAAGCCCGATTTCGGCAGCCGGCAGGTCACCACCCCGGCCCTCGAGAACGGCACCCTCGACCTCATGCCGGAGTTCACCACCAGCCTGCTCACCTACCTCAACCCCAAGGCGGTCACGAGCAGCGACCTCAACACCACCTACACGGCGGTGAAGAAGGCCGCGGCGGCGAAGGGCATCACCATCCTCACCCCGTCGCTCGTCAACGACGTGAACGTGTTCGTGGTGACGCCGGCGACGGCCTCGAAGTACCACCTCGCGTCACTGTCCGACCTCGCCAAGGTGACGACGTCGCTGACGCTCGGCGGTGCGCCCGAGTGCCCGAAGAACGCCCAGTGCCTCATCGGCCTCGAGCGGGTCTACGGGCTGAAGTTCTCGGTCCAGTAGCCCGTCCCGTCCGTCGTCCACGCGGGTCGCTCCCTCCGGGGCGGCCCGCGTGGCGCGTCCGGGCCCGGCCCCGGCGCTCTGCCGCAAAGCGACCCCCAGAAGTGGTCGTAGAGCGACCACTTTCACAGAACATTCGCTGTTGGTGGCCCGGCGGGGCAGGCTGGGGCCATGAGCGATCCTGTCGATGTGGCGCAACGGCGCGAGGCCTACCACCGCGACGGGCTCCGTCGGGCCGACCTCGACGCCGACCCGATGGTGGTGTTCGAGGCCTGGTACCGCGAGTGGCTCGACACCGGGCCCTACGACGGCACCGCGGTCGTGGTCGCCACGGCCGACGCCGGCGGGCGGCCCTCGGCGCGCTACGTGCTGCTCAAGGGCTACGACGAGCGGGGCTTCGTCTTCTACACCAACGGCACCAGCCGCAAGGGCGCGGAGCTGCGCGACAACCCGCAGGCCGCGCTGTGCTTCGGGTTCATCCCGCTGAACCGCCAGGTGCGCGTGGTCGGCGACGTCGAGGCGGTGTCGGCGGCCGAGGCCGACGCCTACTTCGCGTCGCGCCCGCGGGGCAGCCAGGAGAACGCCTGGGCCTCGGCCCAGAGCGCGGCCGTGCCCGACCGGGCCGCGCTCGAGGCGGCGGCCGCGGCGGCCACTGAGCGCTTCGCCGGGGGCGAGGTGGCCCGTCCCGAGGCGTGGGGCGGCTACCGGGTGGTGCCCACCGAGATCGAGTTCTGGCAGGGCCGCCCCGACCGGCTGCACGACCGCTTCACCTACCTGCGCCCGGCGCTCGACGCGCCGTGGCGCCTCGAGCGTCTCCAGCCCTAGCGACGCTCAGCGCGTGTCGGCGCGCAGCAGGCCCACCAGCGCGGCGACGGCCACCACCAGACCCAGGGCCAGGCCCAGCCGGGTGGCGCCCACGTGGTCGACCCAGGTGGAGATGGAGCCCGACCAGCCGGTCACGGTGTCGACCGCCCGGCTCGACACGGCCTTGCCGTGCTGGGTGCGCAGCTCGACCACGCCGTACCAGGCCACGTAGGCGCCGGCGGTGACCACCAGCACCCCGGCGATGCGGCTGATGTAGGGCAGCGCCCGCTTGAGGCCGCGCACGATCGACTGCCGGGCGAGCGAGATCGCCACGGTGAGCGCCATCAGCACCAGGGCCATGCCGAGGGCGTACATGGCGTAGACGGCCACGCCCGAGATGACGTTGCTGCGCTCGAAGGTGCCCGACACGGTGGCCAGGAAGACGGGCAGGGTGCAGCCGAGCGAGGCGATGCCGTAGGACACGCCGAACAGGAACATCGAGCCCAGGGTGCGGCTGCGGCCCCCCTTCTCGAGCTTCGGCAGCGCCACGGTGACCTCCCACCCGGCGACCATGGCGATGCCGAGCACCATGAGCCCACCGCCGATCACCAGCGTGATCCACGGCGCGATGCCGTAGACGCCCACCGACAGCCAGGTGAGCAGCATGCCGGCCACCGCGAAGAGCACCATGAACCCGGCCGACACCGAGGCGCCGACGGCCAGGGCACGGGCCACGCTGGCCCCCGGTCGCAGCTTGCGCTCGGCCTCGCCCGCCCCGATGAAGTACGACAGGTAGGCGGGCAGCATCGCGAACCCGCACGGGTTCACGGTGGCGAGCATGCCCGCCGTGAACGCCAGCGCGAGGCGGGCGTCGATCACGTGGCGGCCCGGGGGGTCACGACGGGACCTGGAGGTTCCGGGCGACCCACGGACCCAGCGCGCCACGGCCGAACTGGCCGAAGTTGTGGGCCACGATGTGCCCGTCGGCCGAGATCGCCAGGGTGGTGGGGATGTTGCTGACGCCGAAGCCGGACAGGATCAGCGCCTGGGGGTCGCGGGCGATGGGGTAGGTGACGCCGGTCTTCCGCACGAAGGCCTTGGTGTCGGCCAGCGAGTCCTGCACGTCGATGCCCACCACCTTGAGCTTGCCGTGGGTGGCCTCGGCCAGCTTCTGGAGCGCGGGCATCTCGAGGATGCAGGGGGTGCACGTGCTGGAGAAGAAGTTCACCACCGTGGGCGAGCCCTTGGTGAGGGCCTTGAGGTCGGTGAGCTTGCCGCCGAGCGTGAGGAGCCCGGCGGCGGGCAGCGTGCCCCCGGGGATGTTGCCCGACGGGGTGCTGCCCGGCGTGAGCCCCAGCACCGTGCCGTGGTTGGCGGAGGTGTCGGCCTTGGCGGCGGCCTTGGCGTTCCTCGACGACAGCGACGACGCCACCAGGGCCGCGACGAGGACCACGATGAGCGCGACGAGGGTGCAGATGGCGGCGATGCGCGGGTGGAAGTGACGGGGGCGCGCGGCGTCGGCAGCGGGCCCGTCGTGGTCATCGTGGGACATGCACGGCCTTTCCGGGGTCCTTCCACGCTATCGCCCGCCTCCGTGAGGCACCCAGGCGCGAGGCGCTGACCTGCGGAAACGTCTCGCGCGATAATTCGGTTGACGAACTCCGGAGCGCCGTGGTCCCATGGGCGGACCCGGCGGTGTGTCCACCGTCGCATCCGCACCCGATCCGCACCCGAGGTTCCGATGGGCTCCACGCACACGATCACGGCAGGCCAGCTGGCCCTCGCCGCGTCGGCGCGCCCGTCCGCCCGTGCGGAGCAGGCCGCCTTTGCCGCCAGCCACGCCACCGCCGGTTCGTGGGCCCTCGACCAGGTCATTGGTCGTCCGGCCCCGCGCTGGCTCGATGACGTGGCCGTGGTCGCGGTCTCGCCGGCTGCCAAGCCGTCCGCCAAGCCGTATGGCGTGATGCCGGTGAACTTCCGGACCACCGCCATCCCCCGGCCACTGGAGGCGTCGCCCTAGGTGCAAGCACCGAAGCGACTCCACTTGCCTCCAGCGGCCGCCGGGAATCCCGGCGGCCGCTTTCTTTTTCCCTCTCCTCCCGTCCCCTCCCCGAGCATCCAACCCGAGCAGCACCACAGAGAAAGGCGAGCGACGATGCTCACCATCCGATCCGAAGCATCCGAGGACGAGCTCGAACCCGACACCTCCACCCGGCAGGACTGGTGGGCCGACGCTCGTTGCAACGACCAGAACGCCACCCTGACCGGGATGTTCTTCTCCGACGAGCTGCAGGACATCGCGAAGGCCAAGGCGATCTGCGCCCAGTGCCCCGTGCTCGCCCAGTGCCTCGAAGGGGCCATCGAACGGCGTGAGCCGTGGGGCGTCTGGGGGGGTCAGCTGTTCATCAACGGCAAGGTGCTGGCCCAGAAGCGTCGTCGGGGGCGTCCGCCCAAGGTCGCCCGTCCCGAGGACCAGCTGCCCGTGGTGCCCGTGCCGGTGCACCTCCAGGGCGTGCTGCGCACCGCCTGACCCGCGTCGACCGGACCGGGGCGGCCTTCCCCCAGCAGCCCTGGTCCGGGGGCCGGGTCAGGCCGGCGCGTAGATGAGCAGACCCGCCTCTTCGGTGCGGGTCGCGTCGCCCGCCAGCCGGAGGTGCTCGAGGTGGGCGAAGGTCTCGCTCTCGGCCATGCCGCCCCACGACCGCGGCTTGAACAGCTCGTGGGAGAGGTCGACCACCGAGGCCGGGCCCAGGCGGGCCATGGCCTCGCGGAGCACGGCGAGGCGCTCCTCGTGGTGCAGCCGGATGGCGTCGACCCGGCCGTCGAGGTCGGTGAACGGGTGGCCGTGGGCCGGCAGCACGGTGCGCACGGGTGGCAGGTCGTGCATCCGCTCGAGCGACACGAAGAAGCGGGCCAGCGGGTCGGTGCCGGCGCCGATGCCCGAGATGTGCGGGGTGATGGTGGGCAGCACGTGGTCGCCCGACAGCAGCACGCCGTTGGCGGGGTCGAGCAGGCAGAGGTGGTCGGGCGTGTGCCCGGGGGTGAACACCGCCACCCACTCGCGCCCGGCGAGGGTGATGACGTCGGCGTCGGCCAGGCGCTTGGTGGGGTCGGGGGCGCGGAAGAAGTCGGGGTCGGAGGCCTGGTAGGCCCGGATCTTCTCCTCCTCCATGGGGGTGCGGAGGCGCTCGCCGCTCCAGGGGCTGGTGAGGGCGGCCGGGCTGTCGTCGCCGCGGTGGTCGTGGCCGTTGGTGGTGGCGGGAGCCACGGGCTCGACGGGCTCGGCACCGGGCTCGTGCTCGTCGAGCTCGACGTCGGGCGACGGGTCCCACCAGTTCTGGAAGGCCCGGTGGGTGACGACGCGGGCCCCGGCCCGGGCGAAGGCGTTGGCGCCGCCGAAGTGGTCGATGTGCGAGTGGGTGATGACCACGGTGTGCACGTGGCGCGGCTCGTAGCCGGCGTCGGCCAGGCGGGCGGTGAGGGCCTGGGCGGAGTCGGGGCCGGGCAACCCGGGGTCGACGATGGCCACGCCCTGGTCGTCGCACAGCGCGTAGCAGTTCACGTGGCCCAGGCCGGGCAGCATCACCGGCAACTGCATCCGCAGCACGCCGGGGGCCACCTCGGTGACCTCGGTTGCTGCGGGCTCCTGCTCCTGCTTGGTCGGCCGCGCCGCGTCGCTCACACCGAGCGAGGGTACTTGACCGTGCGGTCAAGCCAAATCCGGCGACGGGGCCGCTCAGGGCCTCGCGAAGAGGTGCTCGCGGTAGAACTGCAGCTCGGCGATGCTCTCGCGGATGTCGCCGAGCGCCCGGTGCGAGCCCACCTTGGGGGGAGCCCCGGCCAGCCGTTCGGGGTACCAGCGCCGGGCCAGCTCCTTGATGGTCGACACGTCGACGCTGCGGTAGTGCAGGTGCTCCTCGATGGCGGGCAGCTGCGTGGCGAGGAAGCGGCGGTCGGTGCCGATGGAGTTGCCGCACAGCGGCACGGTGCGCGCTTCGGGGATGTGCTCGCGCAGGAAGGCGAGGGTCTGCTCGCCCGCCTCCTCGAGCGACAGCGTGGAGGCCTCGATCTCGGGCAGCAGGCCGCTGCGCGTGTGCATCTTCACCACGACCTCGTCCATCTCGGCCAGGCGCTCGGGTGGCTGGTGCACCACCAGATCGGGCCCCTCGGCGACGATGACGAGGTCGTCGTCGGTGATGATCGTGGCGATCTCGACGATCACGTGGCGAGCCGGGTCGAGCCCGGTCATCTCGAGGTCCATCCAGGCGAGCACGGGGTGACTCTACGAGGCCGCAGCGCGGGGTTGCTCCGGCGTGGTGGACGCGGCGGCCTCTTCGAGTCAACTGCCTGTGCTTGCCGGTCGGACGTGCGGGGTTCGGGGCGGCTGCGCCGCTGCCAGCCTCCGCCCGTCCTCGACGAGGCTGCGTGGACAACAGGCGTGGACATGGCAAGGTCTGGAGATGCTCGACGTCGCCTTCGTCCGCCTCGATCCCGACCTCCCCGCACCCGGCTACGCCCGCGACGGCGACGCCGGCGCCGATCTCGTGGCCCGCGAGGATGCCCTGCTCGTCGCCGGCGGTGGCCGGGCGCTGGTGCCCACCGGCCTCGCGGTGTCGATCCCGCCCGGCTACGCGGGCTTCGTCCAGCCGCGCAGCGGCCTGGCCCTCAAGCACGGCGTCACCTGCCTCAACACGCCGGGCCTGATCGACTCGGGCTACCGCGGCGAGCTGCTGGTGATCCTGGTGAACACCGATCCCGAGGTCGACTACCTGGTGCACCGCGGCGACCGCATCGCCCAGCTCGTGGTGCAGCGCGTCGAGCACTGCGCCTTCGCGGAAGTCGACGAGCTGCCGGACACCACGCGGGGCGGCGGCGGCTTCGGCCACACCGGCCGCTAGGCGCTCAGTCGCCGGCGGGTCGCCGCTCGGCCTGGAGGCTCGGCTGGGCCCGGAGGAACTCGAGGGTGCGCGCCAGCAGGCGGGAGACGTGCATCTGGCTGATGCCGAGGCGCGCGGCGATGTCGTCCTGGGTCATGCCCTCGAAGAAGCGCAGCCGCACGATGAGCTGCTCGCGCGGCGGCAGGGAGGCGAGCAGCTCGGCCACGAGCAGCCGGTCGTCCGCCGCGTGCAGCGCGGCGTCGTGCTGCGCCAGCGCGCCGGTGACGAGCACCTCGCGGTCGCCGTCGAGGGGGTGGATCGTCTGGGCCTGGAAGGCATGGCCGGCTTCGATGGCCTCGAGGACCTCCTCCTCGGAGGCCTGGGTGGCATGGGCCAGCTCGGCGATGGTGGGCGACCGGCCCAGCTGCTGGTTGAGGCGGCCGACCACCTCGTTGAGTCGGAGGTGGAGCTCCTTCACGCGGCGGGGCACCCGGAGGTCCCAGGAGCGGTCGCGGAAGTGGCGCTTGATCTCGCCGACGATGGTGGGCGTGGCGAAGGTGGAGAAGGTGGTGCCCCGAGTTGGGTCGTAGCGGTCGACGGCGTTCACCAGCGCGAGCGACGCCACCTGCACCAGGTCGTCGAGCGGGACGCCGCGGTTCGCGAAGCGGCGCGCCAGGTGCTCGGCGAGCCGCAGGTGCTGGCGGACCAGCTCGTCGCGCTCGGCGGCGTCGCGCGTCGGGGGACGTGCGGGCGCGGTGGGCGCGGTGTCGGGTCCGGGCGGGGAGTGCGGGGTCATGGTCGGGCGTCAGTGGTGCTCGGCGGATCGGTGCTTGACGAGCCGCACCCGGGGGTCGGCCCCGGCCGCGCTGACGACGTCGTACTCGTCGACGACCGCGCCCAGGATGTGCAGCGAGAGGTCGGACGGGGCCCGCTCGGGGGCGGCGCCGCTGCGCCACAGCTCGATGACCATGCCGTCGGCGAGGAGCGTGACCGAGAGGTGGAGCAGGGAGCCGTCGGCGCCGCTGGTGGGCGGCGGCGGTGCGAGGGTACTGTCGTCGGTGTCGTGATCGGCATCGGCCAGCGGGCGGCCGAGCAGCACGGCACAGGCCTCGCCCACGGCGATGCGCACGTCCTCGACGTCGTCGTAGCCGAACCCCACCCGACTGGCGAGGCTCGCGGCCGTGAGGCGGGCGATGCGCGCGAAGGCGGGGGCCGCGGGGACGGAGAGCTGGACGGGGGCTTCGGTCACGATCGGGGGCCGAATCAGGTTGACGGGCTCACGGATTGTGGCACGGGTGGACCGGCTCTGCTGGGGGACGGGCCGGCGGCGCTAGCGCGACAGCTCGAACCACACCGACTTGCCGAGGCCGTGCCCGATGACGCCCCAGTCGGTGGCCAGCATGTCGACCAGGGCCAGGCCTCGGCCGCTCGTGGCTTCGACCGCCACCTCGCGCCGGGCCGGCTCTCCGTCGCCGTCGTCGCGCACCTCGATGCGGATGCGGTCGGTGTCGAGCGTCAGCGAGAGCTCCACCGCCGAGTGGGCGTGCAGGATGGCGTTGGTGACGAGCTCGCTCGTGAGGAGCGTGGCCAGGTCGGCGAGCTGGAGGAGGTCCCAGTCGGCCAGGGAGCGCTCGACGAAGCGTCTCGCTTCGCGGACGTTCTTGGCCTCGGCACCGAGTGACGTCGTGACCACGTTCAACGGCTCCTCCGTCTGCGCGATCGGCAGCACACCAGAGGAGATACCCATTCGTATCTGTCGCCAAACACGCGCCCAGCCTCCCTCGCCCTGCCTCCCACCAAGCGGCAGGCCCAAATCCTAGTTGGGGTCGTGCGGTGGCTGGAGGGTCAGACCCAACACCACGATGCCCTCGAGCGCCCCGTCGTCGCGCGCGCCCCGTGCCGCCACGTCGACGTGCAGGTCGGGCTTGAGCCAGCGGACCCGCCGCGGCATGCTGCGCCGGTCGGGGCGGGCGGTCAGCGTGGGCCGGTCGGTGACGAGGCGACCGAGGTGCCGGCCCAGGTCGGTGCGCAGCGAGAGCGTCAGGCCCTGCGTGGCGATGCCCGCCCACCGCAGCGTGCCGTCGGGCTCGGGGCGGGCCAGCACGAGGCCGTCGAGGTGGCCTCCACGTGGCGCGCGCAGCCAGCCCGCCACCACCAGCTGGTCGCGGAAGGGGAAGTCGAGGCGGCTCCAACCGGGGCTGCGGAGGCCGGGGAAGTAGTGGCTGTCGAGGCGCTTCGCGATGAGCGACGTCACCCCCCACGAGGCGATGGCATCCGCCAGCGCCTCGCCCACGTCGAGGTGGTCGGGCGGGACCTGCCACAGCCGGCCGTCGGGGGCGTCGGCGAGCTCCGAGTCGATCAGGCTGCGCCGGGTGACGTAGGGCAGGTCGCCGACCCGGCGTCCGGCGACGTGCACGATGTCGACCAGCAGGAGTCGGGCCCGCAGCGCGAGGGCCCGGTTGGCGGCGTCGGCCGCGCCGCTGGCCGCCAGGCGGTACTCGAGGCCTCCGGGGTTCGCCACCTGCACCTCGCGGGTGGGCCGCGGGCCACGCAGGTCGATGGTGGTCTCCTCGCTGGTGCGTGCGCCCCGGGTGATGTCGGCGGTGACGATGATGATGCCGTCGAGGATCCGGGGGCGCCGGGGCCGGTCGACGGCCAGGGGGGCGAACTCGGGGAAGCGGCTGGTGAGGTCGAGCCCGTCGGGAGCCACGAGGCGGAGCGCGGGCCACACGTTCAGCGCGGTCGGGGCGCCGTGCAGGTGCACCGTCACCCGTTGGCCCGAGAACCGCGGTTGGTACGCCCAGCGCCGGTCGCCGGTCCTCGGTGGGTCGCCCTCGACGGGCTCCATCGGAGGGAGGACCCGCGGCGGCGGCTCCGGTGCCGCTTCCTCGGCGCGGACGCCCAGAGGTGTGGCCGACGGGTTCATGGGCCTGCTCGCTGCGCCGAACCCGAGCCTGGGGCGCGACGGCCCCAGCAGCGGGTGATCACACGGCAAGGCTACGGCGCTGCCGTCCGCGATGCGCTGTGGTCCTCAGGTCGGGTGCGGATCAGACCTGCGAGGCGCCCGCGTCGACCGGGATCGCGGCACCCGTGACCCACCGGGCCTCGTCGGACAGCAGCCAGAGCACCGCGTCGCTCACGTCGGAGGCATCGATCTTGCCGGTGGGGAGCATGTTGCCGAAGGAGCGGGAGAGGTGCGCGTGCGCGCCCAGGACCGCGCGCAGCCCGGGATCGTCGCCCATGGGCGTGCGGACCGCGGTGGGGTGCACCGTGTTGACCCGGATGGAGTGCTCGGCGACCTCGTTCGCCAGGCTGCGCGCCATGCCGGTGACCGCCCACTTGGTGGCGCCGTAGTGGCCGAGCAGGGGGAGCCCCTTGAGGCCCGCGCCGGAGCTGGTGATCACGATGGAGCCGCCCCGGCCCTGTTCGATCAAGGTGGGGACGGAGGCCCGGAGGGTGTGCCAGACGCCCGTGAGGTTCACGTCGACGGTCTCGGTCCACTGCTCGGGGGTGAGCTCCCAGAGGCGGCCGTAGCTGCACACCGCGGCGTTGGCGACGACGTGGTCGAGCCGGCCCAGCGTGGCGACGCCCTCGTCGACGACCGCCTGCACCGCCGCGGCGTCGCGCACGTCGGCCACGCGGCCGACCATCCGCCCGCCGGCCTCCTCGACCGCGGCCACGGTTTCGGTGAGGTCGGCCTCGGTGGCGGGTTCGTAGGTGGTCGTGGCCGGAGGGGCGCACGAGTCGAGCCCGATGATCGAGGCGCCCTCGGCCGCGAGGCGCACCGCGTGCTCGCGGCCCTGGCCCCGGGCGACCCCGGTGATGAAGGCGACCCGGCCGGTGAAGCGCGTCATGCCCCGCATCCTGCCGCACCCGGGGACGCCCGGCGGCTCAGAGCTGGTTGCGCTCGAGGAACCGGTCGACGATCTGGGCGTAGCGCCTGGCCCGGAGCCGCAGGTCGGCGATGGTGACGACGCTCACCAGCTCGGCGCCGGGGACGCTGTCGGCCACGTGGCGGGCGTCGTCGAGCGCGTGCAGCCCGTCGAGGTGGTGGCCGATGACGAGCGTGGGGACGGTGATGCCACCGAGGGTTGCCGCGTCGTGCGGCGGGTCGACGTCGGTGAGCAGCCCCTCGAGCAGCGCGGCACCGGCCTCGGGCTGCACCCCGAGGAGGTCGCGGACCGCGGCGACCTCGGGCCACCGCCCGGGAACCGGGAGGTGGCGGACCTGGTGGGTGAGCGGCGCCAGACCGGCGCGCGACGCCGACAGCACGTACCGCAGCGGCCGGAACGCCCGGTACGCCGTGCGCCGGCTGTGGTCGAGCACCGGCATCTCGATGATGAGGCCCGTGGTGCGCTCGGGGTGCGACACGGCCAGCACCAGGGCCACGTTCGCGCCGAGCGACAGGCCGCCGATGACCGCGCGCTCGATGCCCAGGTGGTCGAGCAGCGCCAGCACGTCGCCGGCCAGCTCGTCCCAGCGGTAGGCGGCGGGAGTGCGGGGGCGGCTCGACTTGCCGTGGCCGCGCAGGTCGAGCATGAGGGTGCGGTGGCCGGGGAGCCGCTGGGCCAGTCGCTCGTACATGCGCCGCGAGAAGAACAGGCCGTGCAGCAGCACCAGCGGCGGTCCGTCGGGGTCGCCGCGCTCCGAGTACCAGAGGCGCAGGCCGTCGTGGGTGAAGGCGGGCACGGCACCGAGTCTTGCCGAGCCCGTGACCCGTCCCGTTCCTGGCCGGCCAGGGGGTGGCGCGGCGGGCGAAGCTCCGTAGGGTGCACCCGTCCTGCCACCGCACCGCCTCCGGGAGCGCGCCATGTCTCCGACCGACACCGACAAGCCCATCGCCGCCAGCGGCACGTTCACGTTCGGCTCGCACACGGTGCACCGGCTCGGCTACGGCGCCATGCAGCTCACCGGCCCCGGCATCTGGGGCCCGCCCCGCGACCACGACGAGGCCATCCGCGTGCTGCGCCGCGCCGTCGAGCTGGGCGTCGACTTCATCGACACCGCCGACTCGTACGGGCCCTACGTCAGCGAGGAGCTCATCCGCGAGGCGCTCCACCCCTACGAGCACGTGCTCGTCGCCACCAAGGCGGGGCTGACACGCACCGGGCCCGGCGTGTGGCCCCCGGTGGGCCGCCCGGAGTACCTGCGCCAGGAGTGCGAGATGAGCCTCCGGCGCCTCGGCCTCGAGCGCATCGACCTCTTCCAGCTGCACCGCATCGACCCCAAGGTGCCCGCCGAGGAGCAGTTCGGCCTCTTCAAGGAGCTGCAGGACGAGGGCAAGATCGACCAGTTCGGGCTCTCGGAGGTGTCGGTCGCCGACATCGAGGCCGCGCGCAAGGTGCTGCCGGTGGCCACCGTGCAGAACCTCTACAACGTCGGCAACCGCCAGTCGGAGGAGGTGCTGGTGCACTGCGAGGCCCAGGGCATCGGCTTCATCCCGTGGTTCCCGCTGGCGAGCGGGAAGCTCGTCGAGCCTGGCGGCGCGGTGGCCGAGGTGGCCGCGGCCGTGGGCGCGAGCGCCGGCCAGGTGGCGCTGGCGTGGCTGCTGCACCGCTCACCCGTGATGCTGCCGATCCCCGGCACGTCGTCGGTGGCCCACGTCGAGGAGAACTGCGCGGCCGCCACGGTCACGCTGTCCGACGCGCAGGTCGCCACCCTCGACGCCGCCGCCTGACCCGCCGCTGCTGGAGCCGGGGGGTGCGTCAGCCCGCGTAGCCGTCGAGGAGGCCGTCGAGGCCACTCGGGTGGTGGGGGCCGAAGGCCAGCTGCTCCATGACCCCGAGGCCCACCTTGTCGCCCCACGTGGCGCGCATGACCTGCTGCACGTGCACGCACGACGGGTCGAGCGTGTCGAGGTCGGCCGCGAGGGGTGCCTCGCCGTGCACGGCCAGCTCCCCCTGCCAGATCCCGTGACCCCACTCGGGGTGCAGGTAGCCGATGCCGCGCATGCGGAAGGTGAGCAACGGCTCGAGCTCGATGGTGCTGCCGTCGGGCAGTGACCAGGTGGCGCCACGCGACCGTCGCAGCCCCGGCTCCCAGCGCACCGCGTGCTCGACCCGGCCGAGCGGGGAGCCGCCCGTGTCGGGCCCGAAGAGCGGGTCGCCGGGTGCGAGCACCGGCACCCGGAGGGCGCTCTCGGCCCAGCGCGTGCCGTCGGGCTCCTCGAACACGAGCATGTGCACGCACTCGTCGTCGAACTGCAGCGGCGCCCAGAGGAAGAAGATCTGCGGGGCGCGCTGGGCGGGCGCCGCGGGCGCGGGCTGGCCCACCGGGCGGATGCCCCACGAGCGGTCCTTGGTGGCGCGGGTGGTGGCAGCGCCCACGTCGATGGTGGTGCCGCCGGTGGTGATGGTGCCGGTCCAGGTGCCCATCTGCGTGAGGCGCGTGGCGTCCATCACGAGCCGGGGACCGTCGTACATCGTCTGGCGGGGCTCCTCGACCACCGCGGTGCGGGTGGTGTAGGTGAGCTCCGCGGTGAGGTCGTGCTCCGGCGCGTCGACGATGACGGTGTTCACGCGGAGCGGGTCGGTGATGTCGATCGAGATGGGCCCGACCGTGGTGACCGTGGGGTCGAGCGGCGCCCGGCCGGAGGCGAACACCGAGCGCTGGACGCCGTCGTGCAGCACGCTGAACGCCGCGTCGAGGATGCCCCGGTTCGGGTAGCGGGCCATGGCGATGCCGAAGTAGAGGTCGTCGCGGTACCCGTTGAACCAGAACCGGTCGTAGGCGTCGGGGTGACCGTCGCCGACTTGCGCGACCGGCACGGGTGTCTGGTGGATGGGGTACTCGTCGAACGGGGTGAGCACGTGACTGGACCTCCTCGGCTGCGCCGGTCGGGGACGTCCGCGGGCGCGGCGGGAGTCTCGCAGAAGACGGGCGGCGGGGACGGCTGGACCGCGCTCCGCGCCCGGCGAGCCGACTCGGCCGTTCCCAGGAAGCCTTCAGCCAACCCCAAGCACACCGCGATGCGTCACCCCGATGCTGAGGGCATGGAGACGCCGACCCCCTTCCCGTCACCGGAGCCGCGACGACGAGCCGAGCAGGCACCCCCCCACGACCCCAGCACCGCCTGGTGGTCGGACCGCCCGGCAACGGCGCCGCCCGTGGCTGCGCCCGCGCACCACAGCTCGTGGCCGGGGCACGCACCCGCCCCGGCCACCCCCACGGGAGCGCCCCCCTTCCCTCTGGGCGCTCCTCCGCCGGGCCCGCCGGTGGGTCCACCGAACCCACCGGCGGCGTCCGGCCCACCCTCGTGGCCCCCGACCCCCGGGCCGCGCCCCGCGGCCGGTCCACCCCCGGGCCCGCGCGCGCCGCGCCGCGCGCGCAGCGGGCTCGCCATGGTGCTGGTGGCCCTGCTCGCCCTCGTGGGCGGGACGGCCGGCGGCTGGTTCGCCGGGCACACCGCGTCGGAGCACCAGGTGACGACCTCGAAGGTGACCGTGAAGCGCGTCAGCGACACCTTCTCCGGCAGCACGCTCGACGTCGCCGCCGTGACCGCGAAGACCGAGCCCTCGGTGGTGTCGATCGTGAGCACCATCCAGAGCACCTCCGACGGGGGCTGGGATGGTGGCGATCAGGCCAGCTCCGGCACCGCGGCCGGCAGCGGCGTGATCATCACGTCGGCCGGTGAGGTCCTGACCAACGCCCACGTGATCTCGGGCGCCACGTCGATCAAGGTCACGACCAACGACGGCAGGAGCTACGACGC
>Ga0302321_100002357_pt1 | contig 16219 bp, 12 predicted proteins | sample Fen_T0_1_FD_202505 | JGI IMG/M metagenome (GOLD analysis project Ga0302321, IMG submission 202505) | Peat permafrost microbial communities from Stordalen Mire near Abisko, Sweden - Fen_T0_1 | ecosystem: Environmental > Terrestrial > Soil > Wetlands > Permafrost | place: Sweden: Abisko...
TCGGGCCAGTACAAGTATTCGGGTGGTCTGCACGGCGTGGGCTCGTCGGTGGTGAACGCGCTCTCGGAAGAAATGGTGGCGCGCGTGAAGCGCGACGGCCACGAATGGGAGCAGCGCTACGCACGCGGCGAGGTGGCCAGCAAGCTCACGAAGATCGCCACTGCCCGGGGAACCGGCACGTCCATCTTCTTCCGGCCCGATCCGCAGATCTTCGGCAAGCTGGATTTCTCCGCCGAGACCATTCGCTTTCGACTGGAAACCAAAACCTTCTTGCACAAGGGCCTGAAGATCACCTTCCGGGACGAGGCCGCGGGCACCTCCGAGATCTTGCAGCACGATGGCGGCATCGCCGACTTCCTGACCAAGATCGTCGCGGATCGGGGCAAGGCCGCCACCACGCCTCAGATGTTCTACTACCAGCGCGAAGACCAGCGCGAAGACGGCATGCGCATCGAAGCGGCCTTGCAATGGACCGAGTCGCACGAGGAAACCCTGCGCTCGTACGTCAACGGCATTCCCACCACGCAAGGGGGGGCGCACGAACAGGGACTGCGCCAGGCCATCGTCAAGGCGGTGCGCTCGTTCGTCGACGCTGCCGGCATCGCGCCCAAGAACGTCAACCTCACGGCCGAGGACATTCGCGAGGGCGTGGTCGGCGTGCTGTCGATCTACCTGCACGAACCGCAATTCCAAGGGCAAACCAAAGAGCGCCTGGGCAACCCCGAGGCAGCGCAGATCGTGGATTCCGCCATTCGGCCCGCGCTCGAAACCTTCCTGCTGGAAAACCGGACCTTGGGCGCGACCATCGTCGAGCGCATCGTGCTGGCCGCCAAGGCCCGTGAAGCCTCGCGCGCGGCCTCGCAGGCGGTGTCGCGCAAGACCGCCATCTCGCACCGCCTGAACCTGCCCGGCAAGCTGGCCGACTGTTCATCCACCGATCCGGCCAAGAGCGAGCTGTTCATGGTCGAGGGCGATTCCGCAGGCGGCTCGGCCAAACAGGGGCGCGAGCGCCGCTACCAGGCGATTCTCCCCTTGCGTGGCAAGGTGCTCAACGCCGAACAGGCCTCGCTGCAGAAGGTGCTTTCGAACAAAGAGTTCCAGAACGTCCTATCCGCGCTCGGCTGCGGCGTGGGCGAGACGTTCAATATGGAGCGGCTGCGCTACCACAAGATCATCTTCCTCATGGACGCGGATTCCGATGGACACCACATCGCGACCCTGCTGCTCACCTTCTTCTATCGCCACCTGCGCCCGCTCATCGAGAACGGCTACGTGTACCTGGCCCAGCCGCCGCTCTTTCGCATCGACCACGGCAAGGAAACCTACTGGGCGCTCGACGAGGTCGACCGCGATCGCATCATCGCAACGCTGCCCAAGAACGCGCATCCCGAGATCATGCGTTTCAAGGGTTTGGGCGAAATGCAGCCCGAAGAGCTCAAGCGCACCACCCTCGACCCCACGTCGCGCCGGCTTTTGCGGGTGAACATCGTCGACGTGGCGGAGGCCGATCGTATCCTCGCCGACCTCATGGGCAAGGACGTGGAGGCGCGCTTCAACTTCATCATGGAACGCGCGGCGCAGGCAGATTTGGACCTCTAGGCGCTAGCGCCGGAATCTTCCGCCACCGCCGCCGAAATGCGCGCCGCCACCGCCGCGGGGGGCTGGCGCGGAATAGTTATGCGGGGCGAATCCGCCGCTTGGCGCCGGAGCACCGGTTCGAGGCGCCATGGGCGCTGCGCGGTTTGCTCCCGCTGCTGGCGCAGCGCCGTGCGGGGCAACCGGTGCGGCCCGGTACGCGCCGCCAGGTGCGGGTGCCGCCCCATGCGGCGCCATAGGTCCAGCGCGGTAGGCGCCGCCGGCCCCATGCCAGGCGCTTCCATAGCGTTGCGGGCGCGGAACCGTGGTGATTCTTGGGGCCACGGCGTGGCCGCGGAAGAACGCGCCGCGCGCGTAGTAGTGCGGATAGTGCGAGCGGTAGTAGAAGTGATAGTAGGGCCAATAGGTCCAGAAGAAGGGGTCGAAGGGGCCTTCCCAGTAGAACCACGGACCGACGGTGACGAAGAGCGGGGACCAGGGCCGCCAGAAGTGCCGGTGGGGACCGATCATGAAGCACCAACCGCCGCCGTAAGTGGCAAGGATGGGGTGCGCGCCGTAGTAGCTGAAGGTGTTGCCGGCGTACCCGAAATCCGTCGGATCGCCAATGAAGTAGTAGCAGCCGTTCTGCAAATTGAACAAGCGCAGATCGAAAGGCGGGTAGCCGTGAATGTGCCGGCCAGTCGTGCCGTCCCAGGTGACGCCGGGTTCGATGCGAGTGTCGACCGGGTGCGGGCCCTCGAAGCAGTAGCCGCCGCCAGCCACCGCAACAGGCGGGGCGTCGACGAAGGGCGGGATGGGTGGAGGCGGGCCTTCTTGCTCTGGCCCTGAGGGGGGCGCGTCGTCGGCCGGCACGCCTTCCGCTGGTCCGTTCTGCGCGGCCATGTATCCGTCAGGCAAGGTGGCCTCTTGCGCATGCGCGCCCAGTTCCACCAAGGAAGCGGCGAACAAGATTGCGATGAATGCAGCTGTACGCAACATGGGATACCTCTGCTACAGATTGCCTCAAGGCCTGCATACAGCAAGACCGGCGCCAACCTTTCGCACGGCTAACTTGCCGATTTTGCTCATGTTGGTTCTCATCCACTCACAGGAATGTGGTGCAAACGCGCTCGCCAGGTGTGAATCTGCTTCACGGGGCGGCATTGGCCGTGCGAACTTGTCCGTGAATGCCGCGTGAGTTCCCGGCGGGCTACGCCCGACGGAGCTCAACGCGGGAGTTGGTAAGAACCCTCCCAGGGTTCTTACTTGAATAGGAGAAGAGGATGTCGATCGAAACCCAGCTTCAGGATCTGCTCAAAGAGGCCATGCGCGGCAAGGACGCCCGCACCGCGGACTGCGTCCGGATGATCAAGACCAAGCACATGGAGCGCCGGACCGCGGCCGGGTTCAAAGGCGAGCTTGACGATGCTCTCTGGCTCGACGTCATCACGGCCTACCAAAAGCAGCTGCGCAAGGCACGCGAGGAGTATGCGGGATTGGGACCGCGCGGGGCCGAGAGCTTGCCCCAGCTCGATTTCGAGATCGAACTGTGCAGCCGCTTCTTGCCCAAGATGGCGGGCGAGGACGAAGTCCGCGCGGCGGTCAAGGAAGCCATCACCCGCATGGCCGTCACCGACGCCAAGCAGGCCGGCAAGGTCCAGGGCGACATCATGAAGACCTACAAGGGCAAGTTCGATCCCCCGATGGTCAAGCGGATCATCGAGTCGGAATTGGCCCCCAAGTAGGGCTATCCAAAGTTCGCGATGCGCAGGGCGGTCAGGATCATGCGCGTCGCGGGCGACTGGTTGAGCGTGTAGAAGTGGATTCCAGGCGCGCCGCCGGCGAGCAGGCCGATACATTGGGCCGTGGCTTGGGCCAGGCCAAGCTGCATGGTGGCGGTCGCGTCGTTGCGCCTCCGGTCTAGTTCAGCGCGCAGCAGGGGCGGCACGGTGGCGCCGCACATGCGCGTGATGCGCTCGATCTGGGCCGCATCGGTGATGGGCATGATGCCTGGGACGATGGGGATGGTGATGCCGGCTTTGCGCGCGCGCTCGACGAAGTTGAAGTAGTGGCGATTGTCGAAGAAGAGCTGGGTGATGATGAAGTCGATGCCGGCCCGCACCTTGACGACCAGGTTTTCCATGTCGCGCTCGAGATCGCGGCACTGGGGGTGTCCCTCGGGATAACCGGCCCCGGCCAGGCACAGGCGTTTGCCGTGGCGCTGCCGGATGAAGGTCACCAGGTCGGAGGCGTGCAGGAATCCGTCGGCGGGCTGGACGAAATCGGTGGCATCGGCCGGCGGATCGCCGCGCAGGGGGATCATGTTCTCGATGCCGTTTGCGACCAGGTCATCGACGATCGTCGCGACTTGTTCGCGCGACGCCGACACGGCGGTCAAGTGGGCCATGGCACGCATGCCCTCCTCGTGCTGGATGCGCGTGACCAGATCGACGGTGCGGTCGCGCGTCGAGCCGCCCGCGCCATAGGTGACGGACACGAAGTCCGGGCAGAGATCCCTCAGATCGTGGATGGCGCGCGCCAGGTTGGCCGCCCCAGCCTCTGTCTTGGGCGGAAAGAACTCGAAAGAGAACAGGCGTTTGCCTGAAGCGAATAGGTCGGAGATCTTCATGGTTGGTGCAGTCCTAGCGCGCGCAATGGCCGTCGCCAAGTAGTAGCAATTTTTGCAAGGCCTGTTCCCAACTATCCCCCGACACCTGTTTCACCTAGTATCGCGCGCTCAGCACAGGGAAAAACATGGCCAACACCTTCGACCGCTTCGCTCTCCGCCCCATCCACCGCCGATTCGCCTCGGCCTTGCTTCTCGTCTTTGGTACCGTCGCTGCCATGGATTGCGGCAGCACGAAGAATCAGGGTCCGGTCTCGACGGCGCCGCTGGTTCCCGCGTCCGTCCGCTCCGCGGGCGTGCCCGCGCCCGACGTCGAAGAGCTGCTCGGCCAAATGAGCTTGGCCGAAAAGGTCGGCCAGATGACCCAAGCCTCGCGGGCCGCTTTGCAAGGCGCGGAGGTGCGTGAGTTCTTCCTGGGCTCCGTGCTCAACGGCGGTGACGATCTGGTCAATCCCAACACCCCAGAGGGCTGGGCCGATACCATCGATCGGCTGCAAATGCAGGCGCTGGGAACGCACCTCGGGATCCCTCTCGTCTACGGTATCGATGCCGTGCACGGCCACGCCGGGTTGCGCGGCGCCACGGTCTTCCCGCACAACATCGGGCTCGGGGCCACGCGCAACCCAGACATCGCCGAGAAGGCAGGCAAGGTCGCGGCCGAGGAGATTTCCGCCACAGGCATCAAGTGGACCTTCGCCCCGTGCATCGCGGTTCCGCGCGACGAGCGCTGGGGCCGGACCTACGAGGGCTTTGGCGAAACCCCGGAACTGGCCAGCATGTTCTCGCCGGCCGTGGTGCGTGGTCTGCAGGGTGAAAAGCTAGGCGCGCCGGAATCGGTCATTGCCTGTGCCAAGCACTTCGTTGCCGACGGCGGCACGGACAAGGGCGTGGATCAGGGCGACGCCAAGATCTCCGAGCAAGAATTGCGCGCCATCCACCTGCCCGGCTACGCGGCGGCGGTCAAGGCTGGCGTGGGCAGCATCATGGCCTCGTACAGCGCCTGGAACGGCGAGCGCATGCACGGGCAGAAATTCTTACTCACCGACGTGCTCAAGGGCGAGCTGGGCTTCCAGGGCTTCGTGGTTTCCGACTGGGAAGGCATCGACAATATGAGCACCAGCTACAAGGAAAACGTGGCCAACGCCATCAACGCGGGGGTGGATATGGGCATGGTGGCGGGTGGCTACAACAAATTCATCCGCGCCGTGAAGTCGCTGGTTAGCTCGGGCCGCATCCCCATGTCGCGCATCGACGATGCCGTCCGCCGCATTTTGCGCGTGAAGATCGCGGCCGGGTTGTGGGAGCACCCCATGTCCGATCGCAAGCTCGCCGGCCAGATTGGCTCGGCCGAGCACCGAGCGATCGCGCGCGATGCCGTTCGCCAAAGCGTGGTGGTGCTCAAGAACGACAAGAACGTGTTGCCCCTGAAAAAGGAGGCCAAGGTGAACGTGGCAGGCGCCAAGGCCAACGACATGGGCGCCCAGTGCGGCGGCTGGACCGTGGGCTGGCAGGGCCGGCTTGGCGCCGTGACACCGGGAACGACCATCCAGCGCGCCATCGAGAAAGCCGTGGCGTCGCACGCGCTGGCCTCCGGTGCAGGACAGGCCGATGTGGTCGTGGTCGTGGTCGGCGAAACGCCCTACGCCGAGAGCGCCGGGGACAGCAAGGATCTGACGCTGTCATCCGCCGATCGCGGGACCATTGCCAGCGCTCGCAAATCGGGCAAGCCGGTGGTGACCGTTCTTCTGACTGGCCGGCCCATCATCGTCGAGGACTGGCTGCCCCTGACCGATGCCTTGGTGGTGGCCTGGCTGCCTGGCACCGAGGGCGATGGCGTGGCGGACGTGCTCTTCGGCGACTACAAGCCCACCGGCAAGCTGCCGCACTCGTGGCCGCGCTCGATGAGCCAGATCCCCATCAATCAGGGTGACGCCAAGTACGATCCGCTGTTCCCGTACGGGTTCGGGCTGAGCTACTAGTCCAGCTTTCCGTGTCGGTGGGCGGCAAGAGCAACCTCCAATTGCGGATTGCGATCCAGCAGATGCTCACGGCATTGCGACAAGCCGAGACCTTGCTCCTTCGCCAGCTCCACTAGGAAGGAAGGATCTCAATCCCCATCCGAGGCTACTGCGGGAAGACCGTTGAGTGCCTCGAATGTTGGACTTTGGGGATTTCGAGCCCCGGACTATTGCTTCGTGTAGATGAGGGCGAACGCGTTCGCATAGTCGTAGAACGTGATCGTCGTCGGCGTCGCCTCGAAGCTGGAGGCCATGATGTTGGCCGATAAGATCCCATCGCTGCTGCACGTCGCGCCCGGCAGGAGGAAATGGCCGGACGGGTTGATGGTGAAGTTCTGCCGAAGCGTCGCCGTGGAGGCGTCGTCATAGACCAGCTGGGCCGAATGGCCGCAAAACTGCATCGTGCGCCTCAGCGTACCGCGAGCGCCCGCGATGGCGCCCGGGTAGGCCAGGCTGCCCGTAAGAAAGTAGAGACCATCGAAGATGGGGCCGCCGTTTCCAACTGGTTGAGCGCTGGTCACGGAAACGAGGGGCACGTTCTGCGCCCCATTCGCCAGGGCATTGCACGTGGCGTTCGTGGTCTCGGCTAGCGAGCATACGCCGCCAGCTTCACCACCAACGGCCGTCGCGTCGGCTATTCCGCCATCCAAGCTTCCCACGGAAACATCGGGAGCACTGCCGTCCATGCCGCCAATCGATGCGTCACCGAGAGGCGTGCCCTTTCCACATTCAGTCGCGCACGTCGAGGCGCATGTGGCGGTGGTGGCGGACAGGCAGACGAAGTTGTACCAGTTACGGAAGTTCGTGTCGTTCTGGCAGGAGCCAGCCGCGTAGTCCGAATCCAGACAGGCCGTGCAGACCGCGCCGCTGCGACAAAGCGTAGTGAGCGTTGACAGAATGTATGCGCCATCTACGCATGTTTTGCACGCGGCGGAAACAGGTCCACCGGGACCCACCGCGAACGGAGGACCGGCATCTGGCATCGCCAGTGGCGAGCCGTCGGGATTGACGGCCGTGTCGGCGGCGTTGCAGCTCGATGCACCGAAGGTGCCGGGGGGATAGGACCAGAGAATTTCCTGGCCCGGAATTCCATTGCTGCCCGTCGCCGACTTGCAGCCGCCGAGCGCTCCCGATGGACACGCACTGGCCCAAACATAGCCGTGCGAAGTACAGGTGCTCTGCGCCGCTGCCAGAACGGACTCGTTGCCGGCCAGATACTCGGCGCAGCCGCCAGGGGATAAAATGCAGGCGCCGATGCCCGGAACGGTGATCGGCGTGGTGCCAGTCGTCGCGACGGAGCCGCCCGAGCCCGTCATTCCGCCCGAGGCCATCGAAGTGCCGCCGGTTCCCGAGAGGACGCCGCCGGTTCCCACAGGGATACCGCCCGTGCCCGACCGCGCTCCTCCCGTAGCCCCTGGGATGCCTCCCGCACCCAAGATCGCCCCTCCAGTCCCCAAGGTCGCTCCGCCGGTAGCAGTCAGCGAGCCTCCGACCCCGAAGGTGGCGCCACCCGAGCCTGGCCCCCCCGAAGTCGAATTGGAGCCACAGGCGCTCAAGTACAGGCCCATTCCCATCGAGGCGATCAATCCAATTTTCATATATTCCTTGGGCGGAAGTCTCTTTCCGCGTTGATACAGCAGGTCGGATCTTTTGGTCGGGCCATTAGATGCCGACCGAGTCGACGCGGTGACATGATTTGTTGTTGGGCGTCCCGTTCTCACTCCACATTCGGCGGACGCGTGGCAAGTCGGGTGTCACCTTTTCTCGCTGACCGGCATCTCTCAAAGCTCTCGGGGCGTGTTGCCCTCAACAGGACAAACTGTGTCCGCTCTATGAAATCTGCTGATTCGTCGGTGACGGTTCTTGAAGGGCTGGGCACTCATTCGCAAGGAAGCCATGAATAAGTTACCTAGCCGTATCATTCCCTTGGCCCTCGTCCTCGCCTCGTGCGGCGGGAAAGCCATCCGCACCTATGATCTCGGTACACCGGCGAGCCAGCAGGCGGAAGCCTACATCGAGGCCGAGCGCCCCAAAGCGGCCCGTGACGCCAAGCGGATCGTGATTCCCTATTTCCAGGTCGAATTCGTTCAGCAGAGCAGCGCCTCGGCCAATGTGATGGGCCAGAAGGCCGGGGCAGGCCTGGGTAGCAGCAGTTCCAGGGTGAAGACCACGGTCACCCTGAGTGGCGTGGCACCGACGCAGTTCCAGGCCATCACCAATGATTTTTACGATGCCGTGGTTGCCGACCTGAAGGGCGCGGGGGTAGACGTGGTCTCGCTTGATCAGATGCGTGCGTCGCCCGAGTTCAAGACGCTGTCGGGCCACGGCTGCAAGGACTCACCCGACACCATCGAGCACTTCGACAACATCTCAAAGTTCTACGCGCCCCACGGGATGCAAGTCTATTACCTGCCCAAGGACGAGCGCTTCTCCGGCGCGGCCACGGGCAAGAAATCCGGGCCGTCGATCATTGGCGCGTTCTCGCAGATGGGCGCCGGCATCAGCGGTGTGTACGGCGGCGGCGCCTACAAGTTCGTCGACGAGGAGGTGGCCTTGGCCAAGGCACTTGGGGCCAAGGTGCTGCGCGTGCGCGTGGTCATCGACTTCGCCGACGTCAGCGCCGAGGGCCACAGTGGCGCTCAAGGCGGGACGACCTCGTCCCACAGCGCGGTTCGAATTTCATTCCCTGCGAAGGACACGTTCTATCAATTCAACGGCTCGGACGGCGAGGGCGGCTTCTCGCTCAAGATCCCGCTCGTTTCGGGTGACGGCTTCGCCGAGAAGAAGGATGGCGGTTACAACTCGGGCGGAGGCAAGAACTGGGAGGCGGCGGCCAATGGGACAGCCTACGAGGCCAGCGTGCGCAAGCACTTGGAGGCATTCCGCGGCCTCGTCATGGCCAGGCTCAAGAGCAGCCTGTAGGCCGGCATCACCCGGCAACTCCTGTTTTGAGATCCGCTTGAAAACTAGACACGCCCGACTTGACGGTGTTTGTCGACCTGAGCATGGCCAATCCACGGCTCCGCATTGGGGTATCCGAGCAGTCACCACTCGCCGCTGGGCGGGTCAGCTGAGTGGACCTCGGTGTGGTCGGCCGTGCTCGAAAACTCGACCTGCGGTGGTGGTCGCGCGGAGGTGCGCCGGGGAGCTACGCTGGGGATTCCGAGGTGGTCCAGAATCTTGCGTATCGCTTCTGGCTTTGTGATCGCGGCCTCAGCATCTTCGCCGGTGCTTCCCAGTCGCAACACACGACAGCCTCGGCGTGGCCCTGTCGCGACCAGCCCTGCACGGAGGCATTCGCCAGATGGTTGAGTGGCAGCTGCTGGTCCTTGTCATCCCACGAGCATTGATTCTGTTGGCCGCACTTGCCCGATACCTGAACACTCGGATAGTATCCGCGTGATGTCGGGCGGAGCAATCGGTCTCGTCCTGTTCGCCGCGTTGGTCGCGCTGGCCTTGGGACTGGCCGTGGGCTGGCTGTGGGCCGCGGCGCGGGAGCGGGTGCGCGGTGAGGCCAGGCCGCGCGAGCTGGAAGCGCAGCTGCGCGAGGTGGAGCCCAAGCTGCGCGAGGCCGAAGGCACGGCGCGGGCCGCACTGGCGACCAGTGAAGAACTGCGCCGCTCGCTCGGGGTGGTCGAGGATCGCGCGCACAGGCTTGCGCAGGAACTGGGCGACACCCAGAAGGCGAGGGCGGTGGCCGAAACCCAGGCCATCGAGTTGCGCCGCAATCTCGACGAGCAGAAGGCACTGCTCGACAACGCCGAGTTGAAGCTGGGCGACACTTTCCGCGCCTTGGCAGCCCAGGCGCTCGCTGCAAACAACGAGGGCTTTCTGACCCTGGCGGCGGAAAAGCTGACAGCGGCCCGAAAAGAGACCGATGACACCTTGGCAGCAAGACAGTCAGCCATCGACGGCATGCTCAAACCGGTCAAGGAATCCATCGACAAGGTCGACACCAAGATCCAAGAGCTCGAACGCGAGCGTGGGCAAGCCTACGGCAAGTTGACCGAGCTGGTGCGCAACCTTGCCGAAACGCACAGCAAGTTGTCGTCGGAAACCGGCAATCTGGTGCGGGCGCTGCGCGCCCCGGCTGTGCGCGGGCGCTGGGGCGAGATCCAGCTTGTGCGCGTGGTCGAGCTGGCCGGCATGGTCGAGCACTGCGATTTCTTCCAGCAAGAAACCCTGGCGGGCGACGACGGCCGCTTGCGGCCCGACATGATCGTGAAGCTTCCCGGTGGGCGCAACGTGGTGGTCGACGCCAAGGTGCCGCTCGAAGCCTACCTGGATGCACTCGACGCCACCGACGATGACGCCCGCCGCGCGCACATGGTCAGGCACGCAGCCCAGATTCGCGCTCACGTGCTCAAGCTATCGGCCAAGAGCTACTGGTCCGAGCTGGATCACACACCTGAGTTCGTGGTCATGTTTCTGCCCAGCGAAGCCATGTACAGCGCGGCCTTGCAGGAATCGCCCTCGCTCATCGAGGAGGGCGTGGGCAAGAAAGTCCTCATCGCCACGCCCACGACCTTGATCGCGCTGCTTCAGGCCGTGCACTTCGGCTGGCGGCAAGAGCTCTTGGCCGAAAACGCGCAGGCCATCAGCGCTCAGGGCAAGGAATTGCACGGGCGGCTGGCCACCATGGTCGAGCATTGGGGCAAGGTGGGCACGTCGCTCGAGCGCGCCACCGAGAGTTTCAACAAAGCCGTGGCTTCCTTCGACGGACGGGTTCGGCCTGCGATCCGAAAATTGGAGGAGCTGGGCGCGGCCAGCGACAAGACCATGGGCGAGGTCGGCAGTATCGAGTCGAGGCCGCGCGTACTCGCGCCAGCCGAGGACAGCGGTCGCACTCTGCTTGGCGATTCGTCCGACTCCTAACGCCGAGCCAGGCCCTGCGCCGTCCACACCACGTAGTCGCCGGGCCGGAAGGGCAGGTAGTCCTGGTAGACAAATGTCCGCAGGCTGCCGTCGTCGAAGCGGACGAAGACTTCCAAGGTCCGGCCCGCGTAGCCACCCTGGCTGGAGTTGGCCCCAATCATCGCGCCTTCGGTGGCGCCGACGAAGGTTCCGAAGCCACGGCCACCCAGGGCCGTGCCCAGCACGCCGCCGATGATCGCGCCGGCCACCGCGCCTGCGGCTGGATCACCCTGCTGGTGGCGCTGGGATTCCCGCACGTTCTCGACGCGGCCGTAGAGAACCCAGTTTCCTTGTGGGGTCGGTTGGCCCAAGTCGGTTGTCGCCACTTCGGACGTGGCGCAAGCTGGAATCAGCGCGGCCAGTAGGAGGATTGCTAGGAGCGAGAGCTTGGCTTTCATGCGACACCTTCTTGTGCAATCATGGCTCTGCATGCTGCGTGCCGGCCAGGTATTATTCGCGGCCGCGATCCTGCAGGGAAATGGCGAGATCTTTCCGACGCGCACCCAAACCATGGCAGACGCGCTCCAGGTTGTCGCATCGCGCGTGTGAGGCTTGCTCACGCCGTGAGGAAGCCGCAACATGAATTGCAAAGTTCTGCCTTTGGGCCTAGAGAAGCGACTCAAACTGAAAAGCAGCAGTCATAGGAGAAGCAGATCATGATCTTTTGGAAGAGCGCAAGACTCGGTGTTGCCATTGGCGCGGTGGCGTATCTGGCCACGGCCTGCGCGACGAAGGCACAATCTGGGGCGCTGATTGGCGCTGGCGCGGGCGGGTTGGCTGGCGCGGGCATTGGTGCCTTGGCGGGCGGAGGCAAGGGCGCGGTGGTCGGCGGTGCGGTGGGCGCGGCGGCCGGCGCTGGCGCGGGTGCACTCATCGGCAACTACATGGACAAGCAAGAGAAGGCGCTCAAGGACGTGAAAGGCGCCAACGTCGAACGCCAGGGCGACAAGCTGGTGGTCAAGTTCAATTCGGCCATTCTCTTCGACACTGGAAAGTCCAAGCTCAAGCCCGCCTCGAAGAGCGACCTCACCAACTTCGCCAAGGTGCTCAAAGAGTACAAGGACACTGATCTGGTGGTCGAAGGCCACACCGATAACAAGGGCAAGAAGGCAACCAACAAGAAGCTTTCTTTGGCGCGCGCCAACGCGGTCATCGCACTCTTGCAATCAGAAGGTGTTGACCGCGCCAGGCTGACCCCACAGGGCTACGCCGACGACAAGCCCGTCGCACCCAACAACAACGAGGCCGGCCGCGCGCAGAACCGACGTGTTCAAATTCAGATCACGGCCAATCAGCAACTGCAACAGCAAGCGGCGGCACCTCCGCCCGCGGCGCAGCCCGCGCCACAACAAGTGCAGGCCACGAAGCGCTAGGCCGCCCGCGGCGTTGGGTGTTGAGAGCAAGACGGGATGACTTCGGTGGTGCACCACAGGGATGATCTGCAGCGCGTGGCGCACCGGGCGCTGCGCGACCGCGGCCTGCTCGACACGTTCGAGGGCTCCGCGCTCGAGCAGCTCAATGGCATCCGCGACGCCTCCGCCGAGAACGGCGCAGACATACGCGATTTGCGCGGACTGCCTTGGTGCTCGATCGACAACGACGAATCCAGGGATCTGGACCAGCTATCGGCGGCACTCGATCTGGGCGACGGTTCGGTCAGGGTGTTTGTCGCCATTGCAGACGTCGATACCCTGGTGGACAAGAACACGCCCATCGACGCACACGCGGCCCACAACACGGCATCGATCTATGTGGCTGGGCACGTGTATCCCATGCTGCCGGAGAAACTTTCCACAGATCTCACGTCGCTGGGGCAGGGTGTGGATCGCATCAGCCTGATCGTCGAATACGTCGTGCGCGAAGAGGGCAGCCTGGCGGAAAGTGAGATCAGCCGCGGGATCGTGCGCAACCATGCCAAGCTGACCTACAACGCGGTGGCGGCTTGGATGGATGGGCACGGCCCCTTGCCGGAAGCAGCGGCCAGGGTCCAGGGCATGGATGCGCAGCTTCGCCTGCAGGATGCCGTTGCCGGGCGGTTGCGCGAGCTGCGCCATCAAAAGGGTGCTCTCGATTTTGCGTCGCTGGAAGCGCGGCCGGTGTTCAAGGAAGACGCGATCGTGGGCATGCGCGCCGAGAAACCCAACCGCGCCAAGCGCTTGATCGAGGAATTCATGATCGCGGGCAACGGCGTGGCGGCGCGGTTTCTCGAGGCCAAGGGGCGTCCATCCCTGCGCCGGGTGGTGCGCTCGCCCGAACGCTGGGCCAAGATTGTGGATGTGGCGGCCAGATTCGGCGAATCGCTGCCGGGCCAGGCCTCGGCGCGCGCCCTGGAAGCCTTTCTGGCCAAGCGGCGTGCTGCGGATCCCTTGCGTTTCCCCGATTTGTCCCTGGTCATCGTCAAGCTGATGGGCGCTGGCGAGTATGTGGCCGAGCGGGCGGGGGATTCGCACGCGGGCCACTTCGGTCTTTCGGTGAAGGACTACACCCACGCCACCGCACCCAACCGGCGCTTCTCCGACTTGGTCACCCAGCGCCTGCTCAAGGCGGCGCTCAGCGACTTGCCATCGCCCTATGCCCTTTCTGAGTTGAGCGTGATCGCCAGCCGCTGCACCGAACAGGAGAGCAACATCGCCAAGGTCGAGCGGCAAGTGCATAAGTCTGCCGCCGTGTTGCTGCTGGAGAAGCGCGTGGGCGAGTCCTTCGACGGTCTGGTCACCGGCGCGGCCGACAAGGGTACCTGGGTGCGCATCCTCGATCCGCCGGCGGAAGGTCGGCTGGTACAAGGTGCACTCGGTCTGCACGTGGGCGACAAGATCCGCGCGACCCTTTTGTCGACGGATTTTGAACGCGGCTTCCTGGACTTCGCGCGCGTCCGCTGACGGGGCAGCCGGGGCCGGTTGGCTGGCGGCTTTCCCGCTTTTGGAAAGGTGCTAGCATGCCCTTTCCAACCGAGGAGGGCGACGACATGAGTGACGTGACCAACAATCCGTACGAAGCACCCAAGGCCGATGTGAATGCGCAGGCAGTCGATCCAGGACCGTCGGGCTCGCTGGAAGACGCCCTGGCCGGCCGCTATGACTTCGACATTGGCCAGGTCATGCGCGAAGCGTGGGAGCTGACCCGAGGCATGAAGGCGTCCTTCTGGGGCGCGGCCATCATCGTGTACGCCATCATGGTCGTGTTCGCCCTTATCGCCGGCAGCGTGGCGGGCAAGAGCCTTCCCTTGCGTTTTCTCACCAACGTCGCCTTCGGCACCATCAGTCCGGTGCTGCTCATTGGCATCATCATGATGGGCGTGCGCCGTGCTGCAGGCTTGTCCATCAACTTCTCGACCGCGTTCAGCTGCTTCGATCGCGCCGTTCCGGTCTTCTTGGCCGGGCTTCTCACCACCGTGCTGACCTATCTTGGCATCCTTCTGCTCGTCATCCCTGGCATCTACTTGGCCATCGCCTACTGCATGACCATGCCTCTCATCGCCGATCGGCGCCTGCCGCCGTGGCAAGCCATGGAAACTTCACGCAAGGCGATCACCAAGCGCTGGTTCCCGTTTTTTGGTCTCCTGCTTGTGGTTGGCCTGCTGGTTGCTCTGAGCGCACTTCCGCTAGGGATCGGCCTCATCTGGACCGCGCCTTGGGCCATCAATGTGATCGGTGTGGTCTACCGCCGCACGTTTGGCGTGGCCCAGACCATTTGACGTTCGAGGTCATTGGCTGCCAAGCAAGATAGGCAAGATAGGCAAGATAGGATAGTTCGTAAGGTTCCGCCTGGCCGGGGCACGAGACCAAGGCAGCATGTCGAACAGCCAGCTCCACAACAGCGGTGAACACCCGGCCATCGGCGCCGAGGTGGACGCCTCCGATCCCGAACGGCTCTTCGACCACCTTTACGAAAACTACCAGCCGTTGGTCGAACGCTGGGTTCGGCGTCTGGCGGGGCCAAGCGCCGAGGTCGAGGATCTCATTCACGATGTCTTCGTGGTCGCGCTCCGCCGGCGCAGCGAGTTTCGCGGCGATGCCAAGGTGTCCACCTGGCTGTTCCGCATCACCGAGTTCGTGGTGCGCAAGCGCAGGTTCCGCCGCAAACTGAGGCAATGCCTGGATGTGCTTCATCGCGCGCACGAAATCGCCATCGTGACGCCCAGTCCGACGCCGCTGGAAGTGGTCGAGCAGCGGCAGCAGGCCGCCAGGCTGTACGCCGCCCTGGATCGGCTGCCCGACAAATACCGCACCGCCATCATCCTGTGCGACATCGAAAGCGCAGGGGCCGAGGAGGCCGGACAGCTTCTGGGGCTGTCCGCCAACGCGGTCTGGGTGCGCGTCCACCGGGGACGGGCCATGCTTCTCGAACAGTTGACCCGTTGCCATGGGAGGGCCGAAGTATGAGGGCCTCGAAGAAACCGTCATCCGACGACATCCGCGCACGCTATCTCGGTGAGATCGCGCCGCTGCTCGATGCCGCCAGGCAAATCGATAGTCTTACCGAGGTGCAAACCAGGCAGGTTCGCAAGCGCATCGTACGTACCCTGTTCCGGACGCGGTTTCTGAGCTTCCGCGTGCGTCTGGTACCGGTGCTGGCTGCACTCGGCATGTTGGTGATCGGTGGGGCGGCCTTTGCCATGGCCGAGCGGCTGGGGCTCCTTCCCAGGCTTGGCGCGAAGACGCCAAGCGTGCCGGCTGTCCAGCCCAAGCAAGAGATGCGCAAGCGCCGCGGCAGTGGTGCGCGGCCCTCTGTCCGCGGCCCTGCGCCGGGCTCGCCTGAAGCCGCCACCCATGCCGACGACTCGGCAGGGGCCGACGGAGCCGCGGTGGTGTTGCCCGAGATACCCGATCCGCTGCTTCTTCCCGTGGCGGAGGCGAGCACCTGGGGTTGGTCCCTGCTATCCGAAACTCGCGCGCCCAAGCCAGCGCTACCTGCAGCCCCGGCAACGGTCTCTGACCGCGGTGCAACCTCTCCAGCCGCGGATCCGGTCAAACCCCTACGCCGGCCGGCCAAGTTCATGGCCTACACCGAACCCGCGCCGGCGATGACCGTCCCTGCGCCGGTGATGGCCGCGCCCTCGCCATCCTTTACCGGGCAGGCCGCGCCT
>Ga0302321_100002360_pt1 | contig 16214 bp, 13 predicted proteins | sample Fen_T0_1_FD_202505 | JGI IMG/M metagenome (GOLD analysis project Ga0302321, IMG submission 202505) | Peat permafrost microbial communities from Stordalen Mire near Abisko, Sweden - Fen_T0_1 | ecosystem: Environmental > Terrestrial > Soil > Wetlands > Permafrost | place: Sweden: Abisko...
CGTTGTCGAGTTATTGCGCCGGGAGGGTGGCTCGCTGCATGTGCGCGGCGTCGATATGCTGGACGGAACGCCGATTCTCGACATCAAGCCTTACCTTTCCAACATTCCAGCGGAGAAGCTGCGACGTGGATGGCTGGCGGAGGCAGAGGCGCGGAAAGCATAACTTCCCGCGAGTTCCCGCGTCCTGCGAAGCACTCTTGAATGTGATTTATTTTCCGATGCAGAAGGTTGAAAAAATTAAGTTAAGAATGTCGTCGGGGGTGGTCTGCCCAGTCAGCGAGTCCAACGCCGCGAGCGCCCTGTAAAGATCCAGCAGAATCATTTCGTGAGGGATGGATGCGGCGTTGGATTGCGTTGCATCGGCCAAGGCTGTGAGCGTAGCGGCGATGGCCTGTTGGTGGCGCAGGCTGGTCAACATGCCGGGTTCGGCGGCGGCTCCGCCGGTGGCCAGCGAGAGAATGCGCTCGCGCAGCGCGGGGATGCCTTCACCGGTCAGCGCCGAGGTGGCCAGCACGGGCAACGCGCCACAATCTGGCAGCGAATGGCCGCCTTCGATCAGATCGCTCTTGTTGACAGCAACCACCGCGGGACGGCTCTCGACGGCGGCCAGCAAACGGCGCTCTTCATCGTTGAGCGGCTCGGTCGCGTCCAGCACCACCACCACCAGTGCGGCGTCGGCCAGCGCCTCGCGGCTGCGCGCAATCCCAAGCTGCTCCACTTCTTCGGCGGCCTCGCGCAGACCCGCCGTATCGACAAGTTCCAGCGGTATGCCATCGAGAGAGATGCGCTCGGCAACCGTGTCGCGCGTTGTGCCGGGAGTTGCTGTCACGATAGCGCGGTCACGCTCGGCGAGACAGTTGAAGAGCGAACTTTTGCCGGCATTTGGCCTACCAACGATGGCCAGCGTCAGTCCGTCGTGGACGATGCGCCCGCGTGCGAAGGAGGCTTCGAGAGCTGTGAGCGGCGGTGTCAGTTCGCCGATGCGGCGGGCGATCTCAGTCTGCGGGGTAACATCGATATCGTCCTCGGCAAAGTCGATGCCGGCCTCGAGCAGTGCGATGAGTTCCACCAGTGCGAGCTTCACCGGCTCGACGCGCCGGCTGAGCGCACCACCCATCTGACTGGCGGCCAACCGGGCCTGCGTGAGAGTCTGCGCCGCGATCAGATCGCGCACCGCCTCAGCCTGCGTGAGATCGAGTTTGCCGGAAAGAAAGGCACGCTGGGTGAATTCGCCCGGCTCGGCCAGTCGCGCACCCAGCTTGAGGGCGCGACCCAACAGCATTTCCAGAACGACCGGCGATCCGTGAGCGGCGATCTCGATCAGGTCTTCAGAGGTGTAGGAGTTAGGCGCTGCATAGAAAGTAACTACTGCCTCGTCGATGCGCGCCGCATGGGAATCGGACTCATCATCCAACACATCGGCCAGCCGTGCACGGCCGTGTTCGAGGGGCTGGCGCAGGCGAATCAGTTGAACGGCGATCGACGCAGCCTGGGGGCCGCTGAGCCGCACAATCCCGATGCCGCCGCGCCCTGGAGGGGTGGAGATCGCTGCAATCGTATCGCTGTTTGAGTCCGTAACATTCATGCGCTGCAATCAGTGTAGATGCTGCAGCCTGAAGTACGAGAGGCACGTCTATAATCCATACATTCGCTGAGACGATCCGCAGTTCGATGCCAAAGTGCACTCCGGCGTAGCAGGGCGATTTCAGAGTTGAAAGAACGGGTTCTTCATGGCCAGTTGCACAATGAGTTTGATCAAAACAGTGGCTATCGCGATCATTGCGTTCGCCGCAGCGGGAACTATGGCGCAACAGCCGACGGCCGTTTGGCAAGGCATTATGCGCAACGCAGCCGGAGCGCCCATCTCCGCAGCCACAGTCCGGCTGGCTTCGAAGACCGCAACAGCCGAAGCGATCACCGGCGCAGATGGCAGCTTTCAGGTGCGGGGCCTCGCGCCCGGAGAGTATCGTCTCTCAGTCGAATCGAAGGGCCGCAAGATGGACTATGCGCTTCCCATCGAATTGGCTTCAGACGCAAGCGGGGCCAAGGTTGCCGTTACTCTTTCGGAACGGGGCGAGGTGACCGTCACCGCTCCTAAAAGCCAGGAGGCAACCGGCGGCGAGCAACTGTCAAGCCAGGCCGTGAGTGAACTGCCTCTCAATAAGCGCGACTTCAGCTCTTTGTTGCTGCTGGCCGCCGGCACCATGACCGACGCCAACGGCTCAACCAACTTTACGGCGCAGTTTGCCATCAATGGCCAGCGCGGCGTCGAGGCCACCTTTGCCCTGGACGGCGCCGACATCAGCGATCCGGAGATGGGTGGTGCGACCTTCTCAAACTTCAATGTAGACGCGGTCGAAGCGATCGATTCGAGCTCCGGCTGGATGCCGGCTGAGATCGGCCGCGGCGCTGCCGGCTTCACGAACATCCGTACCCGTTCGGGAGCAAGCGGATTCCACGGGTCTTTCTTTGAGTTTGTGCGTAACTCGGCATTTGATGCACGCAACTACTTCGACCATGCCACTGCCGCGTACCCCGGCCGCATTCCGCCCTTCCGCCGTAACGAGTTTGGCTTTACCAACGGCGGCCCGATTTTTATTCCTCATGTTTATGATGGCCGCAAGCGGAGCTTTTATTTCACGGAGTATCAAGGCTTTCGGCAAGTGCTTGGCACTACCCAGGTGATGCCCGTGCCCACTGCCGCGCAAAGACCGGGGAACGGCTGTCAGACCAATCCGCAGATCGTTTGCAACACCGTAACCTTTGCAGACAAGAGTACCGACACGCTCTACATTCCTGTCCACTCAGACATTGCGGCGATTCTCGCACGCTATCCGCTGCCTAACTTGCCGGGCGGGCCTTTCGGCGCGAACACTTATGCAACCGCGTCGAAAGTAACTACCAACGCCAACCAGTTCTCGCTGCGCCTCGATCACGAATTCTCGAGCAAAGATCGATTCTTTGCACGCTTCAGCATAAACAATCTCACAGGCCCCACCACTAATCCAGATCAGACGGCGCTCGATCCTTCCTTCGGTATCCAGTTCTTCGACCGCCAGCGCAACGTCGTCGGGACTTATACGCGCACTGTCTCGCCACGCCTGGTGCTGGAATCCTCCATCAGCATCACACGTTCGACGCCGGGTTTTCCCACGCCCAACCGAACCGACCCGGCGGTCAAGTTCAACGACGGCCTCTTCGAGTCCTTCAACTCAGCAGCTGGATCGGTGATGCAGGCCTATGGAAATCTTTTTCAAGGCCGGGAGAATGTTGCCTTCACCACAGCGCATCACAACTTCAAGGCAGGCGCCGAGGTACGCATCAATCGCGATACAACCTACTGGGGCATGAGTCCCAACGGCGAATACGACTTTGGCGGCGGTGCAGCTTTTTATGCGGGAACCGACGAGCAAATTCTTTCGGCGAGCGGCACCCATAACGTGAGTTATGGCGAAAAGCTGCCGGATACCTTGAGCAGTTTTCTTGCCGGCAGTCCTTTCTTCTACACCGTTGCAGTTGCACCGTCTTACTTCTGGAACGGTACTCACATTGGTCCGGCGGCGATTACCCGCAACAATGCCAGCGCTTATTTCCAGGATAGCTGGAAAGTTACACCCACTCTCACGCTTGATTACGGTCTGCGCTGGGATCTCTACACACCCATCACCGAGCGCGCTCGCCGAACTTCAAGCTTTCGCACAATCAATGGCACGCAGCAATTCGTCATCAATCCGCAACCTGGCTACCGCACGGATTGGAATGCCTGGGGGCCGCGTGTTCAGATTGCATGGCAAGTTACAAGCAAGTTATCAGCTCATGCCGGCGGCAGCATCATGGCCATACCGCCAAATATCTGGCAGGATAACTCACTTACCGGCTCCACGCCTTTCGTGGCTTACCCGCGCGTGCTTTCAGCCGCGGGAGCGCCGATCAACTACGGACTTCAAATTACGCCAGCTGAGCTTCCCCGAGCCTATACAACGAACGGAGCCGGTATTTTCGCCTCCGGAAAGACCAACACCGTCGCGCCGAACACGGTGATGGACGTGGACCGCTACGAGCAAGACATGGCGGCTCTTACGCCTGGGCATGGCGTCAGTGATTTGAGTCTCAACGGCGTCGACCGTTCCTTTGGCAACGGTACCTTGTACACGTGGACGGCGGGAGTCGAACGCAAGTTCGGCAACCTCACCGCCAGCGCGAGTTATGTGGGCACGGCTGGAGTCAAGCTGCCGCGCAACAGCTTTCCCAACGGCTATCCGAGCGCCGATCCGGCCTTCGCGCCTCACACCAAATTTGACAGCGCAGGCAAAGTTATTGGTGGCTTCGGCGTTGAGACCGTAATTATGGCCGACTCGCACTCCAGTTATCACGCACTGCAAACCTCGCTCTCTGGAACCGTGGGCCATGGAGGGCCGGGCATACAGGCGAGTTATACATGGGGTAAGTCGATCGATAACACGAGCGGAATGGTCAACAGCCCCGCCCCGCAGAATCCTGAGGACATGCGCGCTGAAAGAGGGCCTTCATCGTTTGATGTTGCCCACGGCTTCGGCCTGAGCGCGGCACAGGATTTGCATTTGGAGAGCGTACATTTCCTGAGGCCCATCAGCAAGAAACTCACTGACGGCTGGGAGATGCTCAGCATCTCTAGCATCAGTTCCGGCTCGCCATTCACGGTCTTCAGCGGCATCCAGCAGACCGGCGCGGGGTCGAACGGCGTCGACCGCCCTGACCAGATCGCTAGGCCGCATCTGTCTACCGCGCGCAAAAACCGTCAGGACTATTTTGGAGAGGGTGGCAATAATGGTGCGGCTTTCTTCTCCATTCCCGTACATCTGCCCGGAGGAACAGGCCCCAATCAAGGCCGCTTTGGCACGCTCGGGCGCAACAGCTTTCGCGGGCCTGCGTTTTATAACTTTGATTTCGCATTTATCAAAGACACACCCTTTGGCCGCCGCAAGAGTGGGGCGGAGCGCATGGATCTGCAATTCCGCTCGGAGCTCTTTAATCTCTTCAACATTGTCACGATGGGTCTACCGTCGAATATGCTGCAGGTCAACCAGGCCAGCGGAGCGATTCTCAGCGACACGGGCTTCGGCCAGATCAGCAAAACCGCCGGCAACTCAAGGCAGATTCAGTTCTCACTCAAGTTGATTTACTAACAGTGGATTCGTTTGCATTTGCCTGACCTCCAGCGCTCGGCATACCATTCATTCTTGCTCGATCGGTTCACGAAGAGGATTCAAATGACACTCCGGAACACGCTTTCAGCCACGCTAATGGCAGCCTTGACCCTCGCTTTTTGCAGTCAATCAAGCGCACAGCAAGCTGCACGCCACACGTTCGATCTCACCATCAACAAGCCCGAGTCAGTGGGTTTCTCTTCCGAGCGGCTGGAGCGCCTTCACGCGCTGATCCAGGGAGAGATCGACCAGAAGCAGCTTGCCGGCGCCGTCACCATTCTTGCGCGCCACGGCAAGGTCGTGGAGTACCAGACCTATGGCCAGCGCGACATCGCCACGAATACTCCGATCACCAAGGAAACGATCTTCCGCGCCTACTCGATGAGCAAGCCTGTCACCGGCGTAGCGATGATGATTCTCTACGAACAGGGTAAGTGGCTACCGTCCGATCCTATCTCAAAGTACATTCCAGAGTTCGCGCATTTGAAGGTCTTCAAGGGTGTCGACGCGGAAGGCAAGATGATTCTTGTCGAGCCGGATCATCCGCCAACCATGCGCGAGTTGATGACGCACACGGCAGGTTTTACTTATGGCTCCATGGGCAACACCATGGTGGACCAGGCTTACCGTGACGCGAAGGTGATGCAGTCGCAAACGCTGCAAGAGATGATTGACAAGCTGGCGAAGATCCCCCTGCTTTATCAGCCCGGAAAAGGATGGACGTATAGCTGCTCGATGGATATTCAAGGCTATATCGCCGAGAAGCTTTCAGGCCAAAAGCTGCCTGACTTTATGCACGACCATATCTTTGCGCCGCTGGGCATGAAGGACACGGGGTTCTACGTTTCCGCGGAAAAGCGCAGCCGTTTTGCGACGAATTACAAGGGGACTCCTGACGGCGGAATCACTCCTTACGCGGAGGGCGGCGGCGCGCCAACCGATTACGCGACGGAGCCGACGATGCCTTCAGGAGGAGGTGGCCTTGTCACTACGATTGAAGATTACTACCGCTTCGCATCGATGCTGGCGAATGGCGGCGAGTTAGGTGGCACGCGCATCCTGGCTCCCGCAACAGTCAAGCTGATGAGTTCGAACCATCTGCCGACTTCGCTGCTCACGGGCGAGTTTGGCATCGGCCTGTCGATGATGCGTCCTGGCTTTGGCTACGGATACGATTGCGCGGTGATCTTCGATCCGTCGGAGGCAAATCTCACCGACGGCAAAGGAACCTACTTCTGGGATGGCGCGGCGGGCACATGGTTTTGGGTCGATCCCACCAATGACGTTGTCTTCATAAGCATGATCCAGCGCATGAGCAGCCCCGACAATCACAGCCTGGAATATAGGGGCCACACCGTCGTCAATCAGGCGCTTGTTGATCCGTCAAAGTAACCCCTCAAAAACCCTTTGGCAGAGGCTCTGAGGAAAGCTAATTTCGTCCTGACAATCGTCAACGTCATCTATGCAGAAGGTGATGCAATAATCACAAGAAATAAGGAGCGTAAATTCCAATGTGCTCAGCGGCGCGTCAAGCTACTCGATTTCGTGCCAGGACCTATCTCCTGCTTGTTCTTCTCGGCGCCCTCGTCTTTTTTGTGGGTTTGAAGATAGCCTTTGTAGTTCAGGACAGGTGGGGGCATGAGGCCTTTATTCGATGGGATGGGCTTGCCGGTTTTACGTTATTTCTGTTTGGGCTATTTGTAGCTGAAAGCGAGAAGTTCCTCCGAAAGTGGAGGTTTTGGGTGGTGACCGCGATTCTTCTGATGGGGCATTTGGCAGCTTTTGCCATGGTGCTTACACACGTTGGAGAATGGAAGCTGAGTTGGTTTATCGTGATGGTCATCGAAGCTCCACTCTTCTTCTTCGTTAGAGACAAGTTCGTATTGCCCCGCTCAAATGAATGCCCGTAGTTAATTATTCGGAGTTGAGATTGTCCCATCTATTTTTCCACTTCGCGGAAAAGATGGGACCTCTCAACCTAAAACGTGCATTCTTATTTCAATAAATCCATCGCCATCGCGGTCATCGCCGTAACTCCCGTCGGGATTGCCTTTTCGTAGACTGGCGCAAACAGTGCTGAGTGCAGCCCAGGCAGCGGCACGCCGGTTTTGCGGCTCTCGGCGAGCTTTCCCGCATCTGCCGCGCCCAGCCTGAACATCACGGCGGGAATCTTGCCGTTGAGAGAGAATAGCCCCACATCCTCCGAGCCCATCACCGATTCGGCAGTGTCCACGCGTTCCGCTCCTAACGCCGTGACGGCAACCTTGCGCAAACGTTCGGTAAGTGCAGCATCGTTGACTGTAACGGGCGTGCCTTCGTCCGCAATTACTGTCGGCATGCGATCGGCGGGGATGCCATAAGCCTCAGCCAGCCCATTTGCAGTGCGGCGCACGGCGGCAACGATCTGGTCGCGCTCTGCGAGTGAGTAGGTGCGCAGCGTCATCCCCATCGTCACTTCATCGGGAATGATGTTGCTTTTCGTGCCACCGTGAATCGTGCCCACGGTGAGCACGGCGGGCTGCTGCGGATCGATCTGGCGGCTGACGATGGTCTGCGCCACCAACACAAACTCAGCGGCCAGCACGATGGGATCTTTGCCGGCCTGCGGAGCGGAACCATGCCCGCCAATGCCGCGAATGGTCACATTGATTGTGGTCGCGCTGGCCATCATCGGTCCGCCCTTTAGCGCCACTGTGCCCGCCGCATGAGCCGGATCGTCGTGCTCGGAGAGGACAAAATCTGGCCGCCCAAAGCGATCATAAAGACGATCAGCCATCAGCGCCGAAGCGCCTTGCACCACTTCCTCTGCGGGCTGGCCGATCAGCATCACCGTCCCATGCCAACGACTCTTGCGCGCAGCCAGTTCGCGCGCCGTTCCCAGCAGCACCGTCATGTGCAGGTCGTGGCCGCAGGCGTGCATCACGCCCACATGCTGGCCTTGCACATTGGTCGTCTTCACCGTGCTTGCGTAGTCAAGGCCGGTCTTCTCATCCACCGGCAGTGCGTCCATGTCCGTGCGAATCAACAATCGCGGCCCCGGCCCATTCTCCAGCACAGCGACTACGCCGAAGGCCTGCGTCCCGTCTTCGTACTTGCCAACGTGTTCTGTGACTGCATAGCCCAGCTTGCGCAGTTCACCGACCAAAAACGCAGAGGTCTGCTCCTCGTGGCGCGAGAGTTCCGGGCTGCGATGCAGATGCTTATAGGTCTCAGTGAGAGCGGGCAACTGGCGCTCGACGGATGCAGCCAGATCAGACTGACCGGCGACGCCTTGCGCAGCCAGCGGCATGGCAGCAGCGACCACTGCAGCCGCAACAAGAAAACGCAGAAACATTGAGAGGACCTCCAGACAGTGGCGGCAACAGGCCTGTATGCGCCAGCCTAACACAACGGCTGCCGAGACTCTCTGCTCTGCACCCGCGATCGCGCAGCGGTTCCGATATTACGAACAGGGCGGGATTCAACGCCCGCTCCGGTTCATCCTCTTTGCGCGCCCTTTCATCTGATTTTCCAACCCTTCGTCAAGAAGGTCGCAACTCAAGGGCCCTCTGCCGGTAATCTTGTCTTGAAGCCGAAGGAGAGTTGTATGGGAGCAACAAAGTTCGAGTTCCGGCTGCGCGTGGCGATCATCACGGTGATCCTCACGCTGGGTTTCTGGTCGCCTTGGATCGAGCTTTGGAGCATTGGCGAACGCACGCCGCTGATGGCGCGGCTGGCCTTCGTAATTACGCGCCTTGGGCTGTTTCGATTTGCAGTTTCTGTGCCAGTGGTGATCGCGCTTGCTGCGCTTCTGGCTGCGATTGCGGTCGTGCTGCGCGTCTGGGGCACTGCATGGCTCGGGACGAACAAAGTGCTGCATGGCCAGATGAAGGCCGGCGCTGTGATGGCCGATGGGCCGTATCGCTACGTACGCAACCCGCTCTACATAGGCTCGTGGTGCATGTTTGCCGCCATGGCCTTTGTGATGCCGACGAGCGGCGCGGCCTTTGCCATGATTCTTCTCACGGCCTTTCTACTGCGGCTGATTTTCGGCGAAGAAGCCTTTCTCACCAGCCAGCTCGGTCAGCCTTATCTGGATTACCTGCGTGCCGTTCCGCGACTGTTTCCGCGGCTACGCATCAAGTTGTGGCCCGATGGAATCCAACCGACTGGCCGCAAGCCGCAATGGCTCCGCGCTACCCTCTCTGAGGTGAACCCCATCGGCGTCTTCATCACCATGGCATTTCTCTCCTGGAACTACGACGACAGTCTCATGGTTCGCGCGATCATCATCAGCCTTGGCATTTCACTGGTTGTCCATGCGCTGCTGCCCAACGCGCCACAAGAGTCAGGCCCGGCAGAGTAAGGCATCGCCCAAACAGCAAACGGGGAAGAGCCTCAAAGGCTCTTCCCCGTTTGTGTCCGCAGTCCGGAACAACTACTTCTTCGGTGGGGCGATGACGTCCTTGGCGGCCTTGGCCACGCGGAACTTCACCACGGTCTTCGCCTTGATCTTGATGGCGGCGCCGGTCTGGGGGTTGCGGCCGATGCGGGCCTTGCGCTCTGCCTTGACGAGGCGGCCGATGCCGGGGATCACAAATACGCCGTTCTTCTTCGTTTCCTTCACGGCGGTCTCAGCCTGCAGGTCAAGGAAGGCAGCGACTTGCTTGTTGGTCAGTTCGAGCTTTTCGGCCAGAAGCCGAATGAGGGCGGTCTTGGTCAATCCAGTTGCCATTGTGTTCTTCTCCTTTTTGGGCGACCCTTGGGTGCGCCGGTGTTGCCTGAGTTTCGTTTACTTCCAATTGCGAGGCGCGTTCCGCATGGAGGGAGTGCTACCCGGGCAACACTTGCACGAAACCCTTGATTCATGCGGGTTCAGAGACCCCGTCGTTCGTTACAATGCGACTTTGAGATGGGCAAAGTCAAGGCAAAAACCGCATTTTCCACAATTTTCTTCTGCTTTTGTGGGGTTTTTGTCTGTTTTTGGCGTTTTTTACCCTGTTTTGCAGGGTTTGATCGGCCGTATTGGCTCAAAAATCTAACCCTGCGAGGATGCCTCAATCCAGGCCGAAAAGCACCTTTTTCTTCGGCGCGAGGGTCGCAAGGATGGGAGTGTTCAGCGCATCCACCACCGGCGCGGCCAGCTTGAAGTGGCGAATCACCGTGGCGGCAATGTTGGCCTCAAGCGCGGCGGCAGCCGGCAGCGTTGTGGCCAGTCCCCACTGCCGGCAGCGAATCAGATCCATCGCCGGATGCTCTTGAGGGAAGCCCTTGGGCGGACGGGTCAGCGCGTTGCCGTCAATTTCGTCAAATGCCTTTCGCAGGGCTGCCGTCCGCAGGACTTTGCGGAACTCCGCATGATGATCGAGCAGCCAGTGACGAATCGCGGCTAGTTGATCCTTCTCTGGCATGTAGGCTCCGGCGGCGATCACCACTTCCTTCGCGCTGATGTGAAAGTAGTAGCCCGCGCCCGAAGTCTTTTCCATTCCCTGCCGAGACCACCAAGCGGCCACGTGATCTTTATAGGGTAGCTTGTTGTTGCTGAAGCGGGTGTCGCGATAGATGCGGAAGAGGCTCTTCTCCGCGGGCCGCACAAACGCCGGCGCAAAGCTCTCCATCGCCTCGTTGACCATGCGAATGATCGCCAGCATCGGCTCTTTCAGCTCAGCCTCGAAGACAGCCTTACGCGGCGTGAACCACTCGCGGTCGTTGTTGCGCGCGAGATTGCGAAGGAACTTGAGGCCTTCGGGGCGAAGGTGGGCGGGTGCTGAATTGCCGGTTGCGGCGCTTTTGCTGGCTGTCGTCTTTTTGGTGGTCATAACAGATGCAGTGTACCGCGGCGGTGTCATAATGCATTCACCTTTTGAGCGACCCCGGCGACCTTCACCCTCAACGCTGTCATCCTGAGCGACCGCAGGGAGTCGAAGGATCTGCAGTTGCTTTTCCCTTCCCCGGCCAGCCCACTCAGAGATAGAATCCGCTCGATGGAAGAGCACTCCTATTTCACCTACATCATGGCCAGCCGCAGCCGCACACTATACATCGGCGTCACCAGCGACTTGCACAAGCGCGCATTCGAACACAAATGGCGCGAGCACGAAGACAGTTTCACCACACGCTACAACTGCGACCGCCTGGTTTGGTTTGAACGCTTTGGAGAGATCACTTCGGCCATCGAGCGCGAGAAGCAGTTGAAGGGCTGGAAGCGTTCCAAAAAGATCGCCCTGATTGAGGCATCGAATCCAGCCTGGCTTGACCTGAGCCGGGATTGGTACGACCTGGAGCCAGCCGACTATGGCCGCGCACTGGATCGAATGAACAACTGACCGCAAGAAAAGCAACTGCAGATCCTTCGACTCCCTGCGGTCGCTCAGGATGACAGCGCTGTGTACCTCGGAGCTACCTGATCACCTTCTGGACGGAAGTAGGCGAATACTGCCGTCTGCTCGCGACGTAAATGCACCTTCGGTGATTTCATGGACGGCCCCAGATCAGTTCTGTGATGAGGTATTCCGGCCCGAAACGTCTGACTGTGACCGTTACCGCCTCACTTCGAATTGCGACATAAGCCCAACCTTCATTATCGAGCGACGAATTGCCTAACTCGCCGTTGTCCATTACTTCCACATCGGGTAGAGCATCAGTATCGGTAAGACTCATCATCTCCTCGAAACTCCCTTGAAGCTGTACTACTGAGTACTGATCTTTTAGATCTGGGCTCAACATACCGTGCGCCACATCATAATCGCCTTTAAGCAGGGCCCAGGCGAACATACAACCGACGACGCCGTGCGGCATTTCTCTCGTTTTCATGTCAGCCTCACCTGATCACTTTCAATGCTCCCCTGAAGAGCCCGTCGAAATCAGCTACCAACGCGGCATCCTTCGCGACGGCCCGCTCGATACCTTATTCGACGCCGGGGCGCTGATTGCCCGGATTCACGAGCGCCGAGACCACCTCGTCGACCGCCGCTCCGCACGAGCGGCAGAAGTGCGTAAAAACGGTCTGCCGTACTTTACAAACAGGGCAGTCGTGAAACACGAGCAGCCCGCAATGTACGCAGAAGTTGTTCACTGGATCGCCTGTCTCGAACGGCCGCTCGCACCCTGGGCAAACCTTCTTCGCAAGCCGGGCTTGCGCGACATCGTAGCCGAGATCCTTCCTGCGCTGCGCCTCCGGTTTCTCTTCGGCAGACTTCTGCTGTTCGAGGTAGCGACGCAGCGAACGAATCGCATACACGCCGAGGAATACAGTGAGCACGATGCCCACGATGTACCGGACATATCCCCCGTAGCTGGGCAGATAGGGAACCAGCTCAACAAAGAATGCAAATAATGAGAAGAAGATAAAGCCCCAGACAAAGGGCCAATAGGCGCTTTTGCGCGCCTTGAAGAAGAGCAATGCCGACAGCAGCAGCAACGGCAGCGTGATCGCGAGCCGCAGCAGAAAGACACGCAACTCCAGCTTCTGGACGGCTCGATCATACCCTGACCTGCCTGCGTCCTCTACACTCTGCTCTTGCGCCTGATGCTCGGTTCTGCTCTGTTGCAGTGCAAGGCGCTCTTGCTCGAGCTTTTCCTGTTGTTCTTCGATCGATCGTTCCCGCGCTTTGAGCCCGTCCAATTCCCTGGTCCGCTTGACGACCTCAGCATCCTGGCTGGACTGTTGCGTCGCCGATCGCGTCGCAATCCAGTTCGTGAAGGACTCGTGTGCGCTGTCTGTTTCGTTCTTTGCCTTTTCCACGGCAAGGCTCACGCGGTCGAGAGCGTCCTGATTGCTTGTCAGTGCCGTATCATCGGCATGCAACTGCGCACGCGTCTTGAGCAACTGACTGCGGTCCATGAATGACTCGGCATCGACCGGCTTCTCAACGAGCGGCAGGTCGCCGACAACAAGTCGTCCCAGTCCCACCATAAATCCGGCAAATACAAGTGCAATCAGCCATAGACCACGTTGGAACCACTTCTCCGACAATCGGGATCCTTTGTTCATGCAAGCACCCTTTCTACGTACGCAAGATTGCATGTTATGCCGAGCTTAACTACGGCTGGCCGCATGGCAGACGCCAGGTGGTTATCGGATCACCTTCAACGCCCCACGGAAGAGCCCGTCGAAGTCGGCGGCTAGTGCAGCCTCCTTCGCCACGGCTTGTTCGATGGCTTTTTCGGCGGAGGGGCGCTGATAGCCCAGGTTCACCAGCGCCGACAAGACATCGTCCACCGCAGCCCCGCGGACAGAAGACTGCACTGGCGCAACGGCAAAGTCATCGAGTTTGTCTTTGAGTTCGACCACCAGCCGCTCGGCCAGTTTTTTGCCTACGCCGGGAATGCGGGTCAGTTGCGCGTGATCCTGGCCGCGAATCGCCTGCACCGTGCGATCCGGCGACAATCCGCTCAGCATCTTTACGGCCAGCTTGGGGCCGACGCCGCTCACCGTGATCAGCCGTTCAAAGAGCCGCTTCTCTTCGCGCTCCAAAAAGCCGAAGAGGGCGATCTGGTCTTCGCTGACCTGTGTGTGGATGTGCAGCGAGGCCTCCTGGCCCACCGAAGGCAGCGCCGTAAAGGTCGGAATCGAAATGGTGACGTCGTACCCCACCCCGGCCGCCTCGACGATGGCCTGGCCGGGCTCTTTGTGGATGAGCTTTCCGCGCAAGTGAGCGATCATGGTGCCTTATTGTAGAATCCCGGGCCGCAGGGGCGACACCAACCCGCCTGAATCGCGTCAAAAGAAAGGGCCGGAATGGGGCCGGGAATGGGGCCAGGGATGGCTCGGGTCCGCCCTCGCCGGATACAATAGGTTCTGGGCTGCAGGAACCCATCGGCCCGCGATTTTCGAACTTTGAAGCAGGTGCACGTGAGAGGTATTCTTTGCCGCGGTCTGCGGCTTGAGTTGGTTGCAGGACTGGGTCTCGCGCTGGCGATGCCCGCGTTGACCGTGGCGGCGCATGCGCAGGCTCTCGACACGCAGACCACGCTGACTGCAGAGGCTCGCGGCCAGGCTGGACAGACGCAGATCACCGTTGCCGTGACCAGCGAAGACGGACTGCCGGCTTCAGGCCCCGTCTCGATCTTCGATCATGGCAAGCAACTGGCCGGCGTGGCGCTCGATGCCCAGGGCCAGGCCAAGGTCGTGCTCGATCTGGCTGGCGGCGAACACCTGCTGCGCGCGGTCTTTGCCGGCGATGCAACCCACAAGTCTTCGGTTTCGCTCTCGGCCAACGTGCAGGCGGCGGTTACCGCGACGCCAGACTTCCAGATTTCGGCCGCACCGACCACGCTTTCTCTCGTACCCGGAAATGCGGGCACAGTGGTCGTGACGGTGACTCCCGTGAACAACGCAGCGTTGACGGGTCCGATGTTCGTTACGCTCTCCTGCTCGGGCCTTCCCGATCAGGCCTCCTGCACCTTTACTCCTGAGAATCTTCAGATACTCTCAACAACGCCCACCAGTTGCGCCGCAGGCGCCGCTGCCTCTGCATGCCCGCCCACCAGCGCGATGGTGCTGCTGACCAGCGCTGCCTCGACTACGGCAACCCATCCTGCCAAGAACTCCTCTCCCATCGCCTGGGCCTTTCTGCTGCCCGGCGCTCTGGGACTGGGAGGCCTGGCCTGGGGACTGCGCCGCCGGGAATGGCTTAGCCGTCTCTCGCTCGTGGCTCTGGTCGGTCTGGTGACTTTGATGGGCACCACCGCATGCAATCCGCGCTACGACTACCAGCACCACGGCCCGGTTCCCAATCCGGCGACTCCGGCAGGCACCTATACAGTGACCGTGACTGGCCAAACCAGCAACGGCGTCACCGCCACCACGCACAACACATCGGTTGTGCTGACGGTGAAGTAGGCTTTTTCTTTGCATTCGCTCGGAGTTCGCTCACCGTGTCGCGCCGGTAACTGAAGCAGAGCCGCCCTAGTCGACAACCGTTCCGAGCTGATCGTACGGCCCTGCGGCTGAACGTTGACTGGAGGGCGATAATGTCACGTGGAAGAATCCCCTTTTATAAATTGATAGCACTGGCGCTTGTACTGGCAGGCGGCTTGGCCGCCCGCGCGCAAACGGCCGATCAGGCTTGGCTGCGACAGCACCATAGTGCAATCAGAAAAGAAATTCCTTCCACTGTTCGCGCTCTCGGTTCTGGCATCCTTGAGCGATCGGCCGCCAAGGAGTTATCCCGCGGTATTGCGGACCTGACGTTTTTATCGTCGTACATTGCCGACGGCTATTTGGATGGCCAGACCATCTTGGGCACCAAGAAAGAAGTTCACAAAGCCTTCCCCGAGTTGGAAATCCCAGACGATCTCGGTCCGGAAGGATACTGGCTCAAATGGACCCACTACCGTGGCCATGTGCTGCTTGTCGTTGCAGGTGAAGATGAGCACGGAGTGCTTTACGGCGTCTTTGCACTGTTGCGAAATTTGTACCTGGGTGCGCCACTTCCATCCGCCGGATACAGCGAACACCCCGCCATGCCCATTCGCTGGGTCGATGAGTGGGACAATCCCGACGGCTCGATCGAGCGCGGCTATGCCGGCAGCTCCATATTTTTTGAAGGCGGCAACGTCCGCGATGACCTTGCGCCAGTTGCCGAATACGCTCGCCTGCTCGCCTCGGTCGGCATCAACGGCATCAACGTAAACAACGTAAACGCAGCGCCGCAACTGATCGACTCTGACCACATCAAGCAGATGGCCCGCATCGCCGACGCCATGCGTCCCTGGGGTGTGCGGATGGCCATGAGCGTGGACATCGCCAGCCCGCAAAAGATCGGCGGCCTTGCGACCTTTGACCCGCTCGACCCGGCCGTGCGCGCCTGGTGGACCGCCAAGGTCAACGAGATTTATACGCTCATCCCCGACTTCGCGGGAATCACCGTCAAGGCCGACTCCGAGGGTCAGCCCGGCCCCGCCAGCTACGGCCGCACGCCCGCCGATGCCGCAAACCTGCTGGCTGCGGCGCTCGAACCCCACGGCGGCATCGTCCTCTATCGCGCCTTCGTCTATAACCATCACGCCGACTGGCTCGATCCCAAGGCCGACCGCGCCCGCGCC
>Ga0302321_100002364_pt1 | contig 16210 bp, 10 predicted proteins | sample Fen_T0_1_FD_202505 | JGI IMG/M metagenome (GOLD analysis project Ga0302321, IMG submission 202505) | Peat permafrost microbial communities from Stordalen Mire near Abisko, Sweden - Fen_T0_1 | ecosystem: Environmental > Terrestrial > Soil > Wetlands > Permafrost | place: Sweden: Abisko...
CGACGCTCCCCGCCTTACTTGCTCGGTCGCATCGAAGACGCCCGAGCAAAACGCGCACGCACCGGCAACCTTGTCTTTCACCGACTCGCACAGGCCGTGCGCTTGATGCTCGGTGTTGCCGAGCACCCCTACCCACTTGGTGCCGGCGCCGTCGAAAATCAATCGCACGTCGTCTCCTGCCTCCTTGTACTCCTTGACGGCGGTGAGCGCGTTGAAGATGCGCCCCAGGTGCTCGAACGAATCGACGTCACGCAACACGATGATAGCCAGAGTGCGCAGGAAGGCGCGCTGTGACGAAAATCGAACCTGAGCGATAGAAAGATCGGACGCAGACGCGGCGCGCGGCCGTTCACAGCGAGAGACTACGCGCACCTCGATCGGCACGGTGAACGCCGTTGTCCACGTGTCGTTGCGCCCCCGCGCAACGACTGAAAAAAACCTACTTCGACAGCAATGTCGAGCTGGTTTTTCTTTTCTTCGTGGCCCCCCGACCCCAGCGCTCTCCCGTGCCATCGAGCGCGTCGCGAGCGGCGCTGGGGCTCGAGGCGGGGGCGATTACGCGCGCGCTGTTCTTGCGCGAATGCTTTCGGATGAGGCTCGGTGATGCTCCATCTTTCGAGGCCGGTCCGGTACTTCACATGGATCAAGAGCGAAGCCCTGCCCAAGCCAGAACCTGCGGGTCGGCGCGCCCGCCGTGACCAGCTTCCCGGACGCCCAGGCCGGGCAGGCTCTGGTGGACGATCGGCATCGCGGCGATGGCGTCCCTGCACCGGCGAGGTCGGCGCGCTCGCGCGATAAACCGGACCAGCGCGCCTGGCCGTGCAGGTCGACCTCACAGCTGACGCGCGTTGAGTGGCGGCATCCTCGATGCCCCTGGTTTCATTGCCGCTTGTGGAAGCAACTGCTTCGGCCGCAAAAAGCTCACACGCGCTCTCGTTGCACGACGCTGGTGGTGCAGCGAATGCGGCGATGGAAGAACGCCATCGCCGACAGACCGATGGCCCAAAGAAACGCCCCCTTGCCGCGCGCTGGACTGATGCTGCAGCTGCCCTCGCTCTGCGTAGCCGACGGGCCCGCTGTACCGACAGCGCCGCCGCTCGTCAAAGCACCGGTTCCTGCGGCATTGCTCGCGCCCGACAAACCGGTGGTGCCGATCCCCCCCGAGCCGCTGGCCCCCGGCCCGCCACTCATTCCCACGGAACCGCCCGAGCCAGAACCCGCCGTACTCGTCCCACCCGGCATTGCGCCCGCTGGGCCGAGCGCATCGTCAGCCGTGAGGGAGAGTACCGCATAACCATCGATGACGTTGACGTTCTCTGGGGCGTGGGTCGAGCGGTTCTTCGGTGACGACCAATTGCCTGTGAGCCAGCCGTCAGGCAAGCTCGCCGCGTCGAAGTCCTCTCGCCAGGCGAGCGTGAAGGCGCCGTCCTGGTAGGTCGAGAACTGTACCCAGTCGATGTACTCGTGCACCGGGAGCATGCTGGGGTTGAGGGTGCCGCCAAAGGTTGAATCGCCTGGCCAAAGATTGAAGTGAATCTGCATCCCAGCGCTGGCATTCTCCGCGAAGGCCATTGCCGTCGCGTCAGTGTCCCGTCGAAGCTCGGCGCCATCGACGGACCAAACGACGGCCTCGGGCGTCCACTCGAAAGCGTACGTATGGAACACGCTGCACGGGTTCGACTGGAGCGTGTAGGGCTTGCCATGGCTTGCGCCGGGATTCCCGAAGAGCGCGTTCGTCTGAATGTGGCAATCAGCGCCGAGATTCTCGAAGTCGAGCTCATTCCAGAATGTGCCTGCTTTTTCAGAGCCGTCCTTCCAAAGGAAAAATGAGCTCACTACCCCGTCCCCCGCCGCGAACCGGACGCGTGTCTCGAAACGGCCGTATCCATACGATTTCCCCGTATACATTTCAGCGCTTCCGACCGCCAAGCCCAGTTGAGGCCAGAGAACGGCAGTTACAAAGCACGAAATCTTAATCAAGCTCTTCATCGAGAAACGCCTTCTCAGGTAGGGCGAGTGAGTGATGTGCCCAGCGGTGGCGCGCAATATAGCGACCACGTCCGCGCTCGAGTTCGCGTTTCTTGAGCAAAGAATTGCAGGCTTGCGCGTGCTTGTGCCCACTCGGGGAGAGCCGTGTGGCACCTTCGTTAGCGATACGTTACTTTAGCCACATGCGCGTTTCACCGACGCAAGCCATACATCAGAGCTTCCTGCCACCCGGCAATAATCAAGCCTTCGTGTGGAAGTACTCGGAACCGATTGGCGGGCGCCGACCGCGTCATTTTCATGCGGAACCCGAGATCAATCTCGTTGTCCGCGGCTCGGCAATCTTCGGCATTGGCCAAAAGACAGTCACTGTATCGGCTGGCGAGCTCGTCGCTTTCCCATCCGCTCAAGATCACGTCTTGCTCGGTTCGTCGCCCGATTTATATCTTTACGCGATCGGGCTCGACTCCAAATTTTCCGCACAAGTCCTTGCCAAAGAGCCGAGTCAACCCTTCCACGTCAGCCTCGCCGGGAGTGAGCTGCGCCCGGTGCTGGGCCGAGCGGCGGATATCGTCGAACGCTGCGAGGCAGGTCAGCTCGGTGCCGAGCTCTGGCAGCGGATCCACTGGCTTGCGCGCCGTGCCAACCCGCGCTCGGTCCAAGCCACGCATGTGCTAACGCGCCGAACCCTGCAACTCCTCGGTGAGGGCCGCGATCTCGCCCTAACTCACCTGGCAAAGAGCCTTCGTGCGCCGCCCACGGAGGTAAGCCGCCGCTTTCACCACGATATGGGTATCACCCTCGTGCGTTATCGCATGCGCCTCAAACTTCTCAACTTCATCCGATTGGTAGACTCGCGCCAGGCCGAGCTGATGGCCGCCGCAATGAGCGCCGGCTTTGGTTCTTATTCCCAGTGCCACCGAGCCTTCCGAACAGAGCTCGGCTGTAGTCCACGCGAATTCTTCCTTGCCGGCCTACGCAACGACATGCAGTCCGCCTACACGGATGGTTCCCGCCCGACTTGCTTGGACGAAGAATGAAAATCGTTGGGCTGGCGCACCGGGAGCTGGCTTGGACTTAGGGCACGGGACCGCCAATTTGCTCAAGAAACGCGGACTCGGCCGTCAGGGCGCAGAGTAACTTAGTCGCGCAGCCAGCCCGAACGGAGACGGTCACCCTCTCAGCAACGAGTGCGTCGGTCCGTCTAGGTCACTTCCCGCCTCTGCTCCAATTGCCCGACCATGATCAGCTCAGTTCGCTCGCCGCATCGGCGCAAGGTCACACTTGCGTTCATTGGGCCTATCTCAATCTCGGCGAGCGTTGCGTGCGGTCATACGCAGGCAAGCATGTCGAGCGGGGGAGCGCCGGCTGCTGAAACCGCGGGCGTGGCAGGGACAAGCGGCGTTGCCCAATCGAGGGGCGGGCTCGGGGGCACGAGCGGCACAACGGCGCGCCCGGCGTTCACGTATCCGGCCCCCGTGGCTCCGTGGCAACCCGGCCAGGCTTGCGTGGACCAGGTCGACCAAGTCCTCGCGGGCATGACGCTCAGGCAGAAAGCCGGCCAGATGGTTCAGGCCTGTTCGGCGGGGATCACAGCCGCGGACGTCGCGACTTATCAGTTCGGTTCCGTATTCAGCGGAGGGAGCTCTGACCCGGTTTCGGACGATGCCCCTCAAACCTGGCGAGCCTTCGTGGAGAGCTTCGAAGCCCAAGCGAGCGCCTTTGGGATCCCGCTCATCTACGGCATCGACGCCGTTCATGGAAACAACAACGTGAGCGACACGGTCGTATTTCCGCACAACATCGGCCTCGGCGCGACGAGAGACCCAGCGCTGGTCACCGAAATCGGTCATATTACCGCTCTCGAGATGCGAGGCACCAGCATCGATTGGACGTTTGCTCCTGCCATCTCACCGGCCCAAGACGAACGCTGGGGCCGCACGTTCGAGAGCTACTCCGAAGTGCCAGCGCTGGCCGCAGAGATGGCTGTCGCGGTGCTCAAAGGGCTGCAGGGCGATTCACTGAATGAGCCCGAATCGGTAGTCGCCTGCGCCAAGCACTTTGCTGGTGACGGCGCCACGCAGGACGGTGTGGATCAAGCCGATACGGTGCTCGACGAGACTGCGTTCCGAAAGCTCGGCGTCGAAGTGTACCAACCGCTAATCAACGCCGGAGTCGGAAGTATCATGGTTTCGTACAGCAGCTACAACGGCGTCAAGATGACTGGGAACAGCCACTGGCTGACGGACGTGCTCAAGGGCGAGATGGGCTTCCGCGGCATCGTCGGCTCTGACTGGGCTGCGGCCAGCAAGCTACCGGGCGACCCTGCGACGCAAATCGCTACCGCGGTAAACGCCGGCATCGACATGCTCATGGAGCCTTACGCGGCGGCGCAAGACGTCGACCTCTTGGAAGCAGCGCCGACGGCGAGCGGCTCGGCTTACATCGCGCTGTCGCGCATCGATGACGCGGTGACACGCATCCTCACCATCAAGTGCGAGCACGGCATGCTTGCGCCAGGCTACGATCCGAGTGGCGACTCCGCGTTGCTCTCACAAATCGGCTCGCAGGCACACCGTGATGTCGCCCGCCGAGCGGTCCGAGAGTCGGCGGTGCTGCTTCGGAACGAACGCAACGCGCTTCCGATTTCGGCAGCGGCGCGAGTTCACGTTGCCGGGTCGGGCGCGGACTCCTTGGAGCGGCAGTGTGGCGGCTGGACGATCGACTGGCAAGGTCTCGGAACGAACAGCGTCTCTCCGGGGATAACCACTGGAACGACCTTCCTGCAGGGCGTTCGGGCCATCGCCGGTAGCGCGAACGTGACGTACTCCCAAGATGGAAGCGGGATTCCGAGCGGCACGGCATACGTCATCGTAGTCTTGAGCGAGGCTCCCTATGCCGAAGGGAAGGGCGACACGTCGGATCTCGATCTGGCGAGCAGAACTCCCGACCTTCCGGTGCTCCGAGCAGCTCGGAACTCAGGGCTACCGGTCGTCGCGGTGATGATGAGCGGGCGGCCGCTCATCATTACGCCCTATCTCGATCTGGCCGATGCCTGGGTGGCGGCCTGGCTGCCGGGCTCGGAGGCCGACGCGCTAGCCGACGTCCTATTCGGGCGGTACGCGCCTACGGCAAAGCTCGGCCATTCCTGGCCAAAGACGATGACCCAGATCCCTATCAACGTCGGCGACGCGGACTATGAATCCGATCCGCCGCTTTTCCCGTTCGGGTATGGCCTCAGCTACTGATGTCACACAAGAGGTCACACGGCGTGCTCGGAATGGACGGCCACGGGTGCCGTCGCCTACTTCTACCAACCTGGAACAATATGCACCGCGCTAACTTTGCCCCTCGTTTGAATTGGTTTGCGCTGCCGATCGGCGCGTTGTTCGGGGTGGCCCTCCTGGGCTGCTCCGAGTCGCCGACGTACAACTTAGGGGAGGGCAACCCGGCGGGCGCGTCGGCGCTCGCTGGATCGACCAGCGGCGGAACGGCGCACGGCGGATCGAGCAGCGTCGGCAGCGGTGGCTCTGGCGCAAGCGTCGGCAGCGGTGGCTCTGGCGCAAGCGTCGGCAGCGGTGGCTCTGGCGCAAGCGTCGGCGGAGGCGGCTCTGGCACCGCGGGCAGCTCTGGTGCCCGCGGGGGTTCGGGCGGAACGAGCGGAGGTCCCAGCAGCGGAATGAGTGGCGGTACCGCAGTGGGCGGTGCTGGGGGCTCGAGCGGCAGCGTTTCCGGTGCTGGCGGCAGCGCGCCCGACAACCCACCTCCGCCGCTCACGGGCACGTCCGTCACGGCCACAATCAGTGCAACGCGCGGTGCGATCATGGGCAAGCTGACCGCGGGAGCCGCCGGCTTCAGCTTCGAGAAGTCCCACCTGAGCGACGCCTTTTTTACGACCACCCATGCGCCGCTCATTGCCATGCTCAAGTTGCTCGGCCCGGGCGTGGTTCGCATCGGTGCGGACGACGTAAACAACGCCGTTTGGACGCCCAACGCGACTTTCGTCAAACCGGGGACGACGTCGCCCAACGTGGGTACCGCCGAGGTTGATGCGCTCGCCGACTTTCTGACCGCTGCGGGATGGAAAGCCATTTACGCCGTGAACATGCGCGGCTCGTCGACGCCGCAGACTGCCGTTACGGAGCTCGACTACGTGGTGCCCAAGCTCGGGAGCAACCTGGTCGCGGTCGAGATCGGCAACGAACTCAACCTGTATCCGATCTCCAACGCGCAGTCGGTGTGGCACTCGTTCGCGCAGGCAATTCGCGCCAAGTTTCCCAGCACGAAGATTGCCGGTCCGGGGGACTTCGAGGACATCAACTACGCCACCAACTTCATCAAGGGCGAAGCCAGCCTGATCGATATCGTCACCCATCACTATTATCGGGGACAGGCCGGTACGGGGACGGCGACGCTCGCCAACCTCGTTAATATCGATCCCGTCGTCAGCAGTGGCTCAAAATCACTCGCGAGCTCAGTGGAGACCAATCACATCGCCGGAGGGTACCGCTACGGCGAAACCAATACCTACTCCAGCCACGGCCAACCGGGGATCAGCGACGCGCTCGTGTCAGCGCTTTGGGGCGTCAACTTCTTACTCACCACCGCCCAGTTGGGGTCGGTTGGTACCAACTTCCACGGCGGCGGGCAGAACATGGACGGCAACACCTGCCCCAATGGCGTCGCCTCGTGCGATCGTCCGTTCCGCTACTCACCCTTGGTCGAGGTCGATAGCCGCGTAACCGCGGCCGCGCCGCTGTTCTACGGACTGCTCCTCGTGTCGCGCATCGGCGCGGGCAATCTGTTGACCACTAAAGTCACGACCTCCGGCAGCACGAAGCTTCAGGCGTATGCCATCACGCCGGAAGATGGCTCCACCGCCGTCGTGCTCGTCAATAGCGAAGCATCCACCGGCGTGAACGCAACTGTCGACCTCGGTTCGCCGGTAACCACAGCGTCTGCCATCTATTTGCGAGGCGCATCCCTCACGGCCACCACGGGGGTGACTCTGGGCGAGGCACCCGTCACCCCGGCAGGAGAGTGGAGCCCCAAGTTGCCCTACACGCTCGGCCACTCGGGGAATACGATCACCGTGCCGGTGCCCTTCGCTTCCGCCGTGCTCATCACTGCCCACTGAGCGCGGGCCGCAGCCCGCGAAGAAACAGGACGGGCGATCAGATCTACAGCGGTGGGTTTCCCTGCGCTCGCCTACGCTTCAGCGGCCACCGCCCAGCAAACCGGCGGCGAGGCGGTAGGACACCTGGTTCCAGCGCAGGCGGTGCCATGGCCAAGACTGTGTCCAGTCGCGGCGGCCGTGCGTGCTCGCAACCCTTCGGGCCGGCCGCCGCGCCCAGCACCACCGCAAGCGGGCAAAAGGCCGTGACGCTGGCGCCCGTGGCGCCTCGACGTTTCCGTCAGCGCTCACTCATCGAGCAGCAGCGCTTGGCGATACTCCGGAATGACGGTGCCGTCCGCGGACATGATCATGAACCATTGCTGCCATGGGATTTTCAGTTCTTCGAAAATGCCGACCATGTCGCGGTAGTAACGCGCGCGATCGGCGAGCTCCGAAGTGCCATCGTAGGCCCCAAACTCGTTGCAAATAACGGGTACACCGTGGGTGACCGCCCAGCGCTTGGCACTCAGGATGTGATTTCTGATGGCTGAGCGGCTGCCGTCCCGGTAATAGCTCTTGAGCGCACTCAGCAGCCAAGGCTCCATGCTCGCGTTGAAGCCGAGCCCCGCGTAGTACTCGGACCAACGCGCTGGATCGTAGGGGTACGGCAGATCATGAGCCGCTCCCAGGCTGGCCCAGGATGCCCCCTGATGCGTGAAGATGAACGGCTCATAGTCGTGGAAGGCGTAGATCACGTTCTTATCGGAGAGCGGTTGACGCGACACCAACTTGTCGATGCCGTACCACTCGACATCCCCAAAGATGATCGAGTGCGCCGAATCCTCGGCGCGGATTGCGGTGATCATTCGTTCGGCGATGGCTCCCCATTCTGCTTGGGTGGGATCGGTTCCTCCGAAGGAAAGCTCGGGTTCATTCATCAACTCGAAAAACAGGTCTTCGCGCGTGCTCTTCGAAAAGTGCGCAGCAACCAGACCCCACAAAAGCACGGCCGTTTGCACTGAGTCCGGACTCGCTACCTCCGGCAACGTGCTGTACTGGTGATAGTCGATCGTGAGTGAGAGCCCGTGCGTATGCGTCCACGCGTCGAACGCATCTAAGACTTGCCAGAGGTCGTCGGACACCGTGATCGTGAGCGAGTCACCCGTGCCGGTGGTCGAAGCCACGTAAAGATCGAAGTCGATCGGTAGCCGTAAACTGCGAAAGCCGGCAGCGGCCAACTTCTTCACGAAGTTCTCGTCGTACGTGAAGCCCGTGAAACGACCTTGCTCCAGCCAATTGGTCAGGTTGTAGCCCCGCGTCAGATACTGCATGGCCTTGGCTTGCAGCGGATTGTCGATCTCGATCGAGTCGAGCGTTGCATCTACGGGCGGCGCTGCCGCCTGAATCGTCATGTCCGGCTTGGCCGGGCCGGCCGCTCGGGTCACCACCAGGTTGTCGATCTTGAGCGCGCCGACGGCGCCCGTCGACCCCTTCATCGCAAAAACGATGTTTTTCACGTGACTGAGCTCGAACGGCGCCTTAGCGCCCCAGCCCTCTTGGGCGAACGTCTCGAATGGTAGAGTGACGGTCTTCCAGACCGGAGACGCGGGCAAGCTCATCCCGAAGTGGTCGTAGTCGGTTATGTCGCTCACTTGAACTTGCACACGGTGCGCGCCGCCCAGATACGTGTAGGAGATGCCGGCATAGTTCGTGAGGTCGTACGGCGCGGCGTCGCTGCCGATCGATGCGCCAAAACCGACGTACGGATCGATCGTGGACGTCCCGCGCTCGAACTGGTAGCTGACCTCCAGCGACTTCTGCGATTGAAAGCCCGTGCCATTCATGGCCACGGCCCCGGCCGCAGCGCCAGTAAAGCCCAAAGTGGACAGGCCGCCGTTGTCCACGTCCGCATAGCCGTACCAACTGCCCGGGATCAGCGGCAGCTCGTCGCCATCTTCGAAATCATCCACCAAGAGGCCGTCCAGCATCTGGCCGCCGCCGCTGCCCGCGTTGCCCCCCGCGCTGCCGCCCGCGCCGTTCGCCCCGGTCGTGGCGAGGAGACCGCTCTGCCCGGCCTGAGGCGTTGTGGTGGGCGCGCCTCCTTGGCCGGCCTGAGACGTTGAGTGGCCGTCACTGCTGCCAGTACAGGCGAACGTGATCAGGCACAGAGCCGGGGCGATTGAGCAGGCAAGCGCCAGACGGCGAGGGCGTTTCATGGTTATCCGGTGGCGGTGCTGGGCTGCTCGATCACATCAAGTCAGCGTCGCCCGAGGCTGACCGATTCCCAGCGCAGGGAGTTGTCATTTCTTGCACTTTCTAAGGGAGGAGGATTGGGCGACGGGCGCAAACCCCGGTTCGAGGTCTCTGCGCGCAACACCCGATGAAGTTGCGTTCAACCTTTGCGGCGCGCGCGATGGCTCGAGTGTAGGTGCCGCTGTCGTTGGAGAGCTGAGGGCGGCACGGTGATTGCGGATGCAATACTCCGTCGCCGCCTCCGGAGAACGAGCGCAGAAGCGACCATCCCAAGAGCCGCGGCGAGTCCACCGTTCCCAGCGCTCGCGCCTGCTCGGCAAGCGCAGCTGCCCGGGTCGGGGCCGGCAGTGCCGTTCCCACCGGCGCCAGCCGCAACTTGGGTGCTGCCCGCGCGACCACCAGCACCAGGGGTGCCAGGGGTGCCACCGCTGCCTGCCCCACTGGAAGCGACGGCGCTTCCGCCGGTGCCCGCTGCGGTGGCGCCGGTCGTTCCGCCGGGGCCGTTGACCGAGCCGCCGCTGCCCGATGTCGAGCCCGCCGCGCCGGCGCTGCCGCTCGTTCCCTGGCTCGAGCCGCCGCGCCCACCGGTTCCTGGTCCGGTGGTACCGCCGCTACCGCCGCTACCGCCGCTACCGCCGGCACCGCCGCCGCCTCCCGGCATGGTGGGTCCGGTAAACCGCCACCAATTGAACTTGAAGAGGTCACCGCTGCCACCGACGAACTTCAGGAACAAGTCGTGTTTCCCACTGCCCCCGCTGACCGCACAGGTCTTGGTGGACCAGGATGATGCGCCCGAGACGTCACACGTCCCGAGCAGCGTGCCGGTCTGACTGTCGAGGTGGAGCTCGATCTTTGCGTTGCTGGCTGCGGACGATACCCGAGCCTCGAAGGAGGTCACGCCATCGGCGAAATCGACTTCCTTCACTTTGATGTAATCGCCATTGCTGATCGACGTGACGTTCATGCCGGCGCCGGTGTCGGTGCACACCTCAGTCTTGAGTCCGGACGAGAAAGCGATGGTCTCGGCCTCGACTTGCACGAATGGATTCAGCGTGGCGACGGCGGTCGGTCCATTCGTCGTCATCGTGAGCTTCGGAATGCTGCCGTCGGCGCCGTAGCTGAACTCCTCGACGCATACGGAGCGCTTGTAGTTGCTGCCGCCCGGCAATGCGCTGTTGTGATAGAAAAAGAACGAATGCCCCTTGTAGTCGACTACGCCGGGATGATTCGTGAAGGTTGAGCCAGTGCCCATGACGTCGCCGCGGGTGGTCCAGGGTCCGCCCGGCGCACTGCTGGTCGCATAGCTGATCTTCTCGGTCCCGCTGGTGGCGGCGTAAACCATGTAGTAGAGCGACCCGCGCTTGTAGAACCACGGCCCCTCGGTGAAGCCACTCAACGACACGTTGGTGACGCTTCCCGAGTAGCTGGTCATGTCCGAGTTCAGCTTCACATACCGAAGGGTGCCATTCCCCCAGTACATGTAGGCCTGTCCGTCGTCGTCGACGAACACGGTCGGGTCGATGTTGCCGGACCCACTAGCGGCCAGGGCCTTTCCGAGCGGGTCCATGAACGGCCCTGCCACACTGTTCGATACGCCCACACCGATTCTTGCGCCGGTGTTATTGTTCAGCGGCACGTACAGATAAAACTTGCCGTTCCTCGGGACGCCCTGCGGCGCCCACGCGCTGTCGGTTCCCCAGCTGAAGGTCTTGAGGCCCGCAGGCGAGCCGTGGTCCGTCCAGTTGACCATGTCCGCGGTGGAGTACAGCCTCCAGTCGTTCATGGTGTAGAAGTTGCTCACCGTGACGTCTTCGTCGTGGGACGTGTAGAGGTACAACCTGCCTTCGTACACCATGGGAGCGGGGTCGGCAGTGTAGGAGGTCTGCACGATCGGGTTGTCGGCCCGAGCGGGAGACGGGATCGCGGCGGCGATCGCCAGCGCCGTCGCCGACAGGAACATTCTTCTTGCTCGGTACCACGTAGTGTTCAGGCGCACGTTGATCCTCTCGCGAGCGGAGCTGCTGGCCGGCCGCGCCCTTATTACTTCACGGACGGCACGTCAGATGATCCGTATTGCTCCAAGGGCATCGGAATTGTCATAGAACGCGATGTGCGCCTCGGTGGCGTGATGCCGAGAGGTCACGCTGGGGGTTGGTCGGTGTCGGCCGTAGACCCGCTTTTCGTGGCAACAGAGCGCAGCGCCCCGCACTTGCGCTGCGCTTGGTCGATGCGATGAAATTGAAGTATTCCTCATAGTTTCCGCCGTCAGCGGTGGCGTTACGCGCGGTCGGAATCGCTTGAGTGCAGCCAAAGCTCAGGGGGCAGCTCTCGTCCTGACGTTCTATTTGATCAGACAACTCTGGTCGGGAAGGAGCCGATTGGAGGCGGCGTCGATCCCGGCCCCGATTTTCACGCTCTTGGCTGCTGCCTTGTTGAGGGACAGGCCCGCGGAGCGAAACGCTGAGTGTCCGGCGACCCCTACTGCGCGATCGGGCGACAGAAGCCACCCGGGTGCAGCAGGTAGCCGGGGTTGCATTCACAAACGCCACGCTCTTTGAGGCAATGTCCCCAGAGTGCGCTCACGGTGGGATCGCCGTTACAGCTCTGGTCGTTAGTGCATGGAGCCCGCTTGCCGCGTGGTGCAGAGGCTGGGGTCGAAGCCACGGCTTCGCCACTCCCTGCGGGCGGAGGCTCCGCTGGCGCTGCGGGCGGAGGCTCCGCTGGCGCTGCGGGCGGAGGCTCCGCTGGCGCGGGTGCGGCAGCCTCGCTCTGGGCGGGCACTGTCGGATGATCACAGCCACAAAGAGCGACGATAAAAAGCAGGCCAGGGCCTAACCAACTTTTTTGCATGTCCACGCCATAGCATCGATCACGGAGTGGCCTAATCGCGGGTCCAAACTTCGACAGGGTGAGCCGGGACAAAGGCTCCGAGGTCAGAATTGGGAGATGAAACTCCAAGTCTCTTTCGGCACCCAGCCGTTCGTGCCATCGGGCGAAGGCGTGTGATCGCCAACGAAGAGGCACGACCGAACCGGATAACCCGATTTGCAGCCCTCGAATTGCACGCAGGCGGACGCAGTGCTGGTGGGTTTGGGCAGCGCGGCCTCGAACGCGGTTGCGCTCGCAGTCGGATCGGGCTTGGTGCAGCCGTCCAGCTTCGCGAAGTCTTGGAGTTGCGGCACCCCGTAGCCGGGATAGGTACAGACGCTGTCTTTCGTCCCGTGCGTCATGAAGTAGGGGACGGGTTTGCTGTGCGTGACGCAACCGCTCATCGGCCCGCCGGAGTGAACCGCGACCGCACGGATGGTGTCAGGCATCGCGCAGGCCATCGCGTAAGACATCGACCCGCCCATGCTGAAGCCCTCACAGAAGACACGCGACTTGTCGATGCAGAACTCGTCCTCCAACTTCGCCAGCAGTTGGCGAGAAAACTCCACGTCCGCTCCGCCCGTGTTGCTCCAGCCGTTGTTCAGCCCCTGCGGCGCGACGAAAATAGTGCTGCCCGCCGCGAGATCCCAAAGCCCGTAGAAGCTCTTAATCACGCCGCCACCGTTGGAGACGTCGTTCGCGGTGCCGTTGAGCCAGTGGTAGCCAACGATCAAGCGATAGGGCTTGCTGTTGTCGTAGGTATCGGGAACTTTCAGGTTGAAGGTGCGGTTTCCGGCGCCGGATACGGCGAACGTCTGGCCGTTTCCGGTCTTCAATGTCGGTGTCTTGCCGCAGCCCGCGCTCTTCGTGGCGTCACCCGACCCCGCGCCGCCGGTGCCTTGCCCTGAACCGCTCGCTCCCCCGCTGGTGCTTGTTCCGGCACTGCCAGCAGAAGCCGCGCCCCCGCCGCCACTCCGGCCTCCGCTCGACGGTGAACCGCCGGCCCCCTTGCCTCCCGTTCCGAACGGGGCGCCGCCCGACGCTGCACCGCCTGCAGCGGCGGCGCCCGACGCTGCACCGCCTGCAGCGGCACCGCCCGACGCAGCACCGCCGGCAGCGGTCATCCCGGCTGAGCCGGACGGAGCGCCAGCCGCCGCACCGCCTGCGGCGCTGGGCGAGCCCCCGTGCGCTTGGCCCGCGGACGCGACCGGGCTGTGGCCACCTGATGCCGGAGCGCCGCCGTGTGCGGCGGGGTCGCTGCTCGATCCACTACTCGAACAGGCAACGCTGAGACACGCCAGCGCTGGGACCAGAACGGAAGGCGTCACTTTGAATGCCATGATGTCACCTCGGGATTCGGGCCAGTTCGAGAGGCGGCCAATCGAGACGCGCGACCTCTCTGAACCTATTCCAAATAGGCGATGCCGAGCCCCGTATCTACGCTCGCAGCGACGGTCCGCGCAACGGCCAGATCTGTCCCCCCTTCATGACTGAAGGTATCCACTCTCGCTGTCGCACGGCGGCGATTTTCGTCCCCGAATGCGCGGACACTGCACCCTGCCAGAAGTGCCCTACTAATCCATGTTGGCATGCGAGTGTGTTCGGAGGCTACTGGCACAGCATCCAATGCGGCATGGGCATGGTCGTCTTTCCCGCGGACCAGTCGGCATGCCTCTCGATGACGTTCCCCGGCTTTTGCAAGAAAGCCACCGTTGGTGATTTCGATGCCTGCGTCACTGCGGAAATTCCAGGGCATGGCTCAGCCAGCGGAGTCGGGGGTGAGTGGGAGGGAGTACACCCAGTTCATGGCGAACGTGATCGAAGGTAAACGATCGCCGCGGAACGGTTCCGAATCCCTGAACCAGCGAGACCGTCGCTGGGCCCGAGCTAGCGACGCTCGAACGGGCATGCTAGTGCACGTCAATCGTGACGCCGCTCAAGGCACGGTTCATCTCGTCTTTGAGCGCAGCAGCAATCGCCGGCTGTGGTGGCCAGATCAGCGACAATCACGGAGCCATGGCCGGAGCTGGCCTGGGCGGCGGGCAATCCAGTACAGGAGCGAGCGGCTCAGGCGGATCAGCGCCAGGCGGAGCTGCTGAAGACGCGGGGGATCCGGGCCGCGGCGGTTTGATCGAGGTCCCTTCCAGCGGCACGGGGCCAGTCGACACGCGCCCCGAGGCACCGCCCTGGCAGCCTGATTTTCCCCTGGGCGAGCCAGGCTGGAAGTCGGGTACGGCGCCGCTTTGCCCAACCAACACGGGCAGGCTGACCTCGCACGGTGTCTGGGCGGATCAGCGCGGAGTGTTCGCCTTGACGTCGCACGCGTGTACGCGCGGGCTAGATGCCTTCGTCGGTGATTGCAAGCAAACGGGGCTGGCACTCGAGCTCAATGAGGGAAAAGGCTGGTCGGTGGTGTTCTCCACGGGTGAAGACGTGAGCGGCAACGACATCGCTTCGGCGCAGCTCAGCGGCTTTCCCGGCGGAGCATTGCTCGACCTCGGCGCGCTTCGCGGGCAGTGGGGTCTCTTTTCAATCGCGGACGGCGTAGCAAAAGAACAGCCCTTCTCCGGGCGTGTCTATGTGGTCGATGAGACGACCGCCTACGGCGTGAGCGACACGCACGTCTACAAGTTCGACGGCAGTACTTGGGAAAAGTTTGCAGCCCTGCCGGCGGCGGTGGCCGCGGTTTGGGCCGATGGTTCACGAGTGGTCGTAGCCGGCAGTGATGACGCGATATTTCAGAGCCGGGCAGACAGAGCTGACTTCTCAGCCCTGCCCAATGCCCCCCCGGGAACGCACTCCATCGTCTGGGGTTTCGCCCAAAAAGACGTTTGGCTTTCTTCGGGCAGTCAGCTCACGCACTACGACGGCACGAGCTGGGACGTCATGGATACGGCGGATTTGTTCAGCGCAGGCGCGCTCACCGAAGCTTGGGGCGCACAGGACGTTCTTTTCGTACGCTCTCAGCGCGCACTCGCGCGCATCGCCGACGGACAGGCACAATCGCTGATCCCGGAGTCAGCGACTGCGGGCGGTCTCTCCCTCACCGGCCTCTTTGGGCGCAGCACCCAGGAGGTATTCGTGTCGCTCGAGAACGAGCGCGACTACGGAGCCTACCAGTGCAGCGGGGACTTCATGCTCTGGTTCGATGGCACTGCGTTCCATCGCTTTTAGCAGCCAGTGTCGATCGACAGGACAGCGGCGTCTTGCTCTTCGATATCGCAGTCGAGAGCGCCAACTCCAGGTTACGTCGGTCGGTCTTGCGACCGGAGTGAACTGTTGCAGCGACGGCCAGCACGTATCTCAGCCGCCAGACGGGCAAAGTGCGCCCGTACTCGCTCAGCGCGATCCGGGCTTCCAGTGAGCACGGCGGTCAACCAGCCGATCGCTTTGCGGCCCGGCCTCGTTTCGCCAAGAGTGGCAAGCACTCTCATTGGCAATCGCCCAAGCTATCGGTGCGTGGCCACGACTGGCGCCGCGTGGGGGCCGATAGCGGCCAGTGCTAGGCGCAGTCATTTTGGGGTTTGATGGTCACGCGCCACGTCGGGTCCCGCTCAGCCTTCGGCGTCTGAGTGCGGAACCCAGCGCGCTGCGAGGTGCCACGCTGGATCGCAACCCTTCGGGTGTCACGAAGCGCGTCGATCGCCCCCTCTTCTCTCGGCTCTCGATTTCGCATGTCCCGCACCCTAACCGTACGTGAGGTCCAGACATGCACAAGCAAGAAGAGAGTGCGTACGCTGCGTTTGTGGGCATCGACTGGGGAGACAAGAAGCACGACCTTTGCCTTGGGGTCCCAGGGCACGAGAGACGCGAGCGACTAGTCCTCGAGCATCGGCCCCGGGCCATCCAAACTTGGAGGTGCTGATCCGGCACCGCGACAAACCGAAACGGTTGGAGCCTGAGCGCCCAGCGATGCGGACACTCCGCTCGTTGGTCGAAGCGCGGCGCGATTTGGTGCCGGACCGGACACGGCTCACCAATCGCATC